>X288_Common_Brushtail__coassemble_57_pt1 | contig 15659 bp, 16 predicted proteins | sample X288_Common_Brushtail__metabat2_high_PE_011 | metagenome-assembled genome bin X288_Common_Brushtail | reverse complement strand
GTCCCATCCGGGAGTGTAGGGGACGCAATATCCTTCGAGGTTTTTGGAACGGATGATGATGTCTTTGACTATTTTGTTGAGGGCATGGCCGGCGTGGATCTCGTTGTTGGCGTAAGGCGGGCCGTCATGCAGATAGAAAGGTTTGTCGTTTTTGTGTTCTTCCAAAAGGAGTTCGTAGAGGTCCATGTCTTGCCATCTTTTGACGTAGATCGGTTCCTTTTGGGGAAGATTTGCCCTCATCGGAAAGCGGCCTTTGGGCATGACAAGAGTTTTCTTTAGTTCCATGATAGTCTCCTATGCGGAAGAAACGTTTACATCGCTTCTTCGTTCTGACGGTATGTTTCGTATTCGTCTTCGTCCGAATCGATTTCGCTGAAAATGTCGGCGAAGGTCGGAATCGGCTGTCCGTCTTCGTCGAGCTTGACTTTCTGTTCGACGGGCTTGGCGGCAAGCAGCGTGGTGTTGGTCTGGAGAAGATGCGGTGTTCCGAAAGAGTAGTGGAGGATGTCTTCGAAGACGGCTCCGTTCAGACGGACGGATTTCATAATGCCGTGATTCATCTTTTCGTAGGTGTACAAGATGTTGGGGCATTCCATGTCTTTCCGGACTTTCTTTATCGAGTGTTCTCCGCAGAGGTTGTCGTCCGTTCCCCTGATGATGACAGTGTTGCAGTCGACGTCGTCAAAGTATTTTCTGCACTTGAGAACAGATCTCAGGATCGAAAGGAGAAGACCGATCATTCCCTTGGTCGTCGTTCTTCCCATGGCCTTTGACACCTCTTTGCCGTATTTCTTTTTCAGTTTCCTGAATTTGAGCACGTATTTGATGTAACCGGGAATCATGTTGTTGACGATCGTGTCGTAAACGGGCGCCACCAGAATGAGTTTTCTGATATGAGTATGGTAACGGACCTGGAGCTTGGCGGCCAGGGAAGCCGAGAACGAATAGCCGAGAAGGACTATGTCGTATCCCTTGTCGATGTAATCGTTTATCGTTTCATCGAGGACTTCCTCGAAATGTTTGGCTTTGTGGGTCTTTTTGTCGGCAGGTTCGAAAAGCGATACCGAAACTATTTCGCAGTTGGGATAATCTTCGGCGAACGAGTTTTTGAAATACTCGGCCATTGCGGTGCAGTCGTGAATGTCGGTCATCTGAAAACCGTTGCAGCAAAGCAATGCCGTCTTTCTCGTCGGTGCCGAGAAATCGAATCTCTGATCGGTTTCTTTCGTTACGTTTGTTGTTTTCATAGCCTACCTCTCCCGAAACCGGTACATGAATATACCGGCGGCGACAGCGACGTTGAGAGAATCGATTCCCGACATTTCGATTTTGAGTTTTTCTCCGAGTTCCAGGTTCGATGGAGTGATACCTTTGCCTTCGTTTCCGAATGCGAGAACAAACGGTTCCTTAAGATTCTCAATCTGTCTTTCGTCTTTTCCATCCAAAGCCGTCAGGTAAATGTTGTAGCCTTTTTCCGAAAAGAAACTTAAATCTTTTTGGGAAATCGGCATGCGAAACAAAGCGCCTTTTGAGCTTTGGATCAGTTTACTATTATAAATAGAAACGCTGTCTTTTGAAAGGGAGAGAGACGAATAATTGAAGGCCAAAGCGGTCCTGATCATGGTGCCGGCATTTCCGGGATCTTGGACATGGTCCAGGTAAATGACCCTGTTTCCGTAGTTTTCGGAGTATTCCTTGCTGCAAAGACCGATGATTTTCGGAACAGATTTGAATTGGCAGAGGCTTTTGAAGAGGTTTTCCTTCAAAACGATCGTGTCGACTCCGTACGGACACTCGTATTTTTCATCACAAGTGATGACCGACAGTAAAGCGTTTTCTTTTCCCGCTTCGACAACCAGATCCTCTCCTTCGGCAAGGAATGTATTGTCTTCGTTTTTTCTGTTTTTAATGTTCACCAGGTTTTTGTACAAGGGGTTTTCCCTGCTTTGGATTACTTTTTTCATATGGTATCTATTTTACCCACAAAACAGCCGGACTGCAGCTCTCTTTGCAGTTCGTCGTAGTCTGGACAGTAAAGGTGGACGATGGAATAGAACCTGTCGTTGTGCTTCATCTCGTAGGTGTGTGCGATCTCGTGGATGATGACGGAATCGATTATTTCCGGAGCGAATGCGTAAAGGCGGTAATCGAATTTCATCTGTTTCTTGTTTGGAAAACAGCAACCGTAATAGGTGAGGAAAAGCGAAGTCCTGATCGTGTACTCGGAAAGATCCCTGCCCATCAGCTTACCCAGTTCCACAACTCTCACTTTGAGGTAATCTAGGAAATTCTTCTTGTACCTGTTTATCGGATCTTTTGTTGTCGAAGGGGTGTAAAAATATGTCGAAGAGTTCTTTTTTGAGGCATCATGCGTAAAAAACATCTTTTTGCCTAAAACATAAATATAAACATCTTCCTCATAGAAGGGCCGCCAAAAATACTTGTCCGGATTTTTCTTCAGAAAAGAATTCACGAAATCGTCGATCCTTTTAAAAGTGGTCTTTGGCGGAATGTAGACTTCGACTTCGCCATAGGAATAACGGATGACCATCCTGGACCCGCTTTTCTTCTCGTAGATGGCGGCTTCGATCTCGATGCCGTCGGGCGTGACGTATTCTCGTTTGCAGATCAGATTTCTTTTATCCATACACTGAAATTATAGAGAAACGGGCGCTTATTTCTCAAAGTTTTGTTTCAGTGGGCGGAAAAGGTGACATCGTTTCTTTTCATCTGTCTTGTCCGTTGCTGTTTTGACACGGCGTTGATAGAATTGAACAAGCAATGCTGAAAGTGAGGAACTGTTATGTTTGAGGACATATTCTTAAGTCGTACATCTGTACCTTCAAAACTGAGCGATTACGGATTTGTGAAAGAAAGCGGAAACTATGTTTATCATACCGGAATCAGAAACGGAGAATTTTCATTGGCCGTTGTCATCGGACCGAGCGGAAAAATCGACACGGTCATGACGGAAAAAGAAACGGGAGAGGAATACGTGCTTTACAAATCCGATTCTGCCGTCGGATCGTACGTGGGACAGATCCGTGAGGAAATATCGGAGATTCTCAGGGACATTTCTGCAAAATGTTTCGAGCCTTCCGTATTCAAGGCTCCACAGACTCTCAGAATCATCGATCACGTTTATGAAACATACGGCGACGAGCTCGAATTCCTCTGGACGAAATTCCCGGATGATGCCATTTGGAGAAGAAAAGACACGGGAAAATGGTACGGAATCCTTATGACCGTTCCGAGAAACAGGCTGGGACTGGTTTCCGACGATATTGTCGAGATCATCGATCTCCGTGCGGAACCGGAAGAGGTGGAAGATTTGCTGAAGAAGGAAAACTATTATCCCGGCTGGCACATGAACAAGAAAAGCTGGCTCACCCTGACTCTCGATGGCAGCCTCGGGGATGACGAAATAGAGGAACGCATCCGCATAAGCCACGGTTTGGCCGTCAAATAAGATCAGATTTAGTATTTATAAAAATAAAAATTTTACCTAATAATTACACACTCATAGTCTTAACAGGTTCTTAACATTTATTTACCGCTTAGCCGTTTAAGCACAAAATGTTAAGAACTAGACTTTTCATGTATCTATGAAAAGAGGTATTAAAAACACATGAAAAGAAAACAAATCGCAGCCATCTGTTCACTCTTCTCACTCGCAGTCCTTGCAGGATGCGGTGAAACGTCTGACACAAGCTCTTCGGGATCCGCCAATTCCGAAACCAGCAATTCGTCGACTTCTTCCAGCTCGTCTTCGTCATCTTCTTTTGATGCCAGCCAGACCATCGTCCCTTACACCAGAGACACCACTTCCGGAACCAGAGACGGTTTCATGACCACCATCGGACTTTCCTCCGCCAAGGAAGACAACGGTCCTTTGAAATCCACCGCCCAGGAAGTCGCATCCAACGATGCCATGATCTCTTCACTAAAGGCCGACACCTACGGAATCGGATACTTCTCGTATGATTCGGCCAGCAGTGCAACTTCCGACGGATCCCTCAAGATCCTCAATTACGAAGGCATCACCGCTTCCGAAGAAACCATTCTCGACGGAACCTACGGCCTCTCCAGAAACTTCAACTACTGCATTGCCAACGAGACCGATACGACCAAAGCATTGATCGTCACCGCTTTTGTCGCCTACATGGGAACGCAGGAAGGCCTTGCCATCATCGCCAACAACGGCGGAACGGTCGAAGTCACTGCCAGCACGCCCACCTGGGATTCCATCAAGGACCAGTATGCAGGAATCAGCGACGACCACTCCACAATCACCATCAACTTCGGCGGATCCACTTCCGTTGAAAAGATCGCCAAGGCTCTTTCCTCATCCTTCTCCGCTCTTGCCGGCAACTTCGTCCCCAACCACAACCACACCGGATCGGGCGCTGCCGTCACCGGAATCACGGGTGGAACTCTCGATATCGGATTCGCATCAAGGGAATTCAACGATTCGGAAGTCGCCCAGATGTCTGAGGACCAGTACGGACTAATCTGCGTCGACGGCATCGTCGTCGCAGTCTCTTCCTCTAACCCGCTTTCAAACATCACCCAGCAGAACTGCTACGATATTTACGCAGCCGAATCGACAAACGTAAATGTCTGGTCCGATATAATCGGATAATTCGACCTCTTTCAGGCCAGCGTAAAAACTGGCCTTTTTATTAAAACAATTTAGTATGGAACAAAAAACTTTGACCGCCAATAACATCAACAGAGACGATTTGTTTGAACAAGCTCAGGAAATCATCTTTTCGAATGCGGCCAAATCGTCAGACAGGAAAAGGAGAACAGACAAGATCGTCAGAGGCGTGTTTCTTGTCGTTACAATCCTCTGCGCATCCATCATTATCATCGTCATCGGATACATTCTGGTTAAAGGTCTCATGCCCTTCTTCAATACGTATGCCGAGGGTGAAAGAGTCGGTAAGGCTTCTATCACGTACTTTCTTTTTGGAACAACGTACAATTACGGATACGATGCGGCGACCGGATACTTCTATTACGGAACGCTCCATCTTGTTTTCAACACCGTCTACATCAACATACTGGCGGCGATCATGTCGATTCCGACTTCTATCCTTACCGCATTGTTCATTACAAGAATCGCTCCTAAACCTTTGGCAAAAGTCATTTCGTCTGGTATAGATATCCTGGCTGCCATTCCCTCAGTCATTTACGGAATTTTCGGTATGGGAGTCATCGTTCCAATCGTTAAATCGATTGCTAATGCCTTCGGTATGGTTTCCGCATCCGGCATGTCTTTGTTTTCGGGTGCGATCATTCTTGCCTTGATGTCGATCCCGACCATGGTCTCCGTTTCCGTCACCTCCCTGCAGGCAGTCGACGAATCTCTCATCCAGGGCTCTCTTGCACTTGGCGCCACCAAGACCCAGACGAATTTCAAGATATGTCTGAGTGCCGCCAAATCCGGCATTTTTGCCGCAATCATCCTCGGACTCGGAAGAGCAATGGGAGAAGCGACGGCCGTCTCCATGGTCTCCGGCGCTTCGATATCCGGACTCACTCTGAATCCTTTCGATCCGACCATGACGCTGACCTCCCAGATGATGTCTGCAATCGGCGAAGCAGTTTCCGGCTCCATCAACTACGACATCAGATTCTCGGCCGGTATCATGCTCATGCTTCTGATAATAGTCACGAACCTGATTCTCAACGACGTCAAAGAGACGGTTTCTTCAGTTGAAAAGAGACCCATCTGGATTGTCAGGGTTTCCTACAGAATCAGGGACTTCTGTGTGTTTGTGTACAGGAAAATGAAAAATGCTCTCCAAAAACAAAACTGAGAACAGAACGCTTCAGGATCCGATCTTCGGCGAGATAGAGCAAAATAAGCTCAATCGCAAAAGACGCATGAGAAAGGTGAAGGATTTCTTCTCCGCCGGTTCCACGTATCTTTTCTCTTCTTTCTCCATCATCGCCCTGATTGCCATCATAGTGTTCATCTTTTCTCAAGGCTGGTCGACTCTGACCTGGGATTTCTTCACGGGAGACTACGAATCGACCGTTTACGTCGTCAAGACTACTTCTTCTATCGAAAGAACCGACAACACATTCGACTACGAGCCAGACGATGGCGAATACTTCTCATCAAACTGGGGTATCGCATTTACCGACTCCACCAACAACGAAGGAAATGCCGCGATCGAGATCTCGTATGTCGATGCCAATGCCAACATCAACAACTGGATTAATTCGTCAGACGAATCGGCTTTCACTCTCAAGACCGGGACTTTGATAAATTCGGTTCTTCTTTGGACGACGAGCGATGCCGACACGGCGAAGGTTGTTTTGATCGGATCGAGCGATACCGCCGAAACCGCTGATGCCAAATTCGACAGTTGCGAGTATCTGTCCTCGATGACTCTGACCGAAGGCGGACTCGGAATGCGGGGGTCTCTGATATCGACGCTCTGGATGATACTGATAACGATGTGCATAGCCCTCCCGCTCGGAATCATAGCGGCAATTTATCTGGCCGTGTTTGCAAAAAAGAACAGGATGACGAAATTGCTTCAGCAGCTGATTGACATGATATCGGGCATTCCTTCGATCATATTCGGTCTTGTCGGAGGCATGATATTCGTTCCCATATTCGGGGGAAGCACGTCCATTCTTGCCGGTGCCTGCACTCTTGCCTGCATGATTCTTCCTTTGATTATCAAGACTACGGAAGAAGCTATCATGACAATACCGGCTTCGATTCCCAACGCCTCCTATGCTTTGGGAGCAAGCGACACGCAGACGACGTTCAAACTGATAATACCAAATGCCATGCCCGGAATTTTGACTTCGGCACTGTTAGGTGTCGGAAGAGTCATCGGCGAATCGGCGGCTTTGATCTATACGTCCGGAACCGCGATCATGGATTACGTCATACCGACTCAGGGAAGTTCCACCCTGGCTGTCCACATCTGGAAACTGATGTCGGGCGAAAACGCCAACTACGAATGCGCATGCGCCGTCGCCATCGTCATCCTGTTTTTGATCCTGATACTGTCGGTGCTGGTCAAACTTCTGTCGCTTTATACGAATCGATACAAGAAAAAGAGTTAGGAGCCGAATATGGAAATCACTGAAGAAATAATCACTGAGGGATCGCCGGATCCCTGGCTGAATCAAAAGAGCATCATCTCCGCTCAAGGAGTGAACCTCTTTTACGGACACAAACAGGCTTTGAAGGACGTCAGCATCGAAATATACGAACACAAGGCGACCGCCTTCATCGGACCTTCCGGCTGCGGAAAATCGACATTCCTGAGATGTCTCAACAGAATGAACGATCTTATCGACGGCTGCAGGGTCGAAGGAAAAATCCTTTTCGACGGTACCGACATCAAAGACATCAACCCCATCCTTTTGAGAACCCGAGTCGGAATGGTCTTCCAGCAGCCAAACCCTTTCCCCATGTCCATCTACGACAATGTCGCATACGGACCAAAATGCCAGGGACTGAGAGACAAGAAGATGCTTAAAGAAATCGTCGAAAGATCTTTGAGGGAAGCCGCTTTGTGGGATGAAGTCAAAGACCGGCTCAAGACTTCCGGTCTTGCCCTGTCCGGCGGACAGCAGCAGCGTCTTTGCATCGCCAGAGCTCTCGCCATGCGTCCCCAGGTCCTTCTGATGGACGAACCGACTTCGGCATTGGATCCCATCGCCACGTCCAAGGTCGAGGAGCTCATCAACGAACTGAAGGAGAAATACACGATCGTCGTCGTCACCCACAACATGCAGCAGGCGACCCGCGTCTCCGATTACACGGCCTTCTTCATGCTAGGGGAGCTCGTCGAGTTCAACGAGACGGAAGCTTTCTTCTCGCATCCGAAAGAGGCGAGATCGAACGACTACATCACTGGCCGTTTCTCATAAAAGAAGTCATTTGACAAGAGGTGTATTATGAATCTGGAAGAAGAACTCCAACTGATCGAATCAAAGATCTACACGATGTACGAAAAGACGATCGTGGCCGTCGAAAAAGCTTTCGACTACTACAATTCCGCAAACGGATACGACAGTTCCGTTTACATCGACGACGATGAGATAAACGGATACGAAAGGGAAATCGAATCCCTCTGCATGAAGATCCTTCTCAGGGAGAAGGTCTTTTCGGCCGATCTCAGAACCGTCTGCGGAGCCATGAAACTCGTTTCCGACATCGAAAGGATTGCGGACCAGGCTTTCGACATCAAAAGGATGAGCGACGAAATAAAAAGAGGGACCGCTCCGGCAAAGATCGAAGGCATGGACTCGCTCACTTCGATCGTTCTTTCCATGGTGAAGTCTTCACTCAACGCTTTGGTCAAGCAGGACGAATCACAGGCTTTGGGGATCCTCCAGAAAGACGATCTAGTCGACAAGCTTTTCTGGGAAGAAGTCCAGCGTCTCATCATGCTTGACGATTCCAAACTGATAAATTCCGCAAACGCCGTTTATCACACCATGGTTGTCAAATATCTCGAAAGGATCGCCGACCATTCGACGAACATCGCCGAATGGACCGTTTACATGATCAGCGGATACCACAAAGACAAGGAAATCATCTAGAATAGTAGCGTATGAAATATCTCATTTATTCCCTTGAAGACGACAAGAACATCCAGGCTGTCATAAAGAAGGCGCTGGAAAAAGACTACTCGGTAACTCAAGACGGTTACGAAGTGGTCTGTTTCAACGACGGCAGATCTTTCCTCGACGGCATAAAAGAGAGAATCCCTCACGTCGTTTTGCTCGATCTGATGCTGCCCGACATCCAGGGGCTTGCCATTCTTAAGGAAGTCAGGGCCGATTCAAAGTACGACGACATCCAGATCATCATAGTTTCCGCCAAGAGCCAGACCATCGACAAGGTCGAAGGTCTCGATCTCGGAGCCGACGACTATCTTGAAAAACCTTTCGATTATCTCGAGTTGCAGTCAAGGGTCGATGCAAAGATAAGAAGGCTGGAAAAGCAGAAAACAATCGAAGCCGGAAATATAAAAATTGATATTGGAAAGCATACTGTCGAAGTCAATGGACAGGAGATTAGCCTCACCAACACCGAATTCGTCATTCTTTCCGAACTGTTGAAGCATAAAGGCAATGCGGTTTCCAGAGACGACATCCTGTACACCTTGTGGGGAAACGGCGGCGATTACGAATCGAGAACGGTCGACGTCCACATCAATTCGCTGAGAAACAAGCTTGGGGATGAAGGCAAGAAGATCGTCTCCGTCTGGGGCATCGGATACAGATTCGACGTATGAGCAAGAAGAGAACGATAATCGAATCCATCGTCGTCTGTCTCTTCTTTCTCCTCATTTTCATTCTCACACTTTTGGGCATATTTCTCGCTTCCAGCGAAAGGACCGAAGACGAACTGAACAACTCCGTCACGGTTGCGGAAGCTCTTTTCGATTCAAACGACGTCGAAGGCTCCAAAGATCGGCTTGCCGTGTTTGAAGGAACGACCGTGAGGGTCTCCGTGATAACGAAAACGAACGGCGGTTACGTCATCGAATACGACTCCTGGGACCAGTATCTGGCCGAAGGAAACGCAGAAGAACTCGAAACCGGCAACATTGGAAAACCGGTGACCAGGGAATCCTCATACGGCTACGACATGGTTTACCTTGTCGTGCTGAACAAAGAAAACCCCGTTTATTACATAAGAGTTGCCATTGCGGTAAGTGAGGCAACTTCCCTGTCTTTGAACTTCTTGATTTACGGAACGATAATACTTGTGATCATAATCGCCGGATATGTCGTTTACAAGGTATACGACTATTCGCATCAGATGAAACCGATCAAAAACGAAATACAGAGACTGGCCTATTCGGCCGGGCTGAACACCGACACTTTCAATGACGACGACCTTGCCCTTCTTGAAGAATCGATCGATGCCGTCTCCGACGAGATTGCCAAGAAGATATCCGACCTCGAGGTCGAGCAGGAAAAGACGGAACTCATCCTGAATTCCATCATGCAGGGATTTTTCGCCGTTTCGAGTCAGGGCACCATCATTCTTTTCAACAGAGCGGCCGCCGAGATTTTCTCCTATTCCCAGACGGAAGCTCTCGGAAAGGATTATCACATCCTGGTTTTGGGAGACCTCTTCGATTCGAAAATTGACGAGATCATCAAGGAAGGCAGGGAAATCCAGCCTTTCGACATCTCCAAGGACGGACGCATCTACCACATAGACGCCGTTGCCCTTTCCCATTCTCTCAATTCCGGAGGCGGCGCCGCTTTCCTCATAAGGGATGCGACCGACGAGATCAATTCCCAACAGATGAAGAACGATTTCTTTGCCAACGCATCCCACGAGCTGAAAACTCCTCTTACATCCATACTCTGCAATCTTGAAATGCTTCACGACGGTCTTTTCGACACCGACGACGAGAAAAACGAAGCTGTCGAAAACACGATAGAGCAGGCCAAGAAAATGCGCTCGCTTCTGGCCGACATGATCACCGTTTCAAGGCTTGAAAACGAAGCATCGGTCAAAACGGAAGAACTCGACGTCGAAGACTCTCTCGAGTCCGCCGTCAAGACCAACAAAGTCTATGCGCAGACGAAAAACATAACCATCGAAACCGACACCGAACCCACTTTCGTCAAAGCCGACAGAAGGGATATCGAAAGGCTCGTCAACGATCTGGTCGACAATGCGGTCAAATACGGAAAACAGGGCGGTCACGTCTGGATCTCGCTAAGAGATGGCGTCCTCTCCGTCAGAGACGACGGAATAGGCATCTCCGAGGAAAACATGTCGAGAATTTTCGAAAGATTCTACAGGGTCGACAACTCCAAAGGCGAAAACAGCGTCGAGGGAACCGGACTCGGACTTTCGATCGTGAAACACATCTGTCTCAGATACGGATACAAGGTGGATGTCGACTCCCATCTCGGAGAGGGATCGACGTTCAGAGTCGTTCTGCGTTGAAAGAGAAAGGGAGGCCTTATCTGTAAAAACTCGCCTTGCTGTTTTATTTAGGCTTGATTTTTCGGGCTTGTTACTATATCATTTATAAGCTCTGTGGCTGTGTAGCTCAGTTGGTTAGAGCGTCCGGCTCATACCCGGTATGTCAAGAGTTCGAATCTCCTCACAGCCACCAGCTATGGATCAATAGCTCAATTGGTTAGAGTCCACGGCCCATAACCGTGTTGTTGCAGGTTCAAGTCCTGCTTGATCCACCAGACAACAACGCCCTTATGGGATTGACATACACATTCTGTCGAAGGCGGATAGCCTCGACTTTTTTTGTTTGTCGGAAAATGTTCATCGAAAAAGGCCCCGCTTAGGGGCCTGGTTTCGTTTTTGTCGATTACTTCTTCTTTTTCTCCCAAGAGCCGTTGTTGCTCTTGACCTGGAGTTTGTAGGAAGGATTGGGCTCGTCGACGTGTCTGATGTGGATCGAGTCGGAAAGTTTTCCGGATTTGACGACGATGTCGGATTCGCCAGGAAGGGTGACTTTGATCCTGTACATCTTTTCCTTGCCGTTTTCGACGGAGTAGATCTCTTTGCCGTCCTGATAGACCTTGAAGTCCTTCTGGTTGGTCATGACGTAGACGTCGGTCTGTTCCTCGCTCCTGTCTTCGAATCTGTGGCCGGAGAGATGGACGAAGGGTTCGTCTGACCAGTATGCCTTGTAAAGGTAGAAGGAATCCTTCTTGATCTTTCTGTCGAAGGTCACGAGACCCTTGTGGTTCTTTCCGGGATCTCCGCCAACGTTTCTTCCGTCGGCCGCAAAGTCGAACATGTTCCACAGATGCGTCGCCCAGAGATAGTGTCTCTTGTCAAGGGATTTGTAGACCTTGTTGTGGCAGATGAACTGGTATTCCTCGGAGTTGTCTCCTCTCTTGGGGTGCTCGCTGTGGAGGTTTGGCATACCTTCGGCTCCGTATTCGGAGAAGCCGAGAGGTTTGCTCGGCCAGACTAAGTGGAAGATGGAGAGTCTCTAGCCGTTGAGCCAGGGCCAGGGCGTGTACCAGCCGTGATAGAAGTTCATGCTGGTAGCATCGGGAAGATGGGCGAGAGGGAAGAAATTGAAGACCATGGAGAAGTTTGCCATGACAGAAAAACGGCCGGGATCCATCTCGTGGACGAGTTTGTTCATCTTCTTGTGGAATTTCATCTTGCCGGTCGACGATTTCATCGTGATTTCGTTTGAGAGTCCGCGGCAGACGATGGAAGGATTGTTGTAGGACTGGACGATGAGTTCCCTCATCTGCGAATAGGCGTTCTCGTCGGCTCCCGTCATGTATCTCGAAATGACGGGGACTTCGGACCAGACGACGAAACCAGCTTCGTCGCAGAGTTCGTAGAAACGCTGGTTGTGCTGGTAATGGGCAAGTCTTACGGTGTTGGCGCCGACTTCTTTTATGAGCTCGATGTCCTGCACCATCTCCTTTTCGGTGATTGCGTTGCCTAGATCGAGATAATCCTGGTGGCGCGAGACGCCTCTCAGCGAGTAGTCTTCTCCGTTGAGGAAGAAACCTCTTCTGGAATCGACCTTGAAGGTACGGAATCCGATCCTGGTGGAAACCTGGTCGCTCAGCTCGCCATCCACATAGCAGGATGCGACGACCTCATAGAGGTAAGGATCCTTGGTTCCGTGCCAGAGATGGACGTTTTCGATTGCGATAGGCTCGTTTGCGACGCCCGTGGCAACTTCTTCTCCGTCCGCCAAAACGGATATTTTGACGTCATCGGGAAGAGGCCCGAAACTGGAAACGGTCAGTGTTGCCGATTTCTTTCTCAGATCGACCGTCGTGTCGCATTTGATGCCGGGATTTCCGCAATAGTCGACGTCGAAATGCACGGCGGGAACGATGAGGATGTTGACTCCTCTGTAGAGTCCTCCGTAGAAAGTGAAGTCGGCAGTCTGGGGATAGACGATCTCGTTTTCCTTGTTGTCACAGCAGATGGCGATGACGTTGTCGGTGTCATTCAGTTCGTCGGTGATGTCGACTCTGAACAGGGAGTATCCGCCGTCGTGGTGGCAGACATTTTTTCCGTTGACGTAGACATCGGCCGAAGAGTTTGCGGCCGGAATCTCGAGGTAAATTCTTTCGCCTTCGCTGATTTCGGGTCTGTCGATATGTTTGACATACCAATATGCGGAACGGACATAGTCGCTTCCGCCATCCTGACCGTCGTGGTTGTTCCAGGTGTGGGGAAGGTCGATCAGTTCTCCCTCTTCGTTGATCGCCAAATCGTAACTTTCGTCTTTTTCGACGAAGGTCCAGCTTTGGTTGAGTGCGGTTAATCTTCTCATGTTTTTATTCCTTTCAAGATAATATCTTTATTATTTTACATTTAAAAGCGCTTTCTTTAAATAGCAATTATTAGTTTTTTATATCAAGAAAGCTTATTTCCATAAAAAAGCGGAGTTTGGATATTTTGGTGTGGCAGATATCAGTAATCAGATGGAAGCAACTGGTATTCGCTCGACCTGTCGGTCGGTGCAAAACCGATGACCTTTATGTAGTTTCTGTAGAAAGTCGAGTATACCTCGTATCCCAAAGCGGTGGAAACGTCTTTGGGTTTTTCACCCTCCCTTATCATTTTGTAAGCCACGATGCATTTCTTGATCTGACGTACTGCATGATAGAGCAGTGCATTTCCTTTTTGAAAGTCGAAATGAGATAGGATTCTGAGTAGTTGAGCGAAGCCGCTATTCCGGCCAGGGTTATCTTTTCGGAGATGTGTTCCTCGATGTAGGCCGAGACCAGAGCCACTATGTTGTCTTTTCCCTTGATCGTGCTGTCTTCGGCGGGGTTCATGTAAATGAGGCATTTGGAGAGATCGCAGATGGTCAGAACGTATTCTTCATCTTCGGTGAGACTGTCGTCGCTCATGAAATCGTTGGATGTCGTGATGAAACGCTTGTTCACGAAAGTCGCCTTCGAAAAGACGGGCAGGGTCTTGAACCTGTCGGACACGACTTTGTCGAGGGCGGAATCGGGGAATTTGAGAACGTAACGTTCGTAATTGACGCCTTTGTCGACCGTCGCAAAATGGAATTTTCCGGCTTTGATGCAGATGACGTCACCGTATTCCAAAACCTTCGATTCGTTTTCGACGGTGTAGGTAACGTTGCCTGAAATGAAATAAATGATCTCGTTGAAGGGGTGCATATGCTTCCAGTATTCGTCTTCGGGAGAAGAGGCACGATCGAGCTTATGGGCAAAATCGATGTTTTTGTGACTGAAATGGAACATGTTCACCTCCTATTTCAAAAAGTATTTTACTTTGCATAAATGACAAATGCAATATAGTCCACAAAAAATTGCATTTATTTCTTTGGCTATATATGATAAAATTTTAAGGATTGAAGATATCGAAAGATATCGGCCAAAGGAGCAGTTGCTTATGAAAATGACCTTCCGCTGGTACGGAGCCAACGATTCGATCCCGCTTGAATACATCAGGCAGATCCCGAATCTCAGCGGTGTCGTGACATCCGTCTACGACGTCAAAGCCGGAGAACTGTGGCCCGAAGAATCGGTTAAAAAACTCAAGGACCTCTGCGACGCGAACGGCGTCGAAATGGAAGTCATCGAGTCCATACCGGTCGTCGAGGACATCAAGCTCGGCAAACCCTCGAGAGACAGATACATCGACATTTACGCCCAAAACATCAGAACAGTCGCAAAATACGGTGTCAAATGCGTCTGCTACAACTTCATGCCCGTCTTTGATTGGATCAGAACCGATCTTCAGGAGACCAATGCCGACGGCAGTCAGGCCCTCTCCTACAGAACCTCCGTTCTCGAGACTCTCAATCCCAAAAACCTCCACCTTCCCGGATGGGACGAATCCTATTCCTCGGAAGAGTTGCTCTCGATCCTCGACGAGTACAAAGGTTTCACCCACGAGAGACTTCTCGAAAACCTGGTTTACTTCCTCAACAGACTCATGCCGACTCTCGAAGAGACCGGAGTCGACATGGCCATCCATCCCGACGATCCTCCTTGGGACGTCTTCGGACTTCCGAGAATCGTCTCCAGCGAAGAAGACCTCGACCGTCTCTTTGCCGCAGTGCCTTCGACCCACAATGGTCTGACTCTCTGCGTCGGATCCCTGGGCGAGAACCCGAACAACGACGTCGTCCACATGGCCGCCAAATATGCTGCTCAGGGAAGGATCCACTTTGCACATCTGAGAAACGTCAGATGGCTCGACGACAAGGGTTCCTTCATCGAAAGCGGACACGAAACCAACATGGGATCCCTCGACATGGCCGCGATCGTCAAGGCCCTGGTCGACAACGGATTCAACGGATACGTGAGACCCGATCACGGAAGAAACATCTGGGGAGAAGGCGGAAAACCCGGTTACGGACTCTATGACAGAGCCCTCGGCTGCGCCTACATCAACGGTCTGTTCGAAATGGCCGAAAAGAAATAAAAACAAGAAAAGGAAATTACCAAATGAAAACTGAAGATTTACCCATTTACACCGATCTGACCGGCAAGGTCGCCGTCGTCACCGGTGCCGGCGGACTCATCTGCTCCGCCATCGCCGAAGGCCTCGCCGCCTGCGGCGCCAAAGTCGCCCTTCTCGATCTCAACTACGATGCCGCAAACGGCTATGCCCAGAAGATCATCGCCGACGGCGGTATCGCCAAGGCCTACAC
>X288_Common_Brushtail__coassemble_52_pt1 | contig 15959 bp, 12 predicted proteins | sample X288_Common_Brushtail__metabat2_high_PE_011 | metagenome-assembled genome bin X288_Common_Brushtail | reverse complement strand
AGGTCGGCGGATGCGATGATCGGACTATCCGACAAGCTCGATTCCCTCAGCGGCTACGACGAAAAACAGAAGATCATGTCCTTCTTCGAGGGCATGGAGCTGAACACCTACGTCATCAGCTATCTTGGCGAGTTCGTTCTCGGCAAAAACGCCAGTCACATCTCCGGCATCTATCTTTACAATTCCGGCGCCACCGGTCTCGGAATCAACATGATTTCTGTCGGTGACAGGTTTGACATTGTCTTTAAGCAAAGTTTTTCATCTGATGTTTACACTCAAGCATTTTGTTACGAACTAAAAAACGTGGGACTAGCCAGCAGCTATAGCGGAGCCATTCCCTTCGAAACTCCGGTCGACAAAGTGATCAATCATGATAACTGAAACCTCAATGGTTTCGCACAATGACGTTTTTATGCCGTATTGTTTTGTCTCATTTGAATTTGGCTATATAATCAGTTGATATGGGTAAAGAGAACATATTCGTCAGGCTTTTCCGCTATCTCAAAGAGCCTGGCCTGATCTTCGCACTCGTGATATACATCATCACCCTTGTCGGTGTGGGTTTCAGCATCTTCTATCTCATATTCAGACGCGATGCATGGCAGAGCATCCTTCTCTACACGGTCACTTGTGTTTTTCTCTGTTATTCGATATATCTCGCCGTGAAACTGTGGCCCGTGTTCCGAGACAAATTTTTGGTTTTGCTGAAAAAGAGCAGATTCATGCAGTTTTATTCCGAAAGCTACGATTACAGGACTCTCCTGCTGACTTTCTTTTCAATCATGCTGAACGTCGGATACATCGTTTTCGACATCGTCGTGGCCGTTCTGATCAAGAGCGTCTGGTACGGTTCCCTGGCCGTCTATTATTTCCTTCTTGGCTCTCTAAGAACAATGGCTGTCTGGTCTGAGAGAAGAGCCGAGAAAAAGTTCTCTCAGGAACCGGGAAAGTACAAAGAGACCCAGCTCGAAAATTACAGATTCTGCGGCGTCTTTCTTCTCGTGCTTTCGCTGGTCATGACCGTTCCCGTTTTTTTGATGGTCAACCAGGATGCACCGGAACGTTACAACAACCTGACTGCCGTCGTTTTCGCCGCTTACACCTTCTTGAGAGTCTGCATGGCGATCGTAAATCTCGTGAGAGCGAGAAAAAGAAAGAGCCCGCTTCTGAGATCCCTCAGAAACATATCCTTTTCCAACGCCCTGATGTCCGTGGTTTCCCTCACTTCGGCTCTCATCGCCACTTTCTCGGATGACGGAGGAGCCTCCATGGCACCGGTGAATGCTGCGACGGGTTTTGCCGTATGCCTCATTTCGATCGGAATCGGCATCTACATGATCGTTTACGCCACCGGAAACCTTTCCAAAGGCAAACGGGAAAACGGCGCCGATCCGGAATAGGCCTCCGTAAAAAACGATTTCTTTGAAAATTGACGGTCGTATTGGCTGCATGGCCCATGAACTTCTCTTAAGTTTTCGGAAAGCATAAATCCACACAATAGTTTTCTTACCGACGGTTTTCCCTTTTTGTCGCCTTTTTATTGTTTTGTTTGGAAAAAGTTCGAAAAAATATTCCAAAAGAGAAATATCGTTTGATTCTGTTTTAAGAAGCATACGCATTAAATACTGCAAAATCATTTTGGACACTTCAAAATTCCTGTCATATCGCGACATGTAAAACGTCGTCAACTGCATAAAATCGAAGAACTCGAACAACGCTACTGCGAGTGCATATCTATAACTGCTCGAGGTTTGCGGCAAAGGCAACGGTTCCGTTTCCAAGGTCTCTCAGAAGGCGGATGTCAACAGAGGCACTTTTCAATCACTGCTACAATATGGAAGACCTGCATGACGATATGAAATGATCCGGCTTTGACCAGTGTTTTATAAAAGGAAAAAGCAATGAAAAAGAGGCTGCCGTTTCTGGACAGCCTCTTTTCGAATCGAGAGATTATTTGTTGTAGTTCTTCTTCTTGGGTTTCGGGAACTGGTGTCTGAATCTGCAACCGCAGACGATCCTGATGACGAGCATGACGATGAAGAGAGCAAGGAGTATCAGGCTCAGGTACCAGACGACCGTGAAGAGGACCGGCTCTCTGGAGATGATCTCGGTCTCCGCAGTCATTCCGTTCATGGCCGCCGAATTGACGACGGTGTACATGTTGTGGTGCATCGCTTCCTTCATCGCAGTGACGATGACGGGATCGTTTTCGTATTTGTCGAAGGCGTCCTCGAAGGTGAACATGGCGTCGAGGATCGAGGTTCCGGCCATGACGGCATCGCCGACGTTGACGACCGAATAGATGGCGTTGTCGGTGATGCAAAGACCATTGACTCCCCATTCTCCTCTGAGAACGTTCGTGATGAGGTCGTAGTTGCCGGCTGACCAGGTGGTTCCGATACGGGTGTAAGCGGCCATGACTCCGGAAGCCGGATGTTCTTCCATGGGTTCCTGGAAGGCTTTCAGATAGATTTCTCTCAGAGTCTGTTCGTTTGCCCAGACGCAGCATCCTCCCCTTTGCGTCTCCTGATCGTTGAGGGCGAAGTGCTTGTCGACGACGTGGATTCCTTTTTCTTCCATTCCCTGGATCTCGGTGGTCGAGATCCTTCCGGAAACGAAGGGGTCCTCCGAATAGTATTCGAAGTTTCTCCCTCCGTAAGGAGTGCGGTGCGTGTTGTTTCCGGGACCATAGAGTATGTCGACGCCGGATGCGAGACACTCGTTTCCGAGAGTTTGTCCCATCTCGTACATGAGGTCGGTGTTGAGTGTGGCGGCCATGACGTCTTCCGAGGTGTAGCATGTTCCCTTGATCGAGGATGAACCGAACAGCGAGGCCGTGACGCCCTGAGGTCCGTTTTCGTCTCTCGTCTCGGGACAATCGACACTGGTAACGGCCATCGACCAGTGGAATCCGTCTCCGATGTACTTTGCCATCTCGTCGAACGGGAGCTGGTCGAGAAGTTCGTCCCAAAGGGGATCGTCGTAATCCCTGCCCATCAGTTCGATGAGCTTGTGGCTCTTGTCGGCTCCGAGAGTCGGCATTTCAATATCTTCGTACTCATTGGAATCGTACTGTACGTCCTGAAGATCGTCTATCATTCCGTCGGTGTATCCGATCTTGACGATTTCCTTGGGGAACGTTCCGGTCCAGTCGTTTCTGGAAAGGTATGCGACTCCGGTGTCGGAATTTTCGTAGCGGTTGAGATCGGCGTCGTCGAACCGGTTGGTTATCTCGGTTCCGTTCTTCGAAGTGGAATAGGTCGTCGAGTCGAGCGTTTCTATGTTGAAAGAGAATACCAAATCGGAGTTTCCATCCGCATCCATTCTGCCGGAAGTGTTTTCGGTTCCGTAGCCTTTGGCCGCAAGAATGTTGTTGACGGCATTGTGGGCATCGGTGGCCACGGTCAGATAATAGGTGCCGGCGTCGAGGATGTACGTCTTCGCTTCCTCGGCGTCGTAAGAGGCAAGATCCCTTCTCTCGACTTCGATTGAGAGGGTCTCGCTTGCACCTGGAGCAAGTATCTCAGTCTTCCCGAATCCGACCAGGGTGGCGGAAGCTTTTTCGATTCCGTTTTTCTTGTCGTACTCGGTGTAGGGAGACTGGGCGTAGATCTGAACGGGTTCCTTTCCGGAATAGGTGTCGCCGACGTTTGTTACTTTGACCGACACCGTGTACATGTCGTCATCGGAATCATAGGTGACATTCATGTCGGAGTATTCGAAGTCGGTGTATGAGAGACCGTATCCGAACGTGTATGCGACATCGTCTGAATAGGAATAGGATCCCGCATTGCCCATCTGCATGACGTAATCTTCATATCTTGTTTCGTAGTATCTGTAACCGACGTAGATTCCTTCCTGATACACGAAGTAGCTCGTGCTGGCACCGGAAAGGTCGGATTCGCCTGAATAAGTTCCTACTTCGAAGTTTGTCATGGCAGGTGAAGTCGTGTTGTCTTTGCAGTAGGTGTCGGCAAGACTTCCCGAAGGGTTGACATTGCCAGCAAGGATGTCTCCGACGGCAAGGATTCCGGTCGAACCGGGATCACCGATCCAAAGGCAGGCGTCGATGTCGTATTTCTCCTCGAAAAGGAAATCAACTTCAAGAGCATTGGCGGAGTTGATAAGCACGATTGTTTTGTCTATTGTGCCTTTTTCCTTCAGCCCGGCAACACCTTCTAGCATGTCGATTTCTGTTTCGTCGAGCTCAAGGTAATTGCTCTCGTCGGCAATTTCACAGTCATTGCCTTCGCCACCGATTCTCGAAAGTACGATGATGGCGGCGTCGGAATAATCATTGACGGAGTCAAGCACGTCGTCGTAGACGTCCCAGGGGACTTCGCCAATCGAGCTTCCGCTTCCGATACCCATCATCGACGAGAACGAGGAAACCGATCTTTGATATTTGGATCCCACGCCTTCGGCATAGAAATCCCATAGGGTTTCGTTGACTTCGAATCCGGCACTTTCAAGGCCGTCTTTCAAATTGGGGGACGTCGAAGTGTCGACGTTTCCCGATCCCGTTCCTCCGTAGACGAGGTCTACGCTCGAGGAAGAGAAACAGGAGACCTTCGCATGCGGGTTAAGAGGCAGGGCCTGGTCGTCGTTTTTGAGAAGGGAAGCTCCTTCAGCTTCGAGGTTGTAGCAGACTTCTTCGCCTTTGTCGACGAGTGCATCATTGGAATAATCGAGCGAATAATACTGGACGGATTCGTCCCCGTTGACGACATTCTGGAAGTCAAGACCGAGGGAGATGGCAAGCGTGTTGCCGAAGTAATAGCAGGAAACGCCGGCGATCAAAAACACTCCGGCAAGAACGCCGGAGACTATGGCAAGATTCCTCCAGGGATTTCTAGCGTGTCCTCTCTTCTTTTTCCATTGTTTTTTGACGACTTTGTAATCGTCGGAAGCTAGATAAAGGACGTCTCGGTTGAGTCCTTTTGTCAAGTGCTTTTGATCACTCATGATATAGGCTTCTCCTTTCAGTAGAAATTTGCATTAGAAATATTATATAAAATTAAAAACGCTTACAATCAAAATAAATGCAAAGGTCGAGTTCAATATCTGCAATAAAATACATGTTGTGGGATTTCCACAATAAGATGAGTCCTAAATCAATAATATCAATAATGTTTTTCATTGGATAATAAAACTCTCCGAAACGCTTCAAAAAACCGCCAAAAGTCTTGAAAAATAATGCTTACAATCAAAAATCCCCTTTTGCAAAAGGGGAAAAGGAAATCAAAAAGGAGAAAGCTGACAATTTACATCGATTCTTCAAGGATGTTCATGATGTCCTTGCTCGTATATTCAATTGGATCATCGAAATCGCCACCGGCAAGTTTCATTGCTTTCTTGGTTATTTTTGGAAGGTCTTTGGGCTTGATTCCGAAACTCGTCAGGTGGATGTCGTCGACTTCGCAGGTCTTTTCGAACTCGGCGAGCCATTCAACAAAGGACATTGCGTTTTTTGCGGAAGGATCGAGGACCCTCGCCATTTCGAGGAGATCCCTGTTGATCTGCTTGGATGCGGCGAGATTCCTGAAATAAGCATTAGATATCGCTATGAGTCCGGCACCATGGATGACGTCGCGGAAAAGTGACGATATCGCATGTCCGAGAGTGTGCTCGAATGTGCAGGACGAATATGTTTCGACTATTCCGCCGATCATCGATGCCAAAGCCATGTTTTCCCTGGCCTTGACGTTGTTCGGCTTTTTCAAAACGACGGGAAGGTTGTCTTTGATCAAAAGCATGCCTTTTGCCGAGAGAGTTCTCGAAAGATCGCTTGCTTTGGGATGGACGTAGCCTTCGGCCAGATGGAAGAAGGCGTCAAAGCCCTGAAAGGCGGTGAAGTCTTTGGGCACGGTCAGCATGAGGTTTGGATCCGTGACTCCGATGTAGGGGAAGGTGTCCTGAGTTCCCCAGCCGATCTTTTCGTTGATCTTCTCGTCGGTGATGACGGACCATGGATCGCATTCGGTGCCGGTTCCGGCAGTCGTCGTTACCGCGATTATCTTCAGGGGTTTGTTTTTGAATTTCCTTCCTTTTCCGCTTCCGGAACGGAGGTATCTCCAGAGATCTCCGTCGTTGGTCGCCATGCAGGCTATGGCTTTGGCGGCATCGATCGGCGAGCCGCCGCCCAGTCCGATGACGACGTCGCAGCCTTCGTCCCTGCAGATGCGGCTTCCTTCCATGACCGACTCGTGGGTGGGATTGCCTTTGATCCTGTCGAAAAGGACGTATTTTATTTTGGCCTGTTTCAGTTCCTCGATCAGCATGTCAAGATATCCGTATTTTTTCACGGACTGACCGTTGGTCGTGACTATCAGAGCTTTCTTAAAGGGAAGATCCTGGTTGTGGAGCTCCTGAAGCGCATTCTGGCCAAACAGAATTTTGGTAGGAAGATAATAACTGTTCATCGGTCCTCGCACCTCCTTATCTGGCATCGAAAGCTTCAAGGCCGTCGACATTGAAAACGTGGACGACGATCGTCGGTTCCTTCTTCGTGTCTCTGGCGACGGCTTTCGCAACGTTGTTTTCGATCTTCTTCTCTATATCCTCGACCGTGACTTTTCTTTCGCTACGGTATTGCATCATGTCGTATACGGTCGACTGGACTTTTTGGCTGATGGAGGAGACAAGAAGTTCTGATTCCTTCGTGTAGAGGAAACCTCTCATCTGGATGTCGGGAGTCGCGACAATCTTTCCTTCGCTCATGGAAAGGGCGACGCCTATCAGAAGGACCCCTCCGTCGGCCATGTCCTGTCTTTCGTTGATGGCGGTCTCCTTGACTTCGCCGACGCTTGATCCGTCGACCATGACGTCTCCGCTCTTGACCGTGACGTATTTCAGGCTGACGTTTCCGCCGTTGTCGAAAGCGAGGACCATGCCGTTGTCGTAGACGAAGGTGTTGTAGTGGTTGAGACCGATGCCGAGATCGATTGCGAGTTTGGCGTTTTCCATCAAAAGCCTGTATTCGCCTTTGACGGGCATGTAATACCTGGGTCTAAAAAGGGAGATCATCATCTTGAGATCTTCCTCCTGGGCATGCATGGAGGCCAAAACTTTTCTTCCCAGGGTTATGACGTTGCAGTCCGTCTTGAAAATGGTGTCGGCGGCAGCGGTGTATTCGACTTCGGTGCCGGCGACCGAAGGAGCGGCGTCGATCCAGGTGTCACTCGTTTCGACCCTGAAGGGAGGAACGGTCCCGTAACAGATCTCTTTGCAGAGATTGAATAGTTTTTCACCGCTTCCGGTAACAACGATTATCAGATCCTTCTGGCTTATTCCTGAAAGCTCCGATTTGACGGCCTTGATGCCATCGGGGAAATCGATGGCACCGATCCCTATCATACGGTCGAAGAATCTGTCTTCTTCATCATTTGCGAAAACAATGCGTTTCTTATATTTGGAAGCAAGGTTGACAATTTCCTGAATGTTATAGAAGTTTTGACTGTATACGGATATGAATATCTTACCCTGCTGTTCTTTGATGGCTTTTTCGACGTGAGGAGTTATCTTGTGAGCGGGGGAAGCGATTCCGGGCTTGTTGGCCGTTTCGCTTTCGGTCAAAAGAAGGAAGGTGTTGTTCTCTTCCGAAAGCCTTGCCACTTTAGGGAGGTCGAACTGATAACCTTTCAATGCCGAATAATCCGAAATGAAATCCGAAGTGTAGACGATGTTTCCGAACCTCGTCTTGAGGGCGAAACCGAATGAATTCGCCACCGAATGGGAAGTTTGGAAGAACTCGAAAACGTGGCCGGAGATCGTCATGGTGTCGGAAGGATTGACCGTGATGAAATTGTACTGGTCTATCTTTCTGAACTTCGGTGAACAGGCTGCCTTGATTATTTCGATGGTGGTCTCGGTCGCATATATCGGCGCCCTTACTATGTTGAGAAGATAGGGAAGGGCTCCGTACTGGTCGTCGTGTCCGTGGGTGATGATTATGCCTTTGACCCGGTGGGCGACGGTCTTGACGTAATCGAAGTCGGGGATGATGATGTCGACTCCGGGAGTGGAATTGTTGGGGTATTTCAACCCTGCTTCGATGATGAAGACGTCGTTGTCGATGTCGAGAACATAACAGTTTTTGCCCATCTCGTCGAGTCCTCCGAGCGCGACGATCTTGATCGGATAGCCGGCCTCGTTTGCATAGGAAGCCTGACTGTAGTCGGAAGCAAGTTTCGAATCGTTTCTTTTAATCATATGTAAACCTCATGAAAGCAAATAGATAAGCGGTTAGGTTGGTTATATTTTAACTTATGAAAAGAAGTTATTAAAGTTATAAATCTATGTCGAGCATGACGGGGCAGTGGTCGCTTCCGTATATGCCGTTGAGAATGTAGGAATCTTTGACTTTCGGAAGGATGTCTTTGCTGACAAGGAAATAGTCTATTCTCCACCCGGCATTGGTGGCTCTGGCGTTTCTCAGATACGACCAGTACGAATATTTGACCTCGTCGGGATGCAGGTAACGGAAGGTGTCGACAAGACCGATGTCGAGAAGTTTCGAGAATTCGTTTCTCTCTTCATCGGTGAAACCCGCGGAGTGGTGATTGCTCGAGGGATTTTTCAGATCGATGTTGTCGTGGGCGACGTTGAGATCTCCGGAGACTATAACCGGCTTCTTTGCCATCAGCGATTTCAGGTATTCTCTGAGGTCTTCCTCGAAGACCATCCTGTATCCGAGCCTTTTGAGCTGCTCTCCGGAATTGGGGACGTAGAGATTGACGTAATAGAAGTTTTCAAACTCCAGGGTCGTCGCCCTCCCCTCGTCGTCGTATTTCCCGTCAATCAGTCCGTAATGGGCGTCAAGAGGTTCCCTGTTGGTGAGGATGGCCGTTCCGGCATATCCTTTCTTGACTTTCGAAACCGTCCAGTAGGGAGTGTATCCGTCGGGAACGAAAGGAAAATCCGAATGTTCCTTTTCGGTGAGTTTCAGTTCTTCGATTCCCAAAAGATCGAAGTCGAGATCGGTGATGTCCGAAGAAAACCCTTTCTTAAGATAGGCGTTGATCGAATTGACGTTGAACGATACGAGTCTCATCATTTTTCCTCCTTGCTGAGATCGGTCTTGAGTATTCCGCCGTACAGATCGCATCTCCTGTCCCTGAAGATGCCCCACTCGGTTCTCCTCCTTCTGACTTCGTCGAGATCGAACTCATGGACGAGGATCTGTTCTTTGTCGTTGGAAGCCAAAGAAACGAGGGTTCCGACTTCGTCTGCTATCAGCGAGTTGCCGAAAAATGTCATAGAAGAAGGTCCATCAGTTTCACTTCCTATGCGGTTTGCCGCGATTACGGGAACGAGGTTCAAAGCGGCCTGGCCTATGAGTGCGTTTTTCCAGTGGACGGAAGTGTCGTAAGGAAGAACGGGCTCGCTTCCGATTGCCGTCGGGAAGAAAATGAAATCAGCACCTTTCAGAGCCAGAAGTCTTCCGGTCTCCGAAAACCACTGGTCCCAGCAGATGCCTATGCCGACTTTTCCGTACGACGTGTCGAAGACTTTGAAACCCGTGTCACCGGGAGTGAAGTAAAACTTCTCTTCGTAACATTCCCCTGTCGGTATGTGGCTTTTCCTGTAAAGGCCCAGCTTTTCACCAGTCTCTGATATCACGCAGAGCGAATTGTAATAGCAGTTTCCGCTTTTTTCAAAGAAAGAAATAGGAAGAACAACATTTAACGCTTTGGCAACTGATTGAAAAGTCGCAAGCGTTTGGGAAGTCTCGTATTCTTCGGCATAGGAGAATCTTTCATAATCCTCCCTCTGGCAGAAATAGTGTCTTTGGAAAAGCTCGGGAAGAAGGATGATCCGGGCTCCCAGGGAGTATGCCTCGAAGACCGCTCTCACGGCCTTGTCGATGTTTGCCTGATAGTCTTCCTCGATACTGAGCTGGATGGCTGCAACTGTTATCTTCATAAATTCTCCTTGAACGGGTAACCGAGATTTGAGTAAGGGATCTCTTTGGTGACGCAGTGGATGTTTCCTCCGCCGAGAAGTATCTCTCTTGAATATATCTGGATAACTTTCTTTTTTCCTTTGTAGAAATCGGAGAGAATCCTATATGCCTGTTCATCTTCTTCAACGTTGAATTTAGGGACGATCACGAAGTCTTCGCCTTGATAAAGATTGCAGTATGATGCGGCAAGCCTTCTTCCTGCTCTTCTGTCGACTGCTCTCTCGTTTTTCTCCAAACCGATTTCTTCCTCGGGTTGCAAATACAGAGGTTTCGGAAGCGGAAGTCCGACTATGTCGTATCTGTTTCCCTCGGCATCGGTCGCATTTTCCAAAACGGCGAGGTCTTCCATTGAAAGAGCGTACTGGAGATCGTTTTCGTCAGCGGTGAGAGCCAAAGCGATCGTATGCGGATCGAGGAAGGAAATGGTGTTGTCGACATGCCCGTCCGTTTCGTCTTCGTATATTCCGTTCGGCAGGAAGATGACTTTTTCAGCATTCAGGGATGTTTTGAGTTCGTACTCTATCTCTTCTTTTGAAAGCGAGGGATTCCTTCCTTTGGAGAGAAGACAGCATTCCGTGGTGATTATGGTACCTCTTCCGTCGGTGAGTATCGATCCGCCTTCGAGAACGAAATCCTTCTTCGGGCATCTTTTGACGGCGAGTTCCAGTGCGAGATTTTTGCCGAAGGCATTGTCGTCCCCGTAATCCTTGTAAAGTCCGTCGCATTCTCCGCCCCAGGCGTTGAATCCGAAATCGACGGCCAGAAGTTCTTCTTTGTCGTCTACCATGAAAACCGGGGCTATGTCCCTGGCCCAGGAGTCGTCGTATCTGATTCTGTAAATCACGGTGTTGGGTATCGAAAATCTTTTGACCGTTTCCGAATCGATGCGCGGGTCTATGATGACGAGGACCGGTTCGAAAAGGGAAATCGTTTTCACGAGTTCGCAAAATTCATCCAGTGCTTCTGCTGCCTTGTTTCTCCAGGTGTCTTTTCTGTAAGGGAGCATGACAACGGTGGCGGAATGTTTTTCCCCTTCAAAAGGGAAGCGGTGGTTTTCTGTCACTTGTAAATTTTTGTTAATAATATTCATTTTTTCTAAAAAAAAGTATAGTCATTATCGTAATCTTCAATATTGTATCTCACGGGAGACAGAAAATTATGAAAATACTTGAAGTCATCACCGACGGTTACGAAGAACTTGAAGCCATAGGAACGCTCGCCATTCTCAGAAGGGCGGGTCTCGACGTGGATTTCTGCGGCATTGACGGATCCGACGCTCAGGGAAGATACCGTGTGAGAGTGACGAATCTCATCGATTTCAACAGCATCGATTATGCAAAGTACGACATGCTGGTCATTCCCGGCGGCCCCGAATACATCGCCGAAGAAAGAAACCCGAGGTTTTTGCACCTCGTCCAGCTGTTTGCACAGTCCGGCAAGTATATTGCCGCCATCTGCGCCGGCCCCACGATTTTAGGCCATCTCGGCCTTTTGAAAGGCAAAAACTACACCTGTTTCACTTCAATGGACGAAGATTTCGGTGGGACGTACGTTGATCAGTATGTCGTAGTCGACGGGAAACTGATCACTGGAAGGAGCTGCGCCGCCTCGATCGATTTCGGAATCGAGATAGTAAGGGCTCTTCTCGGAAATGAAAAAGTCGACGAACTAAAAAAGGAGATTTATTACTGATGGGTATTATCGATTGGGTAATTCTGGCACTTATCGTCATAAGCGCCGTATGGGGTCTCATGAGGGGATTCGGACATTCCTCCCTCAAAAGGTGGGCCTTCCTCCTAGGACTGGTGGCCGCCTATTACATAGGCGTTCCTATCGCAAGAGGTTTGATGGACACAGGCTTCGGAAACGATTGGCTGACCGGTCTCTATGCCGGACTTCTTCCCGAGGAAGGAGCGTTTGCGGAAAGCCTTGCCGGCCTTTCCGCGGCAAGCCAGGAGGCACTGATGTCGACGGCTTTGACCGAACTCGGATGTCCGACTTTCATCCAGGGCTTCGTCACAACGAGAGCCGTTATCGTCGACGGCACGGTCCAGACGGCATTAGCCTCGTCGTTTGCCTACTGGACTCTCCTCGCCGCTTCGTTCATCATTTTCTTCCTCGTCTGCTATTTCATTCTCAACTTCCTCTTCAAACTCATCGCAGAACCTCTGCTCGGTGAGAATGGCAAGGGAATCGTCGGAAGGATACTCGGCCTCGTGAAGAGCGTCGCCAAGACCACGCTTCTGATCATTATCGTGATGATCGTCTTCGTTTTCGTCGATCAGATCATGCTAAACATGGGCGATTCCACGCTCCATGACTGGATTGATTCCGATCTTGCACTCAACACTTCGTCCTTCTCTCTCGGAAGACTTTTCCACGACACGGCCGCATCGCTTCTTTCCTGGATCTCATTGCTTTAAACCTCATGTTTTCGTATCATCACCTTGACAAATGGGCGTTTGCCAACCTTGATCTCGTCGAAGAAATTTTAGAGACGGAATCCAAAGCCGTCGTGGTCATCGCCGGGGCATCTTCCTCTGGCAAGTCTTATGCTGCCTCCTATCTGTCCGGTCTTCTTTCGAAGAACGGCCACAGGGCCTATACAATCTCTTTGGACCAGTACAACTATGGTCTTTCCCATATCATCCCCGAGAAGGTGAACAAAAACTATTTCGATTCGTCTATTGGGGATATCGAAGAGATCAAAGACGAAATAAAGGAGATTATCTACGACATTCCTTTTGAGGAAAAGTACGGTGAAAAATCCTTGTCCCTGGTCGAAAACAGATTCAAGGACAGAATGGGTCCTGACATTCTTTCTCTATTTCTGCGGGGACTGTCCGAGGAATGGGCAAAGCTCAATCTCGATGAAACTTCCGTTTACAACCTCAAGGAAGCAAGCGAAGATGTCAAAACACTCCTCGAGGGAGGAACTATTCAGACCAAGCTGTATTCCAAAATTGTCTCGGAAAGAGTCCCCACTGACGTCACGGTCAGCGGAAAAGTCCTCGACGTCGTCATCGTCGAAGGAATCTACGCTCTCGACAACGAATTCCTAGACTGTTTCAAAGGGTGCAATGCGCTCGTCAAAAACTTCATCTCGGGTTCTCCCAAATCCCTGTATCTGAGGAGAATACTCCGCGATCTCAGGATATCTTCGGCCTCCTCGGCCTTTACGACGAAGCTCTACTTCACTTCCATCCAAAAGTCGTACATGGAGACCATCTATCCTTCGAGGCTCAACGCCGACGTGATTCTTTTCAACGACATGTCCTTCTCGGAGATGAGGGCCGGCGATCTATACACCACCAAGGACGAAATCCACACTAACGACAACGACACCATCGCCTGGCTTCTTGCCGATTCCGAGATCTATTCGCAGGAGTATCAGAGAGACACCTACTTTGTCACTCCGCTCGAAAAGCCGGATTCCGTCCAGTCGAACATCCTCAGACTGAGGGAGATATCAAACGATGGCGGAAAGACTTACGTTCCTTCTTCCCTCGTCCACAAGGGACAGGCCAAAGTGAGAAAGGACGGAAAGATAATCAGACCCATCAACGTCATTCTCAAGGAAGGCGAGTTCGGTCAGGTCTGGAAGGATGTTTCCGACTGCTACAACGATTTCCTTTCGTCAGGATTCCAGATCGGACAGGTCAAAAAGAAAATCAAGACCAGGATAGTCTACGAAGGTCAGAACCTCGCGGTCAGACAGGTCGACGGGGAAGGTGCCTACATCGAGATAGGTTCTCCGAGGAACGAAGAGGTTCTCAACGAAATAAAAAAGAGAATCAAAGATTCTCTTGTCGACTGAAACAACCCGAATATCAAAGACCGTCTCGAATCAGACGGTCTTTTTTCTTGTCTTTTTGGCGGTCGTCTTTCCGGAATTGTCTTCGGCCGGAGCGATTTCTTCGTAATCGGGGACCTTTTCTTCGGCCTTGGTTTCCTCGTTAGCGGCCTGCTTTCTGTTCGTCTTCTTTGCGGAAGAAGCTGACGCTTTCGCTTTCGACGTCTTCGGTTTTGAATGGCTTGCTTTGGATGCTGAGGTTTTCTTTTTCTGGGAGGAAGATGTTTTACTTGAAACGGTTTTTTCCTTGTTCTTTCCGATCTTTTCGATGGTGTCTCCCCTGACCCATACCTTTTCTTCAGTGTCGGGAAGAAGAATCTGGTATTCGAAGGAAAGCTGGTCGTCTATGATGAGTTTCTTTTCGAGCCTGATGTCGTTGATCTTGCCTCTTCTCCTGACGTTGTTGACCATGACGGAGACCGTCTTTTTCATGACGGCCGTATAGTCGAAGGAACGGGTGACCGGGTCCCTTCCCTGGACCGATATCTGGTACTGGTTTCTTCTTTTCACCGTTATTTCCGGACGGAAGAGATCGAGCAGATTCCGGTTTTCTTCCGGAGGGATTTCGGTTAAAAGGGACGTGAAAACGAGATAGACGTCCGAAATGCGGACGTTGTCGCCGCTTCTAGAAATGAGGGTCACCAAAGCAAAATTGCCTCCCTCCTTGAGGACAAGACAGAATTTTTTGTCTGGATATGCGATGTATGTGTCGAAGGAATCGTCCTTCAGAGATGTGAACCTCATAATATCACCTGAATTTTATTTTAACTTATTGAATCGGAAACAATATACAAAAAAGAAATAAACAGGGAGATCGTACGGGTTTCTGATTTCGCAATCGGCTTTTATCTTGCACCTTTGTCATAGGGGATGCCTTCCGCTTTCGGGGCGTGGCTCCTCTTGGACGCGAATATGAGGACGAGTATCGTGAGCAGATAGGGGATGCACATGTAGACCAGGGAGTAGGTGTTGAGACCGGGAATCTCGGGAAGGAAGGAGGAATATGCGAGGACCCTGAAGAAGGCGAAGACGCAAGCGGCGCCGACGATGGGCCAGGGTTTCCAGTTTCCGAAGATCATGATGGCAAGCGAGAGGAAGCCGAGACCGATGACCGATCCCTGGAAGCCTCCGATGGCAAGGCAGATGGCGAATCCGCCCAGTCCTGCCAGGGCACCCGATATTCCGGTACCGAGGTATCTCATCCCGGAGACGTTGATACCGACGGAATCGGCGGCCTGCGGGTTTTCGCCGCACGCCCTCATTCTGAGGCCCGTCCTGGTCTTGAACAGGAAGATTCCGACGAGGATGACGAAGGCGATGAGGAGCCAGGTCGTGAGATAGTTGTTGGTGAAAGCTATCTTCTTGAAGAAGTAGGCGATAAGTTCGGGTACCGTTTCGGTCGTCGGTATGGTGAGCGTCTGTATCTGGTCGACCGTCATGTTGACCCAGGTCGGATTGTTGATCGAGGAAGTGGAGTAGATGGTGGTGCAGAGAAGAATGGTCAGAGCGGGAGCCAGGGTGTTGATGGCGGTTCCGATGATGGTCTGGTTCGCTTTGAGCCTGATCGATGCGAAGGAGAGAAGGAATGATACGAGTATTCCGACGGCAACTGCCGCAAGCGAGGCTATCAGAACGGCAAGAACGGGATTGATCGTGCATTCTCCGCCGGCGGTGTTGAAAGCCTGAAGGACGGCAAAGCCGGCAAAGGCTCCGAAGATCATCATACCCTCGAGCGCGAGGTTGATGATGCCGGAACGTTCGGCCGTCATGCCTGCGAATGCGACGGCGATCATGGGGACGACGAAGGTGATGAAGGAGACGATGAACGAGGAGGCCAGGTTGAGATTGGTGACCGTCGTGCTAGCTAAAAACATTATTCGTTACCTCCCTGTTGCGCCGAGACCGCAGTCGGCGGATCTGGTTCTTCGTTTAATATGTCTCTGGATATGTCGATGACGGCATGAGGTGTCGTCTCCGGTGTCTGTTTCACGTTGTTTTCGGCGTCTTCCTTGTCTTTCTTGAGATCCTTCTTCTCGCCTTTTCTGCTTTGGAAGAAGAGGTTGTAGAAGAGTTTGGCGAAACCGGAACAGTAGAGGATGACCGCGATGATAATGTCCGTATACTGCGAAGTGAAGGATGAAG
>X288_Common_Brushtail__coassemble_51_pt1 | contig 16006 bp, 16 predicted proteins | sample X288_Common_Brushtail__metabat2_high_PE_011 | metagenome-assembled genome bin X288_Common_Brushtail | reverse complement strand
CAACGGCGGTGGAAAGAGAAAAAGTTGACCACATTCTTTCGACGGAAAAAGAAAAATCCGCAGCTGTGTTGCCGCGGACGTTTTCTATTTTTTGCCGATGAGTTCTTTAAGTTCGTCGACCGCTTTTCTCAGCGACGCGTCGCTCTTCATGCTTTCATCTATCTTCTGGACGTTTGCAAGGACGGTCGTATGGTCCCTTCCGAACTCCCTTCCTATGACCTGGTAGGGGAGATTGAGCATCGTCCTCGAGAGATACATTGCTATCTGTCTTGCCAGGGCGATCTGTGAAGTCCTGACTTTCGATTTGAGCTGGGCCGAAGTGAGGGAGTAGTAGTCGGCGACGGTGCCGATGATCTTATCGATGTCGACCTTGCCGGATTTGGCTCTCTTGGTCTCGTCTTCCTCGAACACCGATTTGGTGAAGGCCAGGGAGACGGAATCGGGCTTCTGGACGGTCACCGCAAAGAGAAGTCTGGTCAGAGCTCCTTCGAGTTCCCTGACGTTCTTCGAGTAGTTGAACGCAAGGTAGTCGAGGACTCCGTCTTCGAAGAAGGAGAGGTCCATGTTGTTCGATTCGATTTTGAGTTTGAGAATCTCGATCAGGGTGTCTTTCGGAGGATTCTGGATGGATACGGAGAGACCTCCGGAGAACCTGGAGACCAGTCTGTCCTGAAGACCTTTGAGTTCTGACGGGCTTCTGTCTGAAGTGAGGACGATCTGTTTCCTGTTGGCGACCAGAAGGTTGAAGACGTGGAAGAACATGACCTGGGTCTGTTCCTTGTCGGCCAAAAACTGGATGTCGTCGACCAGGAGAAGATCGATGGTCGAGAAGAAGTCCTTCAAGGTCTCGCTCTCCTTGTTTCCTTTGACGAATCTGACATACTCGGAAACGAAGTCGTCGCTGGTTATGTAGAGAACCCTTTTGTCGGGGTTGTTCTCCTTATAAGAGTTGCCTATCGCCTGGAGCAGATGCGTCTTTCCGAGACCCGATTTTGAATAAAGGAAAATGGGGTTGCTGACTCCCGGTCTTTCGACGGCGAATCTGCTTGCGAGATATGCGTCTTTGTTGGAAGGTCCGGTGACGAAATTGTCGAAGGTGTACTGGGGTTGGAGACGACTGTTTTGGAAGAAGGTTTCGTGGACGTTGTCGATGGCGCTCTTCCTCTTCTGGAAGGAGTTCCTGTCGACGATCTCGACCTCGTAATTCGTCTCCGTTATCTCGTTGAGGATCGCTTTGATCCTGGGGAGAAAAGACATGTTGATGATCTTGGCGTTGGAGTCCGAATCGACGACGAAAGTCGCTCTTCCCCCGGAAAGGGATCTCAACTCGAACGAATCGGCCGAGAACATGTTGTCGAACATTTTGGGATCGATCGTCTCGCTGAGTCTGTCGAGCACCTGTTGGTTTATTTCGGACGTCTGTCTGTCCTGAAGCGTGTTATACATGTCCGTTCTCTTTTCAAAAAGCAGAAAAATTATAGAACAGAAGAAAGCCGTATCAAAGCACTTTTTTCGGTTTCAAAATTTTTATCCACAAAAATCGCCCACGACCTTCTCGGGAAAACCAGCGATTCGGATTTCGACTTATCCACCGGGGATTTTGTGGATAAACTGTGGAAAAGTGCCTAGTGGATAAGCTCGGCGGTGGATAAGTGGATAACTTTCCACCGAACCGAAAATTATCAACAGCTAAAAATTTCGATGATTACAGGCTTTTTCGGACTTTTCCACCGAGTAGAAAACGGGTTTTCCACCATCGAAGTTATCCACAATTTCGGTGGATAAACGGTGGATAAGTCCTCAAAGTTATCCACAACGTCCACCTTTTGTCCATAAGGGTTATCAACCGGAAAAACGGTGCCGTTTTCCATCCCTTTTCGGAAGTGTTTTTAAAATTTTTTGACCTTGTAAAATTTTTTGTGAATAACTTCTTTTTCCGCATCTTTACCCTGCCGGTAAGCAGACATAACAAAGGCACAGCATAAAAACTCTTGTAAAAACTTCATGGCTGGACAAGAATTTGATGAGACACCATCCGACCTGTTTTCGCTTTTTTTCTTTCGTCCGAACGTCGAAAACGGAGAACGGTGATGCTGCTTTTTCGAATGCAGTTCTTTCTTCAGTACCATCTTTTCCAGAGGGCTTCCTCGGAGCGGACAGTGGTGTGATCCGAGACAAATTTCCGGAAATCTTTTTTCACTGGTTTCATCCTTTCCGGAGAAAGAGACGGCATGCGCTTTTCATGGATTCTGACCGATGTTTTCTCCCTCTGATCCAGTGTTTTGAAACCCAGGCCGACAGTGCGGAAAAGAGAGTCCGGTTGTCTCTTTTGACTTCTTGGTTTTGAGGGACGAGGACTTAAATCTTCGTATGCTTTTTCCGACAAATCACGGACGCTTTTTTCTTCTTTTCGAAACACCTTGAAAGACCTAAAAGCGAAATTTCACAATTTATCGGAATCCGTTCGGCCGTGGCCGTTTTATATCACACGGCCAAGGACCTGACCAAAAAAAGAAAACTCTTTTCGGCTTACTGCTTTATAATTACTCTGTGTCGTTTAAGCATAAAAGAAAACAATCATGGACAATCAGGATAACGAGATAAGCAAAGACACAAACGATCTGCAGAACACTCTCACGAAAGGACTGGAAACAGAGAACGGAGAGAGAGTTTTTCTGGATGAGAAATACACGCCCGGAAGTTTTTTGAAATCCTGTCTTCTGGGAGCCGGAATCGGACTTGCCGTCATCGTTCCCGGAATATCGGGAGCGGCCATTGCGATCCTTTTGAAGATGTACGACAAACTCATCTATGCCGTTGCCCATATCTTCACCGACTTCAAAAAGAGCATCAAGTTCCTGTTTCCAATCATCATAGGAGCTCTCATCGCTTTCGTCGTCGGGTTCTTCCTGGTCAAGTATCTGCTGGAGCTCGTTCCTTTTGCCGTCATCGGTTACTTTGCCGGTCTGATGATAGGTGCCCTTCCTACCGTCATGGTCGAGCTGAAAGGCGATAAGATTTCACCATTTAAAAGCATCATGTTCGGACTCGGTGTTTTGATACCTGTCGCCGTCGGAATACTCTCCGTTTATTTTTCCAAAGACTCTCTTTCCCTGGCATACGGAATAACGACCGGTGCCGAAGAAGAAGCAAGCTCGATCCAGACGGCCATCGACAAATTCGGAGACTTTGCCTGGAGCGAATACGTTATCGCCCTGCCGATCGGTTTCGTCATGGGAATCACCCAGATCATACCCGGACTTTCGGCAACCGCCTTTTTGATGATGTTCGGTTATTACAGGCCTATCGTCGCATCCGTATCCCTGACATACTGGTCTTCCTATCCCCAGATATTCGGAGTGTATGCGATGCTTGCAGTCGGATTCATACTCGGTCTTGTCGTCACCAGTGCGGTTATGGACAAGCTGTTTGCCTGGAACAGGAGAGCCTGTTACAGAGTCATAGTCGGATTGTCGGTCGGATCGATCATCGGCATGTTCGTCAATCCGGACATTTTCGGAGTTTATGCTTCGTGGGCCGTGGGCTTTGACATAGAGCAGGGAACGATGATGATAATCGACATCGCCCTGTTCGTTCCTCTGATCGTCTTGGGCTTCCTCACTTCATTCTTATTGATCAGATTCTCGTCAAAAAAACAACAGGCTAAGTAGTGGATTTCTCAAATTCAAACCATAAGATATAAAATAATGGAGTTGCTTGATTCAAGACGAACATGGATTACAGATCACTGACACTGACATCGTCCGACGAGTTCCTCGAACTCTATTCCAATAAAGACCATTCTCTTTTCTCTCTGCACATCGAGGGAGAGGAAAAGGAAACCCTGAAGCAGGAATCCCTTTCCCTCTTCAACGAAACGGGAGATGAAAAAAGAGGCCTTTTGTATGCCTACCTTGCTCTGGACGGAGAAAACGAAGACGAATATCCGCAGGCGGCAGAAATTTTGGAAACTCTTTCGCAGACGAACGATTCGGATGCAATCTATCTGCTCAGCGAATGCACCAGGGAAGGAAAGGGCGTCGGCAGAGACAGCACCGAATCCTTCTATCTCTGCAAGAAAGCGGCCCTGCTCGGCAACGCCATGGCCGAGGCGAGACTCGGCGTATCGTATCTGAGAGGATACGGAGTCGAGAAAGACGTCAACGAAGCCATCCGCTGTTTTGAAATAGCGGCCGAACAGGAACAGCCCGTCGCCCTTTATTCATTGGGAGTCATCTTCTCCGATCCCGGATACAAAGGCTACACTCCCGGCCTCGCCTTCAAGTATTTCGCGAGAGCCGCAGGACAGGGATCCAAGGAAGCATATTGCCGGCTTGGAAGAGCCTACAAATACGGAGAAGGTGTCAGACAGGATTACACCGAATCCTACGAATGGTTTTTGAAAGCGGCCGAAAGCGGAAATGCGAACGCTTTGGACAACCTCGGTCTTTACAACGAAAGAGGTCTCGGAAGAGAGAAGAACATCGAGCTGGCCGTTTCCTATTACCGGCAGGCGGCCGATCTCAAATATCCTTCGGCCCAAAGACATCTCGGACTTTGCTATCTGGAAGGAAAAGGTGTCGCCAAGGACCCCGGCAAGGCTTTTTATTACATCAAGAAAGCGGCCGATCAGAATTACCCGATCGCCCATTACGAACTCGGCATCCTTTACAGGGACGGCATAGGAACCCAAAGGGACGAAGGCATGGCTTTCTCGTGCTTCCTTCTCGCTTCCAATTCGAACATCGCTCCCGCCCAGTACGAGCTCGCCAAGCTGTATCTGTACGGAGAGAACGTCACCCATGACCACGTCAAAGCGATCCGGCTTTTGAAAACGGCAGCCTCCCACGGAAACGAAGACGCTTCCGATCTGCTTTCCGATCTCGGCGTCGAAAACTGAAGACTTTGTCAACGGACACGAACGTATGAACAGTCGGCCGGAAGGTCGGTTTTTTCAATAAAGAAAAAAACAGGCATGAAGCCTGTTTGTCTTACTATCCGTTTTTATGAGACGACCGCCCGTCCGTTTTGCTGGAGGAGTCTTTCGTCCCGCCTGCCACGGCATATCCGGGTTTGTCGGTTCCGGAAACTTTCCCGTTCTCTTTGAGAAAGAGGACCGAATCGGCAAGACTTGGTTTGAAACGGAATGAGAAGTAAGTCAAAACGGTACCGAACAGGGATCCGGCGACGTCGACTATTATGTCGAACATCGTATCCCGCAAAGCGTATGTGTAACCTTCTAAGAATAGAAAGCGAAAAGTTCGTCGGCCGAGATGCCTAACGTTGAATCGGATCCGCTCACCGATTCGTAATAGGAAGGAGGAAGATATTTCTGCATGTTGGTTCCGGCTAGAGAGTCGACTCCGAACTCGCACACTTCCCATATGGCTTCGCAAGCCACCGCAAAGAAGAAAGCGAAGACTAGGGAAAGAAGCATCGTCTTGCCGGAGCCCTGAGCAAGCTTTTTCAGAGAAGTCTCGGCCAGTACGTAACCTAACAGGGCGAATTCCGCCGAAGCAAAGAAATGGAGGAACTTGTCCCACCATGTGAGAGTCAGGTAAAGCTGGAAGGTTTCTCCGGCGACGATTGAGAAAATGAGATCGACGCCGATGACGAAGTCTATGAACGGCGATATCTTCTTTTTTGTTACAAGCTCGGCAAGCAGAGGAAGGTAAACGAGACAGATCGCAAATCCGGCATTGATGGCGACCGTCTTTGCCTGGACGTTGCTGTAGAAGGAAACGTATCCGAAGTAATCGAAAATCCCGATCAGAAGAATGACCAGATACATGACGGTTTCAACAGGGTAAAGAACCTTTCTCAGCGAAGCGGAGTTCATCTTTTCTTTTCGTCGGTAGATGCCGGTCCGTCTTAATAATTAATATATTAATTCGGCGAACGGCGTTATGTATTTTATATTACGGACGCACCATGTTGACTGAACAAAAAGATAAAACGAATAAAAACACAAAAAAATATTGAATATTTACATAAAAAGCCGGATATACCGTTTTCACGTTCAAAAAGACGAAATCAATCAAGATCGTCTTTTCCGTCGTGTTTGTCTTCGTTGTTTTCCAAGGGATCGCTTATGTCATTGACGACTGCAAGAGCCGTTTCGTCCGTTTCTTCCGTTTCCCGGATGAAGATGAGATTGTCCTGCCATTCGGGTTTGAAGTGGAACACTATGCCGGATGTCAGACATCCGAAAAGGCCGCCACCGACATCGGTTATGATGTCGAACATCGTATCCTGCAAAGCGTACGTGTATCCGTCGGAAGTCGAGAAGAAAGCGACTATCTCGTCATCCGGCATGTTGAGAATTCCGTCCATCGATATCAGATCGTAATAGGATTCGGGAACGTATTTCTGCATGTTGGTTCCGAGGGTGCTGTCCATCGTGAACTCGTATACTTCCCACATCGATTCGAAAGTGACCGAGAAGAAGAAACCGAAAAAGAGAGCGAGAATGTTTTTGTTCTTTCTCTTTTCATCGGAAGGCTGGAGTCTGTCCAACAGCATCTTCGCCAGAACATATCCAAGAAGAGAAAGCTCCGCCGTTCCGAAGAAGTGGAGGATCTTGTCCCATCCGACGAAGTTCAGATACACCTGGCATCCTTCACCCAGAAAGATGGAACAAAAGAAATCCACGCACAAAAGGATGTCGATGAAAGGAGAGACCTTTTTCTTCGAAATCAGCTCGACTATGCCGGGAAGCAGAATCACCACGCTTCCGACACCGGAAGTGATGGCGACCGTCTTTGCTTGAACGTAACTGTATATGCCCACATAACCGAAGATGTTGAGCAACGAAATTATGAAAAGGGTTATGTAGACGGCAAATTCGATGGGATACAGAATCTTTCTGAATGTCGGAATTTTCATTGATACACCTTCCATGCTTGAACGCATGTCAAATATTATATTCACATGCAAATCACGCATAAATCGGAATGTGTAAAAAACATATCTTTTATGCCGCTGCCTGAAAAAAGATTCATGAAAAAAGCAGGCCGTGACGCCTGCTTGTTCATTCGTTTTTGATCAGTTGTTGTCCTTATCCTGTTCGGAAGCTTCTTCCGTGGTGTCGGAATGAGAATCGCTGATTTCGCCGACAGTGTTCTCGCTGGCGGTGATTTCGCCGACGGTGACAAAATCGGGTTCGGGCGCTTCGACGGCCTCTTCTTTTTCGTGACGGAAAAGAACCTTGTCTTGCCATTCGGGTTTGAAATGGAAGACCAGGGCGGTTGCCAGACATCCGAAAATGCCTCCGCCGACATCGGTTATGATGTCGAACATCGTATCCTGCAAAGCGTACGTGTATCCTTCCTGAGTGGAGAAGAAAGCGACTATCTCGTCAGCCGTGAGACCGAGAGTTCCATCCGTTCCGACAAGATCGTACATGTAATCGGGTATGTATTTCTGCATGTTCGTTCCCATCAGGGAATCGCAGGTGAATTCACAAATTTCCCACATCGCTTCGCATGCGACCGAGAAGAACAAAGCGAACACGACGGACAGAATGATCTTGGTTCTCGATTTCGACTCGTCGGGCTGAAGTCTGTTCAATGCGTACTTTGCGATGACGTAACCCAGCAAAGCAAATTCCGCAGTGCCGAAGAAATGGAGGAATTTGTCCCATCCGACGAAGTTCAGGTAGAACTGGCATCCTTCACCGAGGAAGATCGAGACGAAGAGGTCTACAAAGATAAGGATGTCAATGAAAGGCGAGAGCTTCTTCTTGGTTATCAGTTCGATGATGAGGGGAATAAAAACCGCAATGCATCCTGCACCGGCATTGATTGCAACGGTCTTTGCCTGAACGTAACTGTAGATGTTCACATCGCCGAAAATGTTCATCATGGACAATACGAACAATACAAAATACAGAATAAATTCAATCGGATACAGAATTTTTCTCAGTGTTGCAGTTGTCATTCCGTCACCTCTATTCCCCGTGTTTACACACTGATAAATATTATATCGAGGCTATGAGAAAAACACAACACTTAAAGAAATTTAATTTTTATCAAAAAATCTGAAAATTTAACAAAAAATCTATTGCTCTGGAAATATCAGTTGTTATACATCTCGTATCCTTTGGATATCGAGACCGCATTGTTTATGGAATCGATCGAAGAAGCAATAATGGGAGCCAGAGAACACACTTCGATGTTCAGAGACTTGTCGTTTACGAATCTTTCGGAAAGAGGTATGGAATCCGTCACATACATCTTCTTGAACGGATGCTGGGTTGACAGCCTTTCGTATGCGGGATCCGACAACACGGCGTGGGTGCAGACGAAAGAAACGTCTTTGCAGTTGGCTGCTTTGAGGGCGGTTGCCGCGGCGCATACGCTTCCTGCGGTGTCGATCATGTCGTCGACGATGACGCATTCCTTTTCGGAGACATCGCCGATGATGTTCATGACTTCGGGCTGGTATGCGGCATTTCTTCTCTTATCGATGATGGCGATGGGAGCATTGAGCCTTTCGGCTATCTTTCTTGCTCTGTTGACTCCGCCGTGATCGGGAGAGACGACGACAAGGTTGTTTTTGTCGATGGACTCGTCATGGAAAATTTTATAACCGAGCAACGGGATGGCACTGAGGTCATCTTCGATGCAGCCGAAGAAACCTTGAATCTGTGCGGCATGGAGATCGAAAGTCAAAACCCTGTCGACTCCGGCCGTCACGAGAAGATCGGCGACGAGCTTTGAAGTGATCGGTTCTCTTGATTTCGACTTTCTGTCCTGCCTGGCGTAACCGAAATAAGGAATGATGGCGTTGATGGTTCCCGCCGACGCTCTTCTCAGAGCATCGATAAAGACCAGAAGTTCCATCAGATTTTCATTCACGGGAGGGCAGGTCGACTGAATTATGTAAACTTCCTTTCCTCTGACCGTCTCTTTGGGCGAGACCAGTACTTCCCCGGAAGGGAAGTGCGAAAGGTTAATGTCGGACAATTTAACACCCAGATAGTCACATACCTTCTCAGCAAGACTTTTGTTAGCGGATAATGCGAACACCATGGCGTTAGATTGAATCATAATTACCTCCGTTGAGCCACAACAGCCTATATTTTACCTTATAACCCGATAATCTCATCCTATAAAAAAGGAAATCGACACACTTAAAATGCGGAAAGAAATTCAAGTATTTTCGAATTGACTATCCTGCCGCCTTCGCAGTCCGGAAGAGTAACGTTTAGCACATGTCCGAAATTCTCATCCTGATGGACGTAAATAGATACATCGAATCCCCTGGATGAAAGATCTTCAGCCAGTGAATCGCTTTGGGGCTTCAAGAGAACATCGCCTATCGACGTCGTTATGAAGACCGGAGGCAGATGTTTTATCTCGTCGATGTAGTTTTCGAGAGAGCATACTTTGTTAATATCGTCTTTCTTTTCGCTTTTTCCACAGTACATTTCAAAGAATGTTTTCCTTGCTCCCCTCTCCATAAACTGAGGCTTGCCAATGAAAATAACTCTCGTAAGATATGGGGCCGGATTCTGAAAACAAAGCGAAGCAAAGTCGACAGGATGAGACACCTTACCATAAATGTTCCAAAGTGCTTCACTTTGATTTATCGATTCATAAAGCAATCCCAGCTGGCCACCTGCCGAGTCACCGAACAAATGTATTTTTGAAGGATCTGTACCGAACTCTTCAAGATGCGCATACACGAAATCGAATACGGCGGACAGTTCTTTCAGGATGTTTAATATGTCGTCATACAGAATGAGGGTGTATGATGGAGAGACGACCGTATAGCCGTTTTCCGCAAAGAATTTGCAGAAATCTCCGTTGAGGTCTTTGTCACCGTACACCCAGCCTCCGCCGTGGATGTCGATTATCAAAGAATGATTGTTGTTTTCTTCTTTCGGAAAGTAAACATTCAAAAGATGATCTTTCTTTCCGTCGCCGAAATAATCGAATTCTTTTGTTTCAATGTCGCGCTGCACATTCTGCTTGTGCATTTTCTTGTCCGACAAGGCCACGAATCTGAACGTGGTTTTGAATCCCCATCTGTAAAATCTTGACATTTATATCGCAAATTCCGTCAAGTACGCTTCATATCCCTGCTTTTCAAAGAAACGTGCTGCTTTTTCAAGTGCTTTTTTGTCTTTCGAAAGTGCAAAACACGCCGATCCGGTTCCTGACATTCCGCAAAGATCGAGCCCCATCATCTCAAACTGATCGAGGATGTCCTGGATCAGAGGCAGAGCTTTCACTGCGGGGACGGTGAGTATGTTTATCATGTTTTCGCAAATGAGATCGTGATCGTCTTTTTCAAGGCCTTTGATCAATGCGGGGACGGTGGGTCTGGGAAGAGATGAAACGTCTATTCCGTCCAAAGCCCTGTATATCTCGGCCGTCGAAAGTCCGACGTCGGGTTTGACTATCAGAACGTGATAGGGATATTTGACTTTTATGGTAGTGAGTTTTTCTCCTTTTCCTTCGACTCTTGCCGGCTTGTTCAAAAGACAGAACGGAATGTCGGAACCGATGCTGAGACCGATCTCGCTCAGTTCGGACTCCCCGGCTTTGTCATCCGAAAGGATGGTATTGAAAGCATGCAAAACGGCAGCCGCATCTGCGCTTCCTCCGCCAAGTCCGGCTTCTACGGGTATCTTTTTATAAATGAAAATCTTGTACGCTGCGTTGATCTTGTACTTTTCATTCATCAAATGAAAAGCCTGGAACGCAAGGTTTGATTCATCGCAGATTATTGTTGGATCGTCACTCACGAGATAAGTTCTCGAAGTATGGGGGAGAGGTGTTACCTCGATGGAATCGTGCAGCTTCAATGGTATGGTTACCATATCAACGTTGTGGTAACCGTCGTCCCTTCTTCCCAAAACGTCGATTGCCAGATTGATTTTCGCCAACGCCTTAATAACGATAGTGTTCATATTATTAATATGAGTGCCGATTTCACTCTAGGACAATATTGTAATAACCGCCTTGAAATCACGCAAGAAATAACAGACGGGAAAAGCAACAAAATGAGACCTTGTCCGAAAAAGGGAACACAACTTTGCGAAGAAAGAAAAGCAATGATAATGAGATAATATACAAGTATGGAGAAAAAACTTACTTACACGGAGCTTTTGGAAAATCTCATCAACTCTGCGAGAGACCCTTTTTGCGATTCGGACAAGTTTTACGACATCAGAAACATCCTGATGACGTCTTCGAATTTCAAAGGTCTCAACCACCTTTATCTTGCGGAACTTTATCTGCAGGATGACGATACTTTCGGTATCGACGAAAAAGAGGCTTTGAACCAGATAGAACTCGCCATGGGTGAGAACAATCTGAACGCTTATTTCTCCGCATACCGTTATTACAGAAAGACGAACAACGATCCGAATGCAAGAAACTACATGAGGATCTCCCTCGATCTCGGTCTTGCTCCCGCCTACTTTGAAATGGGCAAACTTTTGAAAGAAGGGACTCTTTTCAAGCAGGACAGGGAAAAAGCGGCCGAATATTTTCACAGATCCGCCGAAGCCGGAATCACGGACGGATATTTCGAACTTCTGACCATGGCCGTCGAAGACGGTGACGGATACGGGGCAGACGAAATAATCAAAGAAGCAAAAGAAAACGGAGTCGAACTCCCGGGAGTCGTCAGTTGAATGAAAAAAGCCGTGATTGTCGGAGCGGTAAAAGGAATAAATCTGTCTTTCTTTGATACCGAGAAAGATGCGCTTTTCGTCTGCTGCGACGGAGGCTATAACCACTTTAAAAAGAAAGGTCTCATACCCGACGTTTTCATAGGCGATCTTGATTCCTATGAATCCGGAGATCAGACTTCAAAAGAGAAAACCATCATTCTGAACAAGGAAAAAGATGATACCGATTCCTTTTATGCGGTTAAATTTCTTTTGGATTCGGGCTATAATCACTTCTCTCTTTACGGATGTCTTGGAGGAGAAAGACTTGACATGACTATTGCCAATCTCGCCGTTCTCGACTATCTTGCCGAAAGAGGATACAAAGCATTTGCCTATGACGAAAAGGGAGAAAACGTCTGTTTCTTCCTGAAAAACGGTTCGATCGAATTCAAAGAAGATTCTAAAGGTAGGATATCCGTCTTTGCCTGGAATCAAAAAGCGTGCGGAGTCACGGAAACTGGGCTAAAATATACGCTCGGCAATCAGGATCTGTATCCCGACGTGCCGTTTGGCGTCTCAAACGAATTTATCGGAAAGAAAGCTTCCGTTATCGTAAAAGAAGGCACTTTGCTCATAATGACCGATAAGGAGAATCTTCAATGAGTAAACCATTGGACAAAATAGAAGAAAAAGAACAATCGTCTGTCAAGTTTGCAACCATTGTCGGAATTGTTTCCATAATATTGAACCTTATTTTGGGAGTATCCAAAATAACGGTAGGCACTATTATGAATTTTAACTCCGTCTTTTCTGACGGCATCCACGGAACAGGAGACGTTTTGACGACCATCATTGCCACCATATCGGTCTGGGTTGCCGCTTCCAAGAAAAGCGACAAATACAATTACGGACACGAAAGATGGGCCGGCATAGCTGGAATAGTTCTGGCCGTCATTCTCTTCGGAACCGCACTTTCGATCATAACCGAAGCAACCGAAAGTCTGATCGCGGGAGAAGCCGAAACCGCTGAAAGCGTTGCCTTCTCCACTTTGTGGTGGGTGTCCATGGGACTTTCGATCGCTTCCGTCGTTGTCAAAGCGGTCATGTTTCTTATAACCTATTACGGTGCCTCAAAAGCTCATTCGACTGCCATGAAGGCGGATGCGTGGCATCAGAGCATCGATGCTTTTTCATCAATCGCCGCAATAATCGCACTGCTAGGATACATATGGCTTCCTGAGAACAACATACTTGATCCCATCCTGTCCTACCCAATCGCAATAATGGTCATTGCCATCGGAATCGAAACATTCAGAAAATCGGCAAACGAACTAACAGATAAAGCTGTTGACTCGGAGACAATTGAAAAAGTAACGGAAACAATTCATGATATTGTTCCTAAAGACCAAGTGAAACTCATTAAATCCAGGATTTATGCCGATAACTTCTATCTCGACATATATCTGCTTGCTGATAAAAACACGACGCTCAAGGAAACCGATGAGCTTTCTGACGTCATCAAAGCAAGACTCTTTGAAGAATTCGACAATCTGAAAGATGTCTATATCATCGTCGAGCCTGATGACGAAGAGCACCGGATACAGGTAGATTAGTTTTTGTTCAGATCGTAAATGGTTTCGGCCAGCGAATGCAGCGTTCCCGTGTCGAGTTGTCTTGCTCTCATGGAAAGCATATTTTCTTCCGAGCCTTTCAGCGCAAAAATGACGTTTTTGTATATGGGATCCTGCTTCAAACAGTTTGATATCGTCTTATTCGGATCTTTGAACATCGCTTTGTATATCGGATATAAATTAAATTCAATTTCTTTTTGTCTGTCTATTTTCAAAAAGGCGGAATCAACTTTTGGTGATGGAGCAAAAGCGGACCTGTCTACAAACGTCAGAAGAGACAAATCGCAGAACGTTTTGATGAAAGAGCCCATCGGCGAGTTGTCTTTCTTTCCAGGCTGGTAATCAAGCTTTTCGAACACTTCCTTCTGAACCATGAAGCCCGCACTTTTGAATCCTTTTTCGAGCATGTATTCAAGAAGTCTCGACGTTATGTTGTAAGGGAGGTTTCCCACAAAAAGCCTGGTGTCCTTATTGCTGACGGTGTCGGGATCGAAACGTAGAAAATCGGATTGTACTATCTCGACAGACGTTCCTTCGAACGTGTGATTCAGAACTTTGACCATGTCTCTGTCGGCTTCGACAAGGATCAGTTTCTTTGCTTCTTTCGATAGAGGTATCGAAAGAGAACCTAACCCTGCTCCTATCTCTATCACGCAGTCGTAATCGGAAGCGTTCACTCCCTTGATTATCCTTCTTATTATTCCGTCGTCGACTAGAAAATTCTGACCGAACGATTTCTTTGCGGAAAGACCGTATTCGTACAAAACGTCTTTCACTCTGTCTCTTTCACTCATCGATGCACTCCTTTATTTCATTTTCCGTTATCCCGAGCATCAGAAGGCAGTCTTCGACGTTCTTTTTCGATGTAAACGGGATATGGTATTTTCTGACCAGCTTGTCTCTTCTTTCCTTGGAGCCTTGACCGACCAGCTTCAGATCGTAAAACAGATACTCGTCGAAAGAAAGCATCTCGTCCGATGTTATGTCGTGAAGTATGTAAGGACGCATGAGTCCTTTGAGATCCGTCATCTCCATTTCGGCTATGCCTACTTTTCCATGTCTGATCGCATCATCTTTGTTTGCTCTCACGGAAAGACAATCGCCCAGTTCTTCGGTTAGTCTTTTTTCAATCTGGTTTCCGGGACCGTCGGGATCCAAAACGAGAACGATCTGTCTGTAATAATGGACTTCTTTCAGAAATTCGATGATCTCCGGTCTTATGTATTTGCCACCGGTGACGATGACGAACAGACAGCCCAGCTTCTTCAGCTTGTCTTCGTCGGTTATGCCTTCGCAGACATAAAGATATCTTCTCTCGTTATATTCCATAAAAACCAGCTCCGTTCTTGTACAGGATCTCTCCGGCTTCGTTTTCATCCATTCCTTTCAAAACCGCTATCTCTTTTATTATGTGAGGCAGATAAGAAGGCTCGTTTCTCTGGCCTCTGAAAGGAGTGGGCGCAAGATAGGGAGCGTCCGTCTCCGTCAGAAAAACTGATATGTCCGTGTTTGAAACGACTTCCTTCAGCACTCTCGCATTCTTGAAGGTGACGACTCCTCCGACTCCGATGTGACACTCGAGACCCAGTCTCAGATATTCTTTCAGAAGTTCGTACGAACCGCTGTAACAGTGGAGATCGAATTTGGGAGGTCTTTCCTGCTTGATAATATCGAATGTGTCTCTGTCTGCATCTCTGGAATGGATGACTATTGGGAGGTCAAGCTCTTTTGCAAGCCTTATCTGTTCGATGAACATTTTCTTCTGGCAGGAGACCAGATTGTCGTCTTTTCCGTAATGATAATCGAGACCTATTTCCCCGACGGCGTTTATCTCGTTTGTGTGTTCTCTGATGTACGAGTAAGCCTCGGAAATATATTCCTCTCCGCGTAAAGCAAATTCGGGATGAAGGCCTATGACGGAATAACAGAAATCCGGATACCGTTTCTGCAGGGAAAGAATCACGTCGAAAGACTCGAGGGAATCCCCGTTGTTGAATACGGCTTTAACTCCGTTTTCTTTTGCCCTTTGGACAACAGAATCGATGTCGGAAAGCAGTTGTCTGTCGTTGAGGTGGGTATGCGTGTCAATGATGTTCATGTTATTTTCCGAGACAGAATTTGGAGAACAGAGTCTCGTATATGTCTTCTCCGGTCCTTGAACTGTCTTCTCCGATCAATTCATTTATCAACGCAATGACAGAGAAGAGATTGTCAGAAACAATGTCAATCTGACTTGAAAACATGCTTTCTTCTGACTCTTTCAGCTTTTCAACTATTTTCTCCAAATATTCTTCTTCTCTTTTGCCTAAGAATTCAGCTTCTTCTTTTACATCTAGAGAGAGGATCGAGAACATTTTTCCGATAAGAGGAGTCAGGTCGTCTTCAAGTGCCGAAATTAGTATGTCGGCATCTCCGATGGTGTTTCCGAGATCTCTCTTCGTGGAGATCCTGATGGCAGGCTTCTCTGCCAGAAGACTCTCGATCTGTCCGTCGTCGAATCCGGTGTCGGAGACCCAAAGAACGATGTCCGCTTTTTCAACTGATCTGTTGGTTTTTTCAATGCCTAGGTTTTCGATCTCGTCATCTGTTTCTCTGACTCCGGCCGTATCCAGGAACCTGAATCTGATTCCGTCGATTTCCTTTTCTCCTTCGACGACATCCCTCGTCGTTCCAGGTATCGGTGATACGATGGCTTTGTCTTCTTTTAGCAAAGCGTTCAGCAGAGTCGATTTTCCGGCATTGGGCCCCC
>X288_Common_Brushtail__coassemble_48_pt1 | contig 16173 bp, 8 predicted proteins | sample X288_Common_Brushtail__metabat2_high_PE_011 | metagenome-assembled genome bin X288_Common_Brushtail | reverse complement strand
CGTTACAGCTGAGACATCTGCTGGAAGACGAGGGAGGACACGTCGACGAAAGAAAGGTGACCGAGTCTCTTCTCAGGGTCTTCCTTACCAAAGAATCCTTCAGTTCGAAGGAAGCGGTCGAATCAGACGAGAACGAAGAAAATTACATCTATGCGCAAATGCAATACGCCTGCGTAAAAATGAGGAAATACGGCGGAGATGCCGGATCCTTCTTTCAGATATACACGGCGCTGAAAGACCTTCAGAAGGAAGACATCATCGACTTCCTAAACATCTCTTCCCACAGAAGACCGGTCGTCATTCCGGAAACCATCGAAGCAAGGATCGAATCCTACATTGGGGAAAACGCAAAAAGCATTCTGATAACGGATGCCTTCGTATACGAAGGAGCGTTCATGTCCCTGATCGGAAAAAACGCCGACAAAGAGATCGTCATAACGGCACACGATCCGGACATGGTGAAACTCATGTCGATCGCATACTCCGGTCATGAAAACGTCAAAGTCTCTGGGGAATCCATATACAGGGACGAAAACGTCGGAAAGATGTTCGACTTCATATTCTCCGTCCCCAAGTTCATGCCCGTCAGGCCCGAAAGAAGGAGAAGGGAAGACTTCAGCAATGAAACTCCGAGAGAAGTGAAAGAGCTTGACATTCTCCTTTCCTCTCTTACCGGAAACGGAGTTCTCGTCACCTGCGTTCCTAACAGCTTCGCAATGGCCGGCGGAATCATCCAGAGAGAAAGAGAGAGGATCCAGGATCAGTACAAAGTTATCGAACTCTCATCCCTTCCCGGAGGAATGGCTCCCGGAACCTGGATCAAGACGACCTTCTGCGCAATCGCTCAGGGAAAGACCGGAGACGTCCTCTTCAGAAAGTACGACTTCGTCGACGATCCTGAGAACAGGTTTGGAAAACCCGGATTCGAAAACGACATGGAAGTCAAGGACGAGATAACTCTCTCGGCAGACGAATTCCAGACATTGCAGAGTTGGAATATCGACAGAGCATTTTCTTCAAAAGACGAGGAAATTGCTGCTTATAAATACTCAGAAGTCAAAAAGATGGTACTCAAGGAAGTGGCCAGCACTTTCAGAGGAAAATCTCTTCCTCCCAAAGGAGAAGGACACGAAGGACCTCACGGACCAAGACCTGAAGATAGGCCTCCCATGGATGGCCCAAGGCCCGACGGAAGACATCATTTCGAGGAAGAATGCAAAGGTGGCCCCAAACCTCCGATGGGCGGAAGACCTCCATTTGAAGCGGGATGTGGAATACCACATGGTCCCCATGGGCCAAGGCCCGAGGACAGGCCTCCGTTTGAAGGAGAATTCGGAATACCTCCGATGTGTCCCGACGGAAGACCCGCCTTTGGCGAAAAGCCATCCGAATCCGACATCATCGAAGCAAAGGTCATCAACCTCTCCGACTTGACAGAGTCCGGAATCGATTATTCGAATCTGGACATTGTCCACGGAGACGCCAACCGTCTGGCAAAACATCTTCTCAAAAAAGGAGACGTTCTCATGTCGGCCAGAGGGACCCAAATCAAGATTTCGGTGTTCGGACAGGATGAGGGAAACTACATCGCTTCTTCCAACATCAACATCATCAGGTGCGATCAGGATGTCCTGAGAGGGGAATACCTCGCTTTGTTCCTGAAATCGAAAGTCGGAATGAAGATCATCTCTTCGCTGACGAGAGGAGCCACCCTCATCAACATCAACTACACCGATCTTCTCGACATCGAAGTCCCGCTTCCGTCACTTGAAAAGCAGGACGAAGTCGTAGCCAGGTACAACAATGGTCTTTCCGTGTATCAGAAAAAGGTCTCCGAAGCTCAAAAAGAGTGGAACGAGATCGTCGACACGGTCTATTCAAATCTCTACTAGATGTCATCTGCATTGTAACATGGTTTGATACCTCATTTTGCTCTCTCACTCTGCAGTGAGAGAGTTTTTTATTTAGCATTTTCTAATTATCGGTTTAAATCGTATCATTGTTCTTTTGTTCGGAGAGTTTGACGGTTACCGGTATGTTAAAATAGAAGATATGGAAAAAGAAAGCATATTCCTTCCCAAAAGAGACGACCTGGAGACGGCATTCCTGGCCCGTATCTTCGACAACACTTCGGAATCTTACAAATTTTTCTGGTTCCAGGCGGTTTTGGAAAAGGTTTTGGAAGGAAGGAAGACCATGTCGTACGAGGAGCTTGTTGATTCGATGATTGTCAACGCCTGGTACATGGTGAGCGAATATCATCTGAATCTCGGCCCTTTCGACACCCTTGAAAAGACTGTCATTTATCTGAAAAACCTTTCATGCCTGAGATCGTGCGAAAAGAAGGAGTCTCTCCATGCTTTCCTTTACACCTGCAATGACAAAACGCTGAAAGAATACAAGAACACTCTCATCAGGCACGTCCCTTACAGGCTTCAGGCTCCTCTTCTCGGAAAGATCAAAGGAAAAGACTGGTCTTCCTCTTACGGATCGTTGATAAACAAGATAAACGAAACGGAGGGCCTGATATATTACTTTGGCGACTACAGAGGATTGAACACCAACATCAGGGTAGACGATCCCTGGTATGAATACGTCTGGGACAACAAGGACATTCTGAGAGGATGGCTGCAGTACAAAATGATAGTCTACCTCCAGAAAAGGAACCCGTCCGTCCCCGGCATCTCCGACAAGCTTTATCCTCCCGTCGAAAGGAAACTCAACGACGTCAAAAGGTACTGGAAGCTCATTCTCGAAATCGAACCGATGCACGAGATATACGGAAATCAGGTCCTTCTTTCCGACAACATGTCGATAGACCACTTCGTTCCCTGGTCTTACGTCGCCCACGACGAACTTTGGAATCTGACTCCGACCACCAAAGAGATCAACTCCTCGAAATCCAACAGGCTTCCAGACTGGGAATCCTACTTCGGACCTCTCTCCTATGCCGAATACAGATCCTGCGTCCACATACGGAAAGACGAAAAAGTCCGTCAGGAATTCGACAGGGTCTCGAAAGAACATCTCAACAACCCCGATGTCAAAGCAAAGCTTTACCTTGAAAAAGGACTCGATTACCCGACTTTCAAAAAGAGACTCGAAGATACGGTCAGACCCGTCTACCTGTCGGCCATGAATTCCGGCTTCGAGATATGGAGTTACAACCATGGATGAAAAGAACAGGGAAACCCTGAAGTATTACGACGAGAATGCTCAAAGCTATTCCCAGTCGACCCTCGATGCCGACATGTCTTTGTCGGTAAACAAGTTTCTTTCGTACGTAAAAGACGGAGGAAAGATCCTTGATGCCGGATGCGGATCGGGAAGGGATTCGAAGACGTTCGTCGAAAAAGGGTACGGCGTCGTTTCGACGGATGCTTCCGAAAACATGTGCAGGGAAGCGGAAAAGCTTCTGCACAGTCAAGTCCTCCGTCTTTCCTTCCAGAACATGGATTTCGAAGACGAATTCGACGGCTTATGGTGCTCGGCGTCCCTTCTTCACGTCCCCGATAACGAGATCGACCTTGCGATGGACAACATTTTCAGAGCGCTGAAGCAAAACGGAATTCTCTACGTCTCGTTCAAATACGGAACAGAAAGATATTCAAAAGACGGCAGACACTTCTTCAATTACAACGAAGAGACCGTTCAGAAACTTCTTTTGGACCACTCGTTCGTGATACTTGAAACATACGTCAGCTCCGACGTCAGAAAAGGCAGGGCCTGCGAAAAATGGATCAACTGCATCGCAAAGAAAACATGAAAGGCCGTGATACCGTTTGTTTGTTTGGAATTCTTTTGTCCCGTACGTCTGTTCAAATTAAAAATTTCTTATATTATTCCTTAAATTTAGACGCTTTGAATGATGTGGTTGAAATTTGCATGGGATACAATACGGCACGGTTTGTTTCTTTTTTTGTGCTTTTACAATTGTTTCGACAAATACGGACTTTTTCGAAATTTTCCGATAAACACGCATGTTTTTGAACGTTGGACGAATAGTTTTCTTATTTAATTGTTTGGCTTAATCCATTGTTTAAAAAAGTAATATTTGACTGAAAATTTCACGGGTAGTATCTTTTACCTCGCCGGTTTTCATTTCTGCCGGTGAAAGGTCTTATCAAATATGAAAAAGAAATTAAGTTTGATACTGTTATCTTCATTCATGCTCGTATCGTTGGCATCCTGTGGAGACGAAGTATCATCCACCATCGAATCCTCGACACCGGATTCGACATCCTCGTCCTCTCTGCCCGAATCAAGCAGCGAAGAGACTTCATCTTCAAGCGAGGAAGATTCATCCAGCACTTCCATTGAAGAAGAGTCCGATCCCGAACCCGAAGTCACCTATTCGAATTACAGAAGAAACGGCGAACTCGTCGTTATCTCCGACAGCGGTCTGACCGATCCCATCTACTACGGTTCCGAAGTCGAATACTCCTTCATCGGAGGAAACGACGGTTCCAAGGGAAGTGCTTACGAATTCGACATGCTGCCAGGATCGCCCGTCACCTTCACTTACGACGATACCGAATACGGCACCGCATATCAGAACATCACGAGCATCGACGCCTTGTATTCCGCACCTGCGACACTCAACATGTTCATGACGCTCTTCGGAATCGACATGAGCATCGACTATCCCCATTTCTTCGATTCCGCCTGTCTCGATTATTCGGCTAACGCAACTGCCGAAAACGTCCCCGACGACACGCTGTCGCTTTCCTACATCGACGGAATGCTCTCCTTTGCCCACACCAACAACGGCTACATCCAAAACACTTCTTCGGAAGGAACCGAGGATGAAAGCTCGTCCGGAGATTCGGAGATCCTCAGAGGATTTGCCGAAAGCTATCTCGGCGAACTGCCTTCCATCGACATCGATGCCCAGCTCGATTCCATCATAGATTTGCTTGCCGAAATCGATTTTTCACAGCTCGATGCCGCTGACATCGAGATTGACCTCGTCAGCCTGTTCAAGAGCTTCGACACTCTGCTTCCCGAAGGAACCGACTGGGAGACCATCTCGTCGACTCTCGGAATCATCGGAGGAGTCCTCTACGTTCTCGGAGGCGGACTCGACATCACGGTCGACTCGAGCATCCTTTCCAATTCCGTCGACGTCACTCTTTCATTGAACGAACTCGGCATCGAAAGAGCCGGCACCATGATCAATACCCTCATCGGCGACCTTGACGGCATCTCCATCGGTCTTGGCGACGCGGCCATCGGATTCACTCTTTACAACACCTTCGACAAGAGCAATCTCATCTCCGACTTATGGATCAAGGGAACCATAAACATCGGTGCCATGGGTCTCGAATTCCCCATCGGCATCGATCTCGACCTCGGTTTCTGCGAAATCGAGCAGTTCTCGAATCAGCTCGCTTCCCTCGATTTTGATTTCACGCTCAACGGAATAAGCTTGTTATACGCCAGCCTCTCTCTTGACGATCAGATCAGCGAACTTCCTTCCGATTTCTTCTCTGACATCTCTTCCGGTCTTGAGACCTATCGCACGATCAGCGACGAAGCCGAAGCATACTGGAGCCAGATCAAAGGATGGGTCTCCAGCACCAATTACTATGCCGACCCTTCCGTCATCGACATCACCAGTGCCGGCGGCGAATACATCCATGGAGTTGCAAACGAATACGAGAACCTCTCCGACGAAGCCAAGATCATCATCGGTGCCGAAATAAATGCCGACAGCATCGTGGCCGGATACGACGAAGGCGTCTCTTACCTTGCAAGCGTCATCACGAGATACCAGGCATTCGTCACGGACGGAGAACTCCTCCCCAGCGAGATCAAAACCATGTTCACGGCAGGCTTCAACTATAGCACCTACACCATGAACTACATCACCGACTACGTCAACTTCGAAGAAGCCATAGCCGAGCAGGAAGGCGGAGAAGAGTGCGTCAACGCCATCCATTCGACCTTCGACACCTACGTTTCCAAAATCGAAACCGCGCTCGAGACGGCAGAAGCCTACACCGGAAGCAGGACTGACGACAATCTCGCCGCCTACATCGCTGCCGCCCAGAACATCTCAAGCGACGAGATCTCAAGTCTCGACACCGTCATCTACGGAGAATACGAAGAAAGATACGATGCGGTGAAAGACACCTATTCGGATGCCATCAACACGGCAGCCGAGGCTTATCTGAGATATGAGATCAAGAACAAAATCACGAGTTCGGCAAGCTATGACACGATCGTCTCCCTTGTCTGCAACGAGACCTTCGAAGCCGTAAGAAGCATCTACGGAGATTCAAACACCGTCAGCTACATGGCCACGAACATATTCGGAACCGCTTCAGGCACCACATACGTCAACAGAATCAAGAGCAAGTGTCAGGAAGAGGCCGACGCCATCTTCGAGGAAGTCTGCGGCTACTTCAAGTCGGCAACGACTCTCACCGAGTTCAACACTCTCCTGAGCGAAAACAGCATCGAAGAAGATATCGCCACCCTGGATAAGGTTGAACTGTACACTCTCGGCACTACGAACTACTCTGCCGGTTCGACCTCTCTTATCGCTTATGCCAGAAAGACTCTGACCGATCCCGCCGAATAAGATTCAGATTAACCTTTGAATAAGAAAAAGCCCGTCCTCATTGTCTCCTTGAGGGCGGGCTTTTCAAATGATTCGTTTCTACTTGATGAAGTTGTTTCTGCCTGAATCAGCGGTGATTCTTTCAGATTCCTTGTATGATTATCATCGTCATCAATACGTAGACGCAAATGGATATGATGTCGAGAATCGTGGAAACGATGGGCTGGCTCATGACGGCGGGATCGAGGTGGACGAGTTTGGCAAGGAAGGGAAGAGAGGCGCCGAGCCACTTTGCGATCATGACGCACAGGAAGAAGGTCAAACCGATAAGTCCGGCGACCGAGAGATAAAGAGCCGTCATGTTTCCTCTGTAATACGTGTTGACGACTCCCATGTCGGTCTCGCCAACGGTTATCATTCCGGTGTAGAGCTCGACAAGGGTCCATCCGAAGGCGAACACGGATAACGCCAGTGCGGTAATGAAAGATGCTTTCAGCTCTTTCCAAACGACTTTCCCGTACGATTTCGGCGTGATACTGCCTAATGCGAGTTCTCTGACTATGACGGTGCACGTCTGATCGGATGCGTTGCCGTTGGTCGCCATAACGGCCGTCAGGAACGAAGTCAGGACGGGAAGGTAATAAAGAGGAGCTTCAAGATAGGATAGAGTCATCGAGGTGAAGGTGTTAAGAATCATCAGGATTATGAGCCACAACGCGCTCGATTTGACCGTCTGCCAGATCGATCTCTTCATGTAGGGGGTTTCGGTCGGCAAGACCTTTGCGGAGAGCTGGATATCCTCTTCGTTTTCTTCGTTGACGACATCGATGATGTCGTCGAAAGTGATGATGCCGACCATTCTGTCGGCGGCATTGGTGACGGGCAAGACGGATACGTCGTATTTTCTGAAGGCTCTGGCGACCTCTTCCTGGTCGGTGTCGACTTCAACTTTGGAAACGCTCGGAGTCATGACTGCAGACAGGACGTCATCTTCGTCGGTTTCAAGCAGCTTGTCCAAAGTGACGGATCCGACGAGTCTTCTGGAAGAATCGGTAACGAAAATCTCCCAGATCGTCTCCATTTCCCTACCTCTTTTTCTTATCTCGGATTTGGCTTTTGACACGGTGTCGGTGTCCTTGAACGAAAGGTATTCGGGAGTCATGATGGTTCCGGCCGAGTCGTCCTTGAAGTTCAGATACTGGTGAAGGGTCTTCTTGTACTCCTCGTCTTTGGCGGAAGCCAGAAGCTTGTTTGTCAGGTTGGCCGGAAGTTCGTCGACCATGTCGACAAGGTCGTCAAGGTACATGTGTTCGACCATTTCGTTGATCTCGGAACTCGAAAAAGCTTCGATCATCTTTTCCTGATCGTCGCTGTCCATGAGCGAGAAGACCTCGGCGGAATCGTCCGAAGGGACGAGTTTGAAGAACAAAGCGATGTCTTTCGAATCGAGAGAAGAAAGAGCGATGGCAACGGTGTGGGGATCGTGGTCCTCGACCGTTTCGGTCAGTTTCTTACTGTCTCCCTGGCGTATCAAAGACTCCAGCTCTTCTGAAGTCAGAGGGTCGTTGACCATGGCCGGGTTGTCTCTCGAAGCCTTGATCTCTTCGTCGGTGTCGATGGTGACGGTCTTGTTGAAATCGTCGAACCGGTCTTTTTCTTCGATTTCAGGATCATTGTTTTCTTCGTTATCCATATGACACCTCACAAGATAGCCGACACGATGCAGGACAGGGCGGTCGACTCGAAAAGGCCGACGCCTGAAAGTACCGCAGTGGCTATTCCAAAATACACAAGCAACGTTAAGATATCCATGATGGATGCGATCAAAGGACCCGACATCACGGCAGGATCAATATGAATTGTTTTTGCCAAAATAGGCAGCAAAGCTCCCAATAATTTGGCAACAGCAATACCGAAGAACAACGATATCGATATTATTCCGGCTATCACGAGCTGACCGCCGATGAGAGAGCCGAATCCGGATATCAGAGTCGCCTCCATGTCTTCGGTGACGTTCAGCAAAGGCGTGTTCATTTCGAGAAGCACCCATGCAAAGGCAAAGGCGGAAGATATCAAAGCCGTGATCATGCCGGCGGTGAATTCCTTCATCGCCACCCTGAAATAATCGCCTTTCTTTATATCGCCCGTCGCCAAGGCCCTGGTCACCATGGAAGTCGTCTGATCGCCGGCATTTCCGATCGAATCGTTCAAAGCGGGAATGAACGAAAGAAGCAGAGGGAAGGTCAAAAGCGCATTTTCGAAATCGTTGATGACTATTCCGGACAACGAGTTTATAACAAGCAGGATGAAGAGCCAGAGGACATAGGATCTCGCCGCCTTGAAAACGGGCGTCTCGAGATAGGGAGTGTCGTTGGGAGTGACGCCGGCCTGTATGTAGACATCCTCGGTGTTCTCTTCTTCGATGACGTCGAGGACGTCGTCGAAAGTGATGATTCCGACCAGGACTCCGTGTTTGGTGACAACGGGAAGGACGGCAAGATCGTACTGGCGGCAGATGGGGATCGCTTCCTCCCTGTCGGCGTTGGGGAGAATGTATGGGTAGTCTTTGACCATGCATTCGTCTATTCTTTCGTTTTCGTCTTCAAACATCATGTCTTCCAAAGACTCGGTGCCGAGCAGAATGTTGTCCGAATCAGTGACGAAAACGGTCCTCACCGTTTCGTACTGGGAACCCTTTTCCTTTATCACTTTGAAAACGTCGGAGACCTTGGTGTCGGGTCTGACCGAAAGGTATTCGGTCGTCATGACGGAACCTATCGCATCGTCTGAGAATCTGGCGAGTTTCAGGATGAATACCCTCTTCTTCCCGTTCAGATGCGAGAGAACCTTGTCTCGTATGTTCTTGTCGACGTCTTCGAGGAAGTCGGCCAAATCGTCATTAGGTATCGTGTTGAGGATGTTCGACAGTTTCTTTCCCTTCAGAGCGGAGACGACCGTCGTTTTGGAATCGAGATTCATGTAGGTGAATATGTCGCCTAGTTTCGCATTGTCCGTGCATATGACGAAAACGGAGACGATCTCGTCTTCTTCAAGCGCGTTTATTCCTATCGCCATATCCGCCGAAGGATATGAATATATGAGTTCGTGGAGTCTGTCCTGGTTTCGGAGAGCGAGAACTTCCCTTATCTTTTCGGGCAGTTCGGCAAGAGGGTTCTCGTCCATCTCGTCTTTGGGCGTGACCGAGTAAAGCTCGTCGTTTTCCTTTTCGTCGGCCATGTTTGCCTCCTTTCCGCCAAATGCGTTTTGTCAAAGGATCAGATTCATGATCCTTTCTTTCAGTTCGGGAACGGAATACGTCACGTTTCCCGGATTGCATTCTTCCAGCTTCTTTTGATAACTTTCGTCGTGCGAGAATCCGCAGGATAACGAATCGATGTCGACTTCATTCATGGATCTCACGTCGGACCTGGAATCTCCGACGTAGAGGACTTCGTCTCTGTTTAAATGATATTCTTCGATCAGCCTGTTCATGTTCGAGCCTTTCACGACTCCTTCTTCGCTTCCCGAATAACATTTTTCGAATGCGTTTTCCAAATTCAGATAACCCAAAGACAGAGACAGGGTCTCGCTACTTCGCCCGGTGAGAAGAAATACGCGCCCGCCTTTTTCCCTGATGGAAGAAATGAGATCGGACATGCCGTCGAAGAGAGTAAGAGTCTCTTTCTGAAGCTTGTCGTAGTAATTGAGATAGAACTTCCAGGCTTCCTCGAATCTGTCTTCGGGAACAAGGCGTCTGATGATTCCTTTTTCGCTCGGGCCGTAATAATTGTAGATGTTTTCCTTCTCGAAACCAGTGTCCGAAAAGCACTCGACGGTCACCGTCATCGTGTCTTTTTCAAGTTCGTTGGAGTTTGCCAGTGTCCCGTCGAAATCGAAGACAATCACTTTCTTGTTTTTCACGCATTAGATTTTTCAAATCAAAACAGAATAAGAGAAGTGAAAACGGTGAAAAATGAGAAAAAAATCCGAAACTTTGCAAATATTTTTTATCAAAGGAAACAGGGACGGACTGGAATGATTCCGACGGACGGGAAAGATCCGATGATGCAGCAGGGCATGGCGATCTTTCCGAAAGCCTGGACTTTCGGGTGAAGGCTGCCATGAGCGGCACTGCATTGATTCATTCTTTTTGAAAACAACGTGTTTTTGTCAGATTCCTTTTGAGTTCGTCTCATCGACAACTTCTGTTTATGCAATGGCGTTGTTTTTTGTCTGTTTTCCACATCGAATAAATCAAACACGAATTCCGGAATATGTCTTTTCCGTTTTGGCATAAGCGGAACGTTTATCTTTCGGGCCTTTAATTCGCAAATCATCCGGGACCGATCGTTTTTGCATTTGCTATATAATGTAAATCAGAAAACAAAGGAGGCTGATCATGGCCGAAATACACGACACCGAACTGTTTCAGATAATCGATGACGAAAAGAAAAGACAGTCTTTGAACACGGAGCTGATAGCGAGCGAAAACTTCGTTTCAAAGGAAGTCATGGCGGCCCAGGGATCTGTCCTCACCAACAAGTACGCCGAAGGATATCCCGGAAAGAGATATTACGGAGGATGCGTGAACGTCGACAGGGCCGAAGAGCTTGCAAAGGAAAGGCTCAAACAGCTTTTCGACGTCAAATACGTCAACGTCCAGCCTCACTCGGGATCCACCGCCAACATGGGCGCCTACAGGGCTTTATTGAAACCGGGAGACAGGATCTTCGGAATGAGCATCGACGCCGGCGGACATCTTACCCACGGTTACCGTCTTTCCTTCTCCGGCCAGGATTACGTCGCAAAGAATTACGGACTCAATCCGGATACCGAGGAACTCGATTACGACGAGATAGAAAGGGAAGCTCTCGAATTCAAACCGAACATCATCGTCTGCGGAGCTTCCGCCTATTCCAGGCCCATAGATTTCAAAAGATTCAGGGAGATAGCCGACCATTGCGGAGCCTATCTGATGGCTGACATCGCCCATATCGCGGGACTCTGCGCAACCGGATACCACATGTCTCCGATCCCCTACTGCGACATCGTGACTTCGACCACCCACAAGACCCTGAGGGGTCCAAGAGGCGGCGTCATCATGACCGACAACCCCGACATCTGCAAACAGATAAACAAAAATGTTTTCCCTGGAATCCAGGGAGGACCTCTGGAACACGTGATCGCGGCCAAGGCCGTCGCTTTCTACGAAGACCTGCAGCCTTCCTACAAAGAGTACATCGGACACGTCTGCGAAAACGCCAAAGCCATGGCACAGGAATTCAAGAACATGGGATACAAAGTCATATCCGGAGGAACCGACAACCATCTCTTCATGCTGGACGTCTTTTCTTCGAGAGGAATGACCGGTCTCGAATGCCAGGAGCTTCTCGAAAGGGTCAACATCACTTTGAACAAGAACTCCATACCCAACGATACCCAGAAACCCTTCGTCACATCCGGTGTCAGGATAGGTACTCCGGCCATGACGACCAGAGGATACACAGCCGAAGACTTCGTCTTCATCGCCCACATGATAGACGAGACGATAAAGAACAAAGACGACGACAGGATGCTTGAATCCATCAGGGAAAAAGTCGTCGGACTGAACCTGAAACACCCTCTTCCTTCCGATATGGACTGATGGTCGAATTTTAGACCACGCCTTAATTTACGATTTAGTTATATTATGAAGATGATTTATCATATTTTCATATGTCCGAAAAACAAAAAAGGAGGAGACAGATGACAGATATCGACAAGTCAAAACGTTGTCTGATCGTGGCAGAACCCTGCTACAGAGAAGCAGTACTGGCCGTTAAAAACAAAAATCCCGAATGGAATGTCAAACTCATGACCAAAGACGAGTTCGTATCGATGGTCCGGTTTGGATATTCAAAGGATCCTGTTCCTTTTTTATTAACGTATCAAAAAGAAGATTACACCGCTTTGAAGACATATCTCAGGTTATTGAGATTTGCAGAAAGAGGCGTCAATGCAAGACTTGACGAGATATACGACATTCTCGATGCGAACGGATATATCGAAAAAGATCCGCTGGCAAAAAGGGAACTCAGTCTCTATGACGAGATATTCTTCTTCGAAGGTCACGAAGACTGGGAAATGAAGAACTTGTTCGAAAAAGAACAGATTGCTTACACATTGATAGGGTTCGAAGATCTCGGTTATACGGACAGAAGAACCGATAAGGTTTTTTATTTATATCCAGACAAGCTGTCCCAGTACTGTTCTCTGTTCTCTCATATAAGAAAAGACATCGTCGAAGAAAACACCAAACCTTCGGACATAGCCATAACCATCCATTCGGACAGCGACGACTTCTACATTAACAGGATTTCCAAAATGTTCAAAGTTCCCTGCGAAACGAAGAAATCACATTCGATCCTCTCCACAGGAGAGAACTCCGACAAGCTGAAGAAGATCCAAGCGGAGAAATCATTCGAATTCACCGATGACGAGAAGGAGAAGAGCAGAAATCTCTATTCGATAGTCGAAAGATACGGGCTGGACAAGCTGGGATTCGATTTCGCCTATCTGAATCTCCTCGAAATCATCGGAAATTCTTCGTCGTCCTCCCAAAGGGAGCTTGACGGCATCCTTGCACAGACGTCGATATCCTTCAAACCCGATGCCGTCTATTACGTGACAAACTTCATCCATGACGACTTCTACAAGATAAGTTCCGATTCCGGATGCTTTACGGACAGCCAGCTGAAAGAACTCGGCTGCAACCCCAGCTACGTTCTCACCAAGATGGACAGAAGGAAAAAGAAAGCGTTCCTCAAATACATGGACGTCAGATTCCTCTCCAGGGTCGAAAGACATCAGGATGACAAGATGTACAACTCCCAGTTCGCAAAGGACGGTTCGGAAGATTCCGAAGACAAGGAATACGTTCAGGAGAAGAGGGAATTCGACACGGACGGTCTTTACACGAAAGAAGCTTCCGAATACGTGAGAAACATCATCAGATCGAGAGACAAAGGATACAGGGGAACTTACGACCATTCCTTCTCGGGAGTGAAAGCAAAGCTTCCCGATCATTTCGGAGTCACCACTTTGAACAAATACTTCGACTGCCCATTTTCCTACTACATGAACAACATCCTTAAAATAGACACCAACGATCCAAACGCCGACTTCTTCTACGCCCATTTCGGAACCATTGTCCACCACGTCTTCGAAAAGATCCACAGCGATCCCTTCGATTTCGACACCTTATACAACGAAGCCATTCAAAGTGTCGTGCCCAACCTTAAGAATCTCAACGAAAAAGACAGAGATCACGAACTTGCTCTCTTTGAACTCAACAGGAACCACGTGAGAATGTTCGCTCAGAACATGAGAGTCCAAAACAAAAAAGGACACATCGATGAGGAAATTCCCGAGAAAAAAATCAGTTTCGGATTGACAAGCGAAACAACCGGAAACACCTATACGATCGAGGGCATCGTCGACAAGCTTCTGTACACCTCCGCTACGGATGCGGAAGGAAAAGAGCACAAATATTGGACGCTGATCGATTACAAGACGGGATCGGAATCATTCGGTTTCGACGAGACAAAAAGCGTCTGGCTCGGAAAGCACCTCCAGCTCCCCCTCTATTATTACTACGTCAGTTCGGACCAAGAACTCAACAGAGGTTATGAATATGGCGGATGCGGCATCGAACACATATTCGCTTCCTCGCCTTCCGTAGTGAGCAGAACGGCATCAGGACAACCCGAAGACCATCTCAAGGAATACACCAATCGAATGAAGCTCTCGGGCGTCTACTACAACAATGCGAATTATCTGGAAAGTTTCGACGGCAACACGTCTCAATACATCAACACGTCGAAAAGCCCTCTCAGCTTCACCGATGCCGGAAGCGATAATTCGATGTCCGACAAATATGACTACTCATATAAGGAGATGATCGGCGACGCGGTAAAGGCGGCAGCAAAGACGCTCGATTCCATTTCAAATTGCGAATTTGAGATTGCTCCATCCACAGTTGACGATAAATTGCCTTGTTCGTTATGTCCATTCAAAAACATATGTTACAAAGACCAAAAAGACATCAGGGATTACACTGATGACATAAAGAAGAAGTTTCAAACGGGAAATGGAACTCCAGCGGAGGCATGATCATGGATTTCAACAAACAGCAGACTGACGCACTGGAAACCAAAATCGATCAGAACGTTCTGATCTCGGCCGGTGCCGGAAGCGGAAAAACAAGAGTCCTTACGGAAAAAGTCTACAAAGTCATACATGACGACGGCGTCTCGCCTTCGTCTCTGCTCGTTTTGACTTTCACCAACAAAGCAGCCTTTGAGATGAAGGACAGGATCATCAAAAAATTTGAAGAAAGCGGAAGCGGGGAAGACTCTCTCATCGACGAAATCCAGTCGGCCCACATCCAGACGTTCGATTCCTTCTCGCTCTACCTTGTCAAGAAATATGCAAAGAATCTGAACATTCCTTCGGCCGTCAACATAATCAACGAGGACATCTTCAAAATCAAGAAGAACGAATTTCTTGACGAGATTTTCCTCGAACACTACAGGAACAAGGATGAGGCTTTCCTGAAGACTATGGAAAAGTTCAATTTCAGAAAAGATGAGAAGACGAGAGAAGTCGTTCTCGATCTCGACAATAGACTTTCAAACCTTCCTCCCGCATCAAGAAACGAATTCATCGAAAACTGTCAGACGAAATATCTCGACGAGGATTTCGTTCACCAGAGTTTCAAAAACTATGTCGAGTCTTTCAAAAAAGATCTCCGCATCTCCCTGAAACAGGCTTATTACGCCGATATGTATTATGACGAATATTCCTCCGATCCCGAGAGTTTCATACAGATGCTCGCTTCAAACTCGGGAATCGATGCCTCCGAAAACTACCTTTCTTTTGGGTTGGATGACGAATGCACGAAGAGTTCTCCGGTCTATTCCGATTTGGTTTCCCTTCTCTCGATCGATGACCCCGAGGAATTCATCGATGCAGTCAAAAAAATCAATAAAACTTACAACAAAAAGAGTGCCAAGGAGGGAAAAGACAAAGACATCTACGAGACTTATCTCAAAGAATACGTCAACAAATCGAAATCGAAATTCACTCCCCTGTACAAAATAAACGAGCAGGACCTGGAAAGCGAATACGAGAAGATAAGCTCGTTCAAAGAAGACATCAAAGTTCTCTTCTCGCTCTGTGACGAGCTCGATAAGAAGCTTGAAGAATACAAACTCAGAACAAACTCCTACACCTTCTCAGACATTGCTTTGAAAGCTCTGTCTCTCATGATCGATGAAAAATACAAAGACGTGGCCGAAGAAGTGAAAGACCGTTTCACATACATCATGGTCGACGAATACCAGGACACGAACGATATCCAGGAAGCCTTCCTCAACGCCATTTCCGAAAGAGCCACCCTCTTTGTCGTCGGCGACGTCAAACAGTCCATCTACGCCTTCAGAAACGCAAACTGCCAGCTGATTCTGGACAGGGAAGGCAATTACGCCAAAGCGGAAGACGGAAAGCACAAAGTCGTCCACATGAATACAAATTACCGTTCTGTGGAAAAGATGTTGTCGGACATAAAT
>X288_Common_Brushtail__coassemble_46_pt1 | contig 16374 bp, 16 predicted proteins | sample X288_Common_Brushtail__metabat2_high_PE_011 | metagenome-assembled genome bin X288_Common_Brushtail | reverse complement strand
CAAAGCCATGATTCCGGGGATGCCAAGATTCAGCGATCCACCTTTTTCAATGATCGATTCGCCAGGCGAGCCGTACAGATAAACTACAGCCATCGCAATGGCTTCGGCTATGAATGTCGCTGCCATTATTCAGCCTCCTTCCCGGATTGCTCTGTTTCTTCTTCGGCCGAAAAACCTGATTGCGGCCCCGGATCTCCCGATTCCCATAAAGGAAGAGAAATCGAAGCTAGGAGCAGACTTTTTCTCTTGCCTTCGATGTCTTTTGGCTTAGTGCTCCTGATCCTGTATCTGATGAAGAATTCGGCGATGAGGATGGAGAAGAAGATTATTCCGATGACGACAGAGGAAAGATAGTTGTTTCCGAGTCTGTAAACGGAGGATATCTTCGAAGTTCCTTTGGTCAGGAAAGAAAGGAAGAGACAGACGCCGGCCATGATCGGAATGCTGAAGTTCGAAAGCCATCCGACCAGAACGGCCGTGAATCCCAGTGATCCGCAAGTGTCGGCGCTGATCGAGTTGTTGATGGCGGATGCATACAGGAATCCGATTATTCCGCAGATGATTCCCGACAATGCGATTGTTCTGAGTGTTATCTTCTTCGTATTCATTCCGGAGTATCTTGCTGTCGGCATCGAATCTCCGACGACCGATATTTCGTATCCATGTTTCGACTTTTTTAAATAAAAGAACATCAGGACGGCCAAGACGACGATGATGATGATTGGAAGAAGATATCTGTTTAAAAACTGAGGGAGATATCCTGCTTCCGTTGTTGCGTTGATGATTCCGGGAGATTCCTTCTTTCCTTGGGCGAGGACGTAATTGACAAACGAGACAAGTCCCATGGCGACATAGTTCATCATGAGGGTGAACAGAGTTTCGTTGGTGTTGAAGAAAACTTTGAACAAGGCGGGGATGAGTCCCCAGATTACGGATGCCGCCATCGAGCAGACGAGCATCAAAACGATCAGTAAAACGTTGTTGCCGGTGCTCTGGGCAGCCCAGTCACCCATGTAAAACATGAGCACGATCGCCATGAGGCATCCCATGAGGACCTGTCCGTTTGCTCCCATGTTCCAGTACTTCATCTTGAAGCAGGGCGCAATCGCAAGAGCAAATCCCAAAAGCATCGCAGTGTCGAGCAACACGGACCAGATGGATGTCGAGGAAGCGAAAACTCCCTGGAACAGGGTTCCTATGACGTCGAAGTAGCCCTGTCCCGTCACAAGAGTGCAGATCAGCATGGAGAACAGGAAGGCGACTAGAACGGCCGAAACTCTGATGGCCATGCCTTTCCACTTGGGCATGTCGTCTCTTTTGACAATGGCCAAAGATGAACGGGAGTGCTTTTCAGAAGTTTTGTCCATGCGAGGCATCCTCCTTTATTTGTTTAGGGTTGTTAATCAAAGAGTCAAATGCAATACCAAAGTTTTTATCAGGTTTTTCTTTATACAGGTTCTTGGATCCGGTCATCATAAGGCCAATTTCTTCCTTGGTCGTTTTTTTGGTGTGGATGATTCCCATGCTCTCTCCTTCGCACAAAACCATGATCTTGTCGCAGAAGGTGAGAAGGACATCAAGGTCTTCGCCAACGAACATGATAGCCGTTCCCTTCTCTTTCTCTTCGTTGAGAATGTCGTAGATCATGTAAGCGGAGTTGATGTCGAGTCCTCTCACGGGATATGCGGTGATGATGACATTGGGGTCGATTCCTATTTCCCTTCCGAGAAGGATCTTCTGGATGTTCCCGCCGGAAAGGTTTTTGACCGGCGTTTCGGGAGAAGGACAGACGACATTGTATCTTTCGATCAGAGCCTGTGCTTCTTTTCTGGCGGAAGCCCTGTCGACGAAAGGTCCTTTACTGTCCTTATACTTCTTTAATAAAAGATTGTCGGTAACGGAAAGGTCTGGAGCAAGTCCGAGTCCAAGTCTGTCTTCGGGGATGAAAGCCATCCTTATTCCGAGTTTCCTAATCTCCTGAGACGTTCTGAGTTTCAGATCTTTTCCGTAATGGGAGATCGTACCTTCGTAAGGTCTGAGTCCTACTATCGCTTCGCAGAGTTCCTTCTGTCCGCAGCCCGAGATTCCGGCAACTCCCAAAATCTGGCATCCTCTTAAAAAGAAGTTGAGATCTTTGATGGCAGGTGTGCCGTCGTCTTTTTTTGATATTGAGATTTCTTATCTCGAGAACAGGGGCCGATGCTTCGGTCTGCAATCTTTCGATATGAAGATCAACTTTTTTGCCAACCATGCAGGATGTAAGTTCGACTTCATTGCTTTCTTTGGTATTGAAAGTTGCGACGAATTCACCTTTTCTTAAAACGGAAACTCTGTCTGATACGGCCATGACTTCGCTCAGCTTGTGGGTAATGAGGATGATTGACTTTCCATCATCTCTCATTTTTTCGATGACCGTGAACAGGATTTTGGTCTCCTGGGGAGTCAAAACTGCGGTCGGTTCGTCGAGGATGAGGATCTCGACTTCGCGGTACAAGACCTTGACGATCTCTACCTCCTGTTTTTCGGAGATGGACATGTCGGATATTCTCTTTTTCAAACCGACTCTGAAACCGTATCTGTCGATGATGGCCCGGGCTTTCTTTGCGGATTCCTTTTTGGAAAGTCTGTCTTTGACGCCGAGAATGATGTTCTCGAATGCGGTGAAGTTGTCGACCAGGCGGTAATGCTGGTGGACCATTCCGATTCCGTGTGCCAATGCGTCTTTAGGAGAACGTATCTTGACTTCCTCTCCGTCGATCAGGATTTCTCCCGAGTCAGCAGAATAAATACCCAAAAGAATATTCATCAGAGTTGTTTTGCCAGAGCCGTTTTCGCCCAAAAGAGAAAGGATTTCTCCTTTTCTAAGGTTCAGATCGATGTTTTTGTTGGCATACACGTTGTTGAAATGCTTTGATATGTTTCTGAGCTCGAGCTTGCAGGTTTCCGACATTTTCAGCCTCCCTTATAAAGCACAAAAGGCAGGAAGGTTTTTTTCCTTTCTGCCTTTTTTTTCGGATTTTTTTACGGATTATTCGTTGATGGCCGTGATCCCGTCGATGATGATATCGAAGTAAGGGGCGGATCTGTATTCGGATTCATGGAAGTATCCGTCGCTGACAGCTTCGGTCTCACCGACATAGTCGCCGTAGTCGTCGACGTCGGCAAGATAGGAAGCGAGGGTCTCGCCGTTGACGGTGAACGTGGAGGTGTCGAAGACGTGGAGAGTGCCGTTGTTGAGCTGGACTTCGGCTGCTTCGATGGCTTCGGCGGTTCCGGAAGCGAGGTTAGTAGAGTAGGAGTAATCGACAACGACCGAACCGGTGGTGAGGTCTCCGCAGTAATCCTTTTCGGAGACGGTCTCACCGTTCATGCAGGCTTCGATCATCTGGGTGTAGTAGGGAGTCCAGTCGACCCTGGAGCAGGCAAGGTAGGTGTTGGGGCACTGGTCGGCGGTGGAGATGTTATAGGAAACGTTGGGAACGTTGTTCTGTTCGCAGGCGGTAGGTGCACCGTAGCTGTCGGCGTGCTGGGAGATCAAAACGCAGTCGTCGTTGTTGATGAGGGCGATGGCGGCGTTGTATTCGGCATCGTAGTCATACCAGGATGAAGTGTATCTGACCTTCATGGTTGCGGAGGGGCAGACGGATCTTGCGCCGAGATAGAAGGAAGTGAATCCAGAGATGACTTCGGCGTAAGGATAGGCGCCGACATATCCGATGACGGCTTCGCCTTCGGTGATGGTTCCGGCATCGATCATTTCGTTGAGCTTCATGCCGGCTGCGATACCGACGAGATAACGTCCTTCATATATGGAAGCGAAAGCATTGTAGTAGTTGTCGACTCCGGCGGTATGGGAGAACCAGACGTTGGGATTTTCCCGGGCGGCTCTGAGCATGTAGTCTTCGTGCCCGAAGGAATCGGCGAAGACGTTGTCGCATGTTCCGGAAAGTTCGGTGGCGGTGGTGTAGCAGGTGTTGTCTTCTGGGATGCCGGTGATGATCTCGAGCTGGCTTTCGTCAAGACCGGCCGCTTCGACGGCCGCAGTCATCGAATCGATGAAGTTTTTGTCATAGGTGGAAGAAGAATCGTGGAGACAGATGAGACCCACCTTGAAAGTGTCCTCAGAGCAGGAAGTTGTCGTAACGCATACCCCCGCAGACAGACCGGCAAGACATAAGAGACTGAATAACCGTTTTTTCATACTTTTCCTCCTTAGTTGAATATCAAGTTATTGTCAGACATGGATTTGATGGAGGCCAAAGCAATGACGTTGTAGCCTTTTGCCCTCAGGGCATCGCCTCCTCCCTGATACTGCTTTTCGATTTGGACGACGCAGCCGAAAACGGAAGCGTTGCGCTTCTCGACCATTTGGATGAGACCTCTCAAAGCTTCGCCGTTGGCCAGAAAGTCGTCGGCGATCAGAACTCTGTCGTTCTCGTCTATATATTCGCCCGGTACGTATATCGTATAGGGTTCTTTGTGCGTGAATGAATATACCTCGGCGGTCAGAAGACCTTCTCCGATGTTTTCGGTTTTGGATTTCTTGGCAAAAACAAGAGGGACTCCGTATTCCATGGCGACCGCAGTCGCAAACATGAGTCCGGAAGCTTCTATGGAAAGGACTTTGGTGACGCCTTCTCCCATCAGCCTTGCGGTCTCTTCCGTCATTCTCTTCAACAGATGAATGTCGACCTTTTGGTTGAGAAAGCTGCCCACTTTAAGGATGTCGCCATCTGCAACTTCTCCCGATTTCAAGATTTTTTCTTCGAGTTCTTTCATGTAAACTACTTGAAACAAAAAAATCCGACAGTTCTGCACTATCGGGAGAATATATGTCAACGGCAAATACGGGATCTGCCGAATTAAGATATTTCCCAATAGTCGCACTTTGGACAGTGCGGTAGAAACTCCTCCGTCTTGCCTGTGTATGGAGGTATATATTGGCCGTGTTCCTTTTTAGAGGAAACACGCTTTCATTTTCTCAAATGGAAATGCATCAGACAACCGTATTTTCAGTGAAAGCGGTTCACGAAAAAATTTTGCAAAACTTCTTATTTTTTCGGTTCAATCCAGACATATGCGTATGATACAATGAGTCTCCAGTATGGATATACCAAGAAACCCGTCCGACTGTTTATCGAAAAAATGCGAGAGACCTCCTCGACCGCAGAATTCTGCGGGTATAGGGGGTCTCTTTTTTTATAAACATCGACCGATTCTGAGGAAATATCCGGAAAGAGGTAAATCATGAAACTCGTCTACGGCGTAAAAGACCGCCCGCCGATCGGAAAACTTCTCTTGTCGGCACTCCAGCAGCTGCTCGCCATTCTGGCAGCGACGATCGCAGTTCCCGCAGTCGTCGGAAACGGCATGTCCCAGTCGGCGGCCCTGTTCGGAGCCGGTGTCGGTACGATCGTCTATCTATGCTTCACCAAGTTCAAGTCGCCGGTCTTCCTCGGAAGCTCGTTCGCATTCTTAGGATCCATGGCCGCCGCATTCGCAGGTGCCGTCTCAATGTCGTTGGGATACTTGGGATTGATCCTCGGTGCCGTGTTTGCCGGACTCGTCTATGTTATACTTGCGATCATCGTCAAGTTCGCAGGCGTCAAATGGGTTGACAAACTGATGCCTCCCGTCGTCATCGGACCGACGGTCGCAATCATCGGATTGTCCCTTGCTTCGAACGCCATCGGCGATCTCACCTCCGGAAGCAACGTCTATCTTGCTCTTCTTTGCGGACTGGTCACCCTTGCGGTCACGATCATCTGCTCCGTCTTCGGCAAGAAAACGATCAAGATGATTCCCTTCATCATCGGAATCCTTGCCGGTTACATCCTTGCCGCCATTCTCACGGGATTCGGCACTCTCTTTGAAAACGATGCTCTGATGCTGATCGATTTCTCAGCCTTCGCCAGTATGGACTGGGTCCCCGACTTCGCATTCCTGACAGCCTTCTCCGGCAATTACGACGCCGGAGAATACGGATCGATCGGTGCCTATATCGGATCGATCGCCGTCGCTTACATTCCCGTCGCATTCGTCGTCTTCGCGGAACACATCGCCGACCACAAGAACATCTCCTCCATCATCGGAGAAGATCTTCTCGAAGATCCCGGCCTCTCCAGAACCCTTCTCGGTGACGGTGTCGGCTCCATCGCAGGCGCCTTCTTCGGCGGCTGCCCCAACACTACCTACGGCGAATCCGTCGGATGCGTCGCCATTTCCGGAAATGCATCCGTCTGGACAACATTTGCAGCTGCCATCATGGCAATCGTCATTTCTTTCTTTGCTCCTTTCGTCACATTCCTTGCAACCATCCCCTCATGCGTAATGGGAGGTGTATGTATAGCACTGTATGGTTTCATTGCCGTTTCGGGTCTCAAAATGATCAAACAGGTCGATCTTGAAGACAACAGAAACGTCTTCGTGATATCCGTTATCCTGATAGCTGGCGTCGGTGGGCTCTCGCTCACGTTCGGACAAGTCACGGTCACGGAAGTCGCATGCGCACTGATCCTCGGCATCCTCGTCAATCTTCTTGTCAACATCAAACCCAAAAAGAAGAAGGAAGAAGCCGTCGAAACGATCGAAGGCGGTGAAAGCCCAAAGGCTCCGAATGAAGAAACAGAACAAATAGAAGCTCCCTCGGAAGAAGTGCCGATAATCTCTCCCGACAGCGAAACTGAAGCAGAGCTTGCCGAAGAAGAAACAGAATCTCCTACCAAAAAAGAGGTCCAGCCCGAGGCTGAGAAAGCTCTGGAAGATGTCGAAAACGAAGAAGAACCGATTTCTTCAGATGAGTCAGAATCGGGTGATGCCGAGTAAATAAAGTCCGACTTCAAAACCAACAATGAGAAGCAGGCTTCGGCCTGCTTTTTTATCGAAAGACAAAATATGACCTATAAAAACGAAAAAGCAATGTCCGACACTGCTTGTTTTGTTAGCCTTCACCGCTTTTACACTCGCAGCTTGTGGCGTCAGCTCCTATTTTAGCGAAATCGGTTCGGAGTACGGCAACGGTTTTCGGTTATTAGGACAAAGAAGTTTAATCGGAAAACATGTACTTTTCTTATTATTTTGAAAACAAAAACGAGCAAATTTCACTTAGATAGCATTATGTATTATCTTTTATGAAATATTTTCATTGTTTCTTGTACACTTTTCCGAAGTTGTTTTTTTGTTGAAAAAGTTCCGTTATCATATTTGTTGCAGCGTTTTTTCCGTCAACTTATAATGCTTTCGTTCATTGCAAGGAGGTACCAAAAAACACTGAAATGAATTACGCAGAAAACATCTTGGACCTGGTCGGCAACACGCCACTCGTCAAACTAAACAGAGTCCGGGAGGAGTTTTCTTTGCGAAGCAACATTTTCGCCAAACTCGAGAGAGACAATCCCACGGGTTCGATCAAAGACAGGGCGGCGAAAGGAATCATCCGGAAAGGACTGGATGAAGGCACGATAACAAAGGACTCCGTCATCGTCGAGCCTACAAGCGGAAACACCGGCATCGCACTCGCCGCAATCGCCACTTCCCTCGGAATCAAGAGCGTTATCTTCATGCCCGCATCCTGTTCTGTCGAAAGAGTCAAAATGATGAAAGCCCTCGGCGCCGAGGTCAACCTGGTCGCCGGCGGAATGCCTGATGCGGTCAAGGAAGCGAACGCATATATAGCTTCCCACGAAGGAGCCGTTCTCTTCGGTCAGTTCGAAAACGAAGCCAACCCCAGAGCCCACTATGAGACGACCGGACCCGAAATCTACAGCCAGCTCGACGGACAGGTCGACGTCTTCATCTCGGCTTTCGGTACCGGCGGCACGCTCGCCGGTGTCGGGAGGTATCTGAAAGAGCAGAGCAAGGACATCGAGATAATCGGTGTCGAACCCGCGACTTCGCCTTACATCACCAAAGGCGAAAAGGGAGCTCACAAGATACAGGGTATCGGAGCCGGATTCAAGCCCGACGTTCTCGATCTCGAATACGTCGACAAGATCCTGACCGTCACGAGCGAAGAAGCATACGAATTTGCGAGAGTCCTCGCATCAAAAGAAGGCCTGTTATGCGGCATATCCTCAGGCGCCAACGTCGCCGTTGCCGTAAGACTCGCCAAAGAAGAAAAATATGCGGGAAAGAACATCGTCACGGTTCTTCCCGACAACGGAGAAAGATATTTATCGGTAGATGGCTTATTCTGAAGATCTGGTCGACAGGATCGTCGACTCCTACTCAACGAGCAGGGACGAGGAGAAGATCTTCCATTCAAAGGAAGACTTCAACAATTTTTTGGAGACCTCGAAAGACATCCTGCTGCTGGACTACAGAGAACCCGACTACACCAGAGAAGACATTCCCTCCCTCCTTCAAAGGACGGAGAAATCCTTGCTCTCCCTTTTGACGGAAGAAAAAATCGACAACCCGCAGGATAAAGTGGATGCCTATCTGAATTCCCTTCCCGAGATAAGAAGACTTCTCTCCGGATCCGCAAGAGCGATACTTCACGGAGATCCGGCCGCGGATTCGATCCAGGAAATAGTCATCTGTTATCCCGGATTCATTGCCATAACCAACTACAGGATAGCAAATCAGCTTTACAGGCTCAGTCTTCCTTTCCTGGCAAGGCTGATCGCCCAAGACGGACAGAGAAGGACCGGCATCGACATAAATCCTGGAGCCACGATAGGAGAAAACTTCTTCATCGATCACGGGACCGGAATAGTCGTCGGACAGACATGTGTCATCGGAGACAACGTCAAACTCTACCAGGGCGTGACATTAGGCGCTCTTTCCCTTGCGAAAGGCAGCGAACTGAAAGGCCAGAAGAGACATCCGACGATCGAAGACAACTGCACGATATACTCCTGCGCATCAATCTTCGGAGGAGACACGATCATCGGAGAAGGATCGACGATCGGCTCGAACACCTACATCACGAGATCCATCCCGAAGAGATCGGTCGTCTACAATTCAAAGGACGGAACGGTCATCGCAAGCAAAGACGATCCCAGTCAAAGTCCGCATCCCTTCGAAAACTGAGTGACAAAAGCAATAATTCTGTACACATTTGGCAAAAAGCCTATTAAATAAGTAAAAAACACTTATAATAAATAGGCTTTTTTTACGAAAGCCATTGTCTACATAAGGAGGCTATACAAATGGAAACTTATACAGCAGATTCTTATGAAGTCAATCAGAGCAAAGAGAAAAAACAATCGGTCCCCTTCTCGATGGGAAAGGTGCTGTTTTGGTTTGCAATCGGACTTCTCGTGACCGGAGTCGTATCGTTGGCTCTTCCCGACATTTTGATTGCATGCTGCGGAGGATACGAAAATCTCAACGCATCGCTTTTGAACACGGTATACATGGTGCTCATCATCGTATCCGTCATCGCAATGATCCCGTGCTGCATCATCATCGGAATGAAACGAATGACCACGAGATCCGTCGGAATGACCGTTTCATATTTCATCTATTCGATATGCATGGGAGTGCTTCTCTCCGACATCTTCATGATGATTCTCTCATATGAGGAGAAAGATGCCATCATGCTGATATCGATCTCATTCCTGATAAGCGGAGGCTGCTTCCTCCTGTTCGGACTGATCGGAAGCATCATAAAAAAAGGAACAAGCATTCTCATACCCGTCATTTCGACGCTTTGCATCGGAACAATGATAATCTCCCTGGTCAACTGGTTCATCGGTTCGTCCATGGTTTACTGGATCTCCGACTTTGCGATCTTTGCCGTCATCCTTCTGATAACGGTCATTGATTTCAACCGCATCAAAAGAATGGCCGATTCGACGTATTTCCAGAATTCCTATTCGATGTCCGTCTATTGTGCGTTCTCGCTTTACTGTGATTTCATCAACATCTTCCTGAGAATTCTCCGTTACGTTCTTCAGTTCAGTTCAAGAAGACGCTGATAAAACGACTCAGAACAAAAAAGCCACCAAATCAGGTGGCTTTTTATTTGCCAACTTTTCTTTATCTGTTATAGATGTCTTGTATCAGCGAGGGTAAGGCGAGTTCGAAGTCAACTCCGTAATAGATCTCGGGTTCGCCTTCATCGAGCGTCGCCTTTATCGAGGTGTGGACAAAATCATGAGCGATCTTCACCGAGTCTTGAATACCATGCCCGGTCAGGACGGCTCCGATGAAAGTGGAGGCGAAGAGGTCTCCCGTTCCGTGATAGGATCCTGGATAAGTCTCGGTGCTGTATTCGGAGAATTCGTCCGTGTCCTTAGAATAGATGAGACAGCCGACTGTTTCTTCTTCGAATTTGAGTCCGGAAACTATGACGTTCGAAGGTCCGTAAGAAGAAAGAGTTCTGATGACATCTTTTATTTCGTCGAAGGAAAGGCTTGCGCTGTATTCTCTGCCTGCGATAAAGCAGGCTTCGGTGAGATTCGGAACCGTGTAATCGGCATAACTCATCAGTTTTCTCATAGCCTGTATGTGTTCTTCTCCAAATCCCGGATACAGTTTTCCACCGTCCGCAAAGGCGGGATCGACGAGAATGCTCGTGCCTTCGTCTTTCAGACGTTCGATTATCTCAATGACGATGTCAACCTGGTTCGTGCCGAGATATCCGGTGTATATGGCATCGAAATGGTGGTTGTATTCCATCCAGTGATCGACGGAATCAAGAAGTTTGTCCGTCAGATCAGCATAGGTCCAGCTTTTATAACCGGCAGTATGGTTGGAAAGAACGGCGGTCGGAAGTCCGACGGCCTCTATTCCGCAGGCGGAAAGAACGGGAACGGCTTCGGTAAGGGAGCATCTTCCCATGCATGAATAATCCTGAATCGTCAAACATCTCTTCTGCGACATGATTTTTTCTCCTTATATATCATTTGTTTTTCGAGGAAGTCTTCTTTGATGATGATTTTTTCTTCGACACGTTTTTTTCAGTCTCGTTTTCTTCGTAAGAAGCAAGGTCTTCGATGCTTATCTCGCCACGTTCGTTGGCTTTCGCCTTTCTGGCTGAGGAAGCATTGTTTTCGGCAGCTTTTCTCCTTCTCCGTTCTTTCTGGAGATCTGACAGATTAATGACTTTGACAGTGTCTTCTTTTACGACGTTTGCCCTATTGAGTTCTTCCTTTTTCCTGTTCTCTTCGTCGATCATCGCCTGTTTAATCTCTTTGTTGTTCCTGTAATATCCAAGGAACAGGATGAGAGCGTAAACAAAGACGCCGACTCCGTAAATCATCAGAAGATACTGGTCGATAGTCTTGATTCCGACGGCGTAGAAATAGTATTCGAAGAGGACTCCTCCGGTTATCAAAACCGCCGCAAGAGCAAAACAAAATATAATCGTGTTGACGTTCTTTTTCTTTGCCGTCTTCGTTTTCGCAATCATGTTCAGATCGATGTTGTCTTCTTTGGCACTCTCGTTGTCGATTTGGATCTGCATCTTATGGTTTCTGAACAGCAGATCGCTTGCGTAAATAATCAATAATGCGGCAATTACGAATGTTATAGTCGAAAGCATTTCCGACAACAGGGAATTGATTGCTTCAGGATTGACAAACAGGGCAACAGACAGACCGACGAATACGACGCCGGCTATCGACTTGTTCGTGATTGGTTTTCTTTTGACCAGATATTCCGTTCCGATCAGGATGATCCCGTATACGGCGCAGACCGTTCCGACGGCGTAGCTGAGTCCGTTTCCCAAATCTTCGTCCGAGATCCAGGCGATGATGAAAAACATCAGCCCCATGGCCATCAGCAGAATTGTTTCGGCAAATTTGGACCAACGGTTGAGAGTCTTTTCGTCATTGAGTTTGACCATGTTGTTTCCTCGGGGTTAATTATATGCAAAATACAAAATGGATATGGAAAATATGATAATAACAAAAAAATTTTTTATACCGATTTTCTATGTTTTTATATTGTTGATTTGGTAAGTTTCAAATCATATAATATCCCTACATGCGTTTTTTTGCGCATTCCTTTTATAACGGAGGCTTAACCTATGAAACGTACTTATCAGCCCAGCAAAATCAAGAGGGCTCATACCTGTGGATTCAGAGCAAGAATGTCCACGAAAAGCGGAAGAAAGATCATCAACCGCAGAAGAGCCAAAGGCAGAAGCAATCTTACACAGGCTTAATCGCTGAATGAAAGCTATCTACCGATTGAAAAAATCGGGAGACTTCAAAAAGGTCCTCGACCGCAGACAGTGTGCTTTCAAGAACGAATCTTTTTCTCTTCATTGGGACTCAAACGATTTGGGTCATGCGAGAATCGGATTGTCCGTGTCTTCCAAACTGGGAAATGCGGTGGTCAGAGTCAGAGTCAAAAGACAGCTCAGAGCACAGATTGATCTTATCAGCGCAACTGACAAACCGGTCGATGCCGTCATCATCGTCAAATCGGGATATCTTTCCCATTCCTTCGAAGAAAACCTCAGATATCTGACAGCAGCATTCGAAAGTCTTGACGGTCAACTAGATAGGAGCATCCATGAAGATTCACATAAGTAAATGGGTCAAACGTATCGGAATAGTTTTTGCGGCATTCGTTGCCGTTTTCGCCATGACGTCATGCACGAATTCCTTCTGTTCCAATCTCGACCAGGCCAATCAGTATTGGGCTTATTACGGAGACCTTTATTCCGAAGGCGTTGACGTAAGCGAAGATTATGCCGAAGATACGGATTCGGTCGAAGAGCAGAACGCAAACAGACAGGCTCTGTACACGAGCGTCGAATCTTACGGATTTACAAGGCCCACGAAGACTTTCAATGCCTACATGAGTTCGAAAGTCGACGATTTCGTCGATGAATATTATGTTCTTTTCTATGACGGAACCCTCTCGTCCCAGGCCACCGAAGACGCCGCAAGGAACATAGCCAAGCACGTCGCCATCTACGCCGGAATCGAGCAGGATGATGACGGAGAATATTCGGTTGCGGACATCTGGACCAATTACGACATCTGGTATCAGGATGCTTTGTATGATGAATCTGTCGGAATCGATTACGCTCCTTCCGAAGGATTCGTCTCCCTGTTCAAATCCCTTACCGCTTCAACGGTTTCCGGAAACATCGCATGCATTACTCCTTCAAGCGGTTATTACACCCAGGACAGCGTCACCATCTACATCGAAGGAAAATCATGGGGAGAGGCTTTCTCCGAATATGGATTCCTCGAAGGACTTCTGGTCTATCCCTTTGCCTGCATCATCCACTACATAGCCGAAGGACTCGGAGGCGGAGGCGGAGCCCAAATCTTCGCCATCTTCGTCCTCACCCTTTTGGCAAGACTCGTCGCAATGGCTTCCTCGCTTGTCCAGAACATGTCCCAGACAAGACAGATGAGGATACAGCCTCAGCTCAACGAACTGAAGAAAAAGTATCCGGATGCGGATAACGACAAAGAGCAGAGAAACGCCATGGCCATGGAACAGAACCAGATCATGAAGCAGGGCAAAGTCCATCCTTTCCTGCCGATGCTGTTCATGATATTGCAGTTCCCGATATTCATCTGCGTCTGGTCGGCCCTTCAGGGAAGTGCGGCTCTTGCAAGCTCGTCGTTCCTCGGTCTGCCTCTGACTACGACCGTTTCGACCTGTATAACGGCTTACTCGGCGACGGAAGGTGCCATAGTCGGCATCGTCGTCTTCATACTGATGACGCTGGGAAACGTCATGTCATCGCTCGCGAGCATGTCCTTCACTTCGTGGCGAACCAAGAATTTCGGTGCACAGGGTTTGCAATCGTCGTCAAGCCAAGGAATGGATCCTCAGAGAACGACCAGGTGGATGACCATCATCATGATGGTGTTCGTCATCATCATGGGTTATTCATTGCCCGTCGCCATGGGCATCTACTGGTTCTTCGGATCGGTATTCTCAATCATCCAGGCTTTGATCACCGAAGCTTTGCAGATGCATTCGAGACACAAGATCGCAAAGGAGACCGGTGATGGTTCAAGCCTTGCCGCCATCAGAAGAAGCAAACACCATATGACCGCGACTGCGACTCCCAACAGCGCCAAGCAGTCGAAGACCGGAAGTCTGAGAAGCTCCAAAAAGAAAAAGAAATAACCGAATGTTTCATCGGAGGTATGTGTATATATGAACAAATATGAAGGAAAAACGGAAGCCGAAGCCGTAGCCAAAGCGTGCGAAGATCTCGGAATATCCAATCCCAAATCTCTCAACTACCAGGTCATCTCGGTCAAGACATCGCTTTTCGGGTCGACCGTCACCATCGGAATCTACTCGTTTCAAGACGTCATCGTATACGCCGACAATTACATCCAGATCTGCCTAAACGCACTCGGACTCGAAGGCTACACCGAAGCAATGTACGAAGACGGAGTCATCAAACTCAACATCTGCTGCACCAAAAACAGAAACGTCATCGGAAGAAACGGAGAAACTCTCCGTGCCATCAACGAATTGACCAGAAGTGCCTGCTTCAACAGATTCGGAGGACATTACAGGATCCTTCTCAACTGCGACGGATACAAGGAGAACAAATACGACAAGTACGTCTCCATCGCAAGAAGAGCCGCCAACGAAGTGATGAGAACGCACGTGACGGCGGTCCTCGATCCCATGACGTCCGATGAAAGAAGGATCGTCCACCAGGCGCTCCAATCCTATCCCAATATCAAGACGCAGTCGCTCGGTACCGGTCACAAGAGACACATTACCATCCAGTACGTGGAGAATCCCGACTCCAAATAATTGAAAAAAGATTGATCAAGCCTTCCTTCGGGAAGGCTTTTTTGATAACAAACATGGTCAAAGACATCGTCACCGAAAAGTTTCTCACCATCGAGAACCTCACCGCCATCGAAGAAGATCACAACAAAAGGGTCCTAATCCGTGCTTTTTGCATAGTCTGGGCCGTCCTAATCGTCTCGGGACTGGTTTTTATGCTGGTCCTCCGTTTCCATCTGCAGAGGATAAGTCGGGACCAGTTCGTTTTTCTGACGGCATTTTCGGTAATCCAGGCTCTGATCCCGGTCGTCATCTACTACATTTCGTGTTTCGACAGCGATTTCTGGGAAGTCAAAAGAGCGACGAGAAGAACGGCAAAAGCCCTGGTCACCTTGAACGGATCTGATTTCTACAAAGCGAAGAGATTCGTCTCTTCCCTTTACAGACGCAGACAGTATGAGGAATACATCCTTCTCGTCACCAGAACCGAGAAATCCATAGAGACGTGGAAGGAGGAAAGAAGGGATCAAACCGACCTCGAACATCTGGACAGAAACAAATCCGAGTTCACCGGAAACTTCTTTCTTTACATCTTGTTCGTCTATCTCTGCAAAGTTCTCAACACGGCTACCCTCGGTTTCCTTTATCCCTTCATAGTCGTCAGAAAAGAAAAATATTTCTGCAAACACACCAGACTTGACGGAAAACAGCTTTATTTCACGGGGACCGCAAAAGAAATTTATTCAAAGTGGATCAAATGGCTTCTTCTGTCCTTTGCGACGCTCGGCATCTATTACATCCTCGTCTCTTTAAAGATCAAGAAATGGGTCGCCGACCACACCCATGTCGAAGGCGGACTCGAAGAACTCGAAGGAGACTACGACACCGAACTGGTCCAGAGATTCATCTTCACCGCAGTCAACGCACTGGCAAAGACGGTGTCAGCATTCACCACGTACACCTTCCTTGATGTCGTAAGGGAGAGATTCGACGTCACCCACACCACGTACGACGGCATGGACATGTACTTCGACGGAAACGGAAAAGAGCTGTTCCTCGAATCGATGAAGTGGCTGGGCTTATCGATATGTACACTCGGAGTTTATCTCTTCTTCATTCCGGTCAATCTTGAAAAATACAGGACGAAACACACCCATCTGATACCTCTTTTCGGCGATCAGAAAAACGACTACATGAAAGAGATCCTGACCGATGGCCTGTTTCCCGAAAAAGCTCTGCACTCGAGAACGTCCTGGTAGATGTCGATGATATAATTTAAGCATGCTCGTTTTCGATACAATATGCGCTCTTGCGACACCTCCTTACAAGTCAGCTCTTGCGATCGTAAGACTCTCGGGTCCGAAGGCTTTGGACATCATTTCTTCGGTGACAAAAAGAAATGCCTCTTCCTTTGTTCCAAATGAAGCAAAGGTCTGCAAGCTGTACGATCAAACTGGATTTTTGATCGATGAGGCGGTCGTCACCTATTACAAGGGACCGAAATCGTACACGGGTTTCGACGTGGTCGAGTTCACTCCGCATGGTTCGATGATCGTGGTCGGAGAACTGCTGGACGCACTTTGCTCGTACGGGGCAAGAAGAGCCGAGAAAGGCGAGTTCACGGCCCAAGCTTTCTACAACGGAAAAATGGATCTTCTGAAAGCGGAAGGAATAAACGATCTGATCAATTCCCAAAGC
>X288_Common_Brushtail__coassemble_45_pt1 | contig 16450 bp, 11 predicted proteins | sample X288_Common_Brushtail__metabat2_high_PE_011 | metagenome-assembled genome bin X288_Common_Brushtail | reverse complement strand
GTATGTATCCTCCTTAAGGCGGTATTCGTTTTTAAACAGCCTAAATAAAATATCACAATGAAACATTTCTTTCAACCGACTTTTTCCATTTGGGTTGTTTCGTATGTTTTTGCAAATGGAAAATGCGCACTCAAAAATGAGCGTTTTAATCAAAAATGCTCAAAAAATGTGATATATAAGCAAAATTTAAGCAAAAATAATGCAGGTTTTGCACATTTTGCGAAAAAATCTCTTGACCAAATGAGCATTATCCCTATAATTGAGGGTGTCTGATATCAAGGAGGACCTACATTATGGATTTGGAACCCAACAACGAAACCAAACAGGAACTCGACGAACTCATCGCAAAAGTGAGGAAGGCCCAGGAGACATATTCCACCTATTCCCAGGAACAGGTCGACAAGATCTTCAAGGCCGCGGCCATAGCCGCCAACAAGATGAGGATACCTCTCGCCAAGGAAGCGGTCGAAGAGACCGGCATGGGTATCGTCGAAGACAAAGTCATCAAAAACCATTACGCTTCCGAATACATTTACAACGCCTACAAGAACACGAAGACGTGCGGAGTCATCGAAGAAGACGATGACATGGGATACGAAAGGATAGCGGAGCCTATCGGCGTTTTGGCCGGCATAGTCCCCACGACCAACCCCACTTCCACCGCCATATTCAAATCGCTTCTCGCCCTGAAGACGAGAAACGCCATCATCTTCTCCCCTCATCCGAGAGCCAGGAAATGCACCATCCACGCCGCCAAGGTGGTCCTTGACGCGGCCGTCGAAGCCGGAGCACCCGAAAACATCATCGCCTGGGTCGAAAATCCTTCCGTCCAGGCTTCTTCGCAGCTGATGAAGGACTGCGACTGCACTCTGGCCACGGGCGGTCCCGGCATGGTCACTGCGGCCTATTCTTCCGGAAAACCTGCCATCGGCGTCGGACCCGGAAACTCGCCGGTCGTCATCGATTCGACGGCAGACATTAGGACGGCCGTCTCTTCCATCATCCATTCGAAGACTTTCGACAACGGCATGATCTGCGCTTCCGAACAGAGCGTAATCGCTTTGGTCGAAAACTACGATGCCGTCAAGGAAGAATTCAAGTACAGGGGATGCCACTTCCTGACCGCTTCCGAGCTCGAGAAGACCAGAAAGACCATCATCATAAACGGATCGACCAACGCCAAGATCGTCGGACAGTCCGCCTGCAAGATCGCCCAAATGGCCGGATTCGACGTTCCCGAAGACACCAAACTCCTCATCGGAGAAGTCTCTTCCACCGACGTAAGCGAAGCATTCGCCCACGAGAAACTGGCTCCCGTTCTTGCCATGTACAAGGCCGAAAACTTCGAAGACGCTTTGGACAAGGCCGAAAAACTTGTCAAAGACGGCGGATACGGACACACGGCCGACATCTATGCCGACGAAAGACTGGGAAAGGAACACATCGGCATCTTCGCCGAGAGGATGAAAGCATGCAGAATACTCGTCAACTCGCCTTCGGCATTCGGAGGATTAGGAGACATATTCAACTTCAAGATGACTCCCTCGCTGACTCTGGGATGCGGATCCTGGGGCGGAAACTCGGTTTCCGAAAACGTCGGAGTCAAGCAGCTTTTGAACGTCAAGACCGTTGCCAAAAGGAGAGAGAACATGCTTTGGTTCAGAACGCCCGAGAAGATATTCTTCAAACCCGGATGCCTCGAAAAGGCACTGGAAGAACTCAAGACCGTCTACCGCAGGAAGAAAGTCCTCATCGTCACCGACTCGTTCCTCGGTTCTTCGGTCTATACCACCAACATCATCAACATTCTGCACGACCTCGGAATCCAGTCGGAACTCTTTGCGGACGTCGCACCCGATCCGACACTCGCCTGCGCAAGAAAGGGAGCGGAGCTTTGCAGGTCCTATCAGCCTGACGTGATCCTTGCTCTCGGCGGAGGATCCCCTATGGACGCCGCCAAGATCATCTGGCTCATGTACGAGCATCCCGAAGTCGACTTTGCCGACATGGCGATGGACTTCATCGACATTAGAAAGAGAATCGTCGAATTCCCGCATCTCGGCGAGAAGGCCATGCTCGTCTGCGTTCCCACCACCGCCGGTACCGGAAGCGAAGTCACTCCCTTTGCCATCATCACCGACGAGAGGGACGGAACCAAATACCCCATCACCGATTACGAACTCATGCCCAACATGGCGATAGTCGATTCCGACCTGATGCTCACCATCCCCAAAGGACTCACCAGAGCGTCCGGCATCGACGCCTTGACCCACTGCATGGAATCATACGCCTCCATGTATGCGACCTCCTTCACCGACGGCCTTGCCAAGGAAGGCATCTCCGAGATATTCAAATATCTCCCGAGAGCCTACCATGACGGAGGAAACGATCCGGAAGCAAGGGAGCACATGGCACATGCGGCAACCATCGCCGGCATGTCCTTTGCAAACGCGTTTTTGGGTATCGACCACTCTTTGGGACACAAGCTTGGCGCCTACTTCCATCTTCCCCACGGAGTCTGCGTCTCCCTGATGCTCAACGAAGTCATGAAATACAATGCCGGAGAACAGCCGACGAAGATGGGTCTCTTCCCCCAGTACAAGTATCCCAGCACTCTGAGAAGATATGCAGAGATCGCGGAAAGCCTCGGAATCAGCGGAAGAAGCGACGAGGAGAAGTTCAACAAGCTCCTCAGAAGGATAACCGCCCTGAAACAGGACATCGAGCTTCCTCTCACCATAAAGGAAGCAGGAGTGGACGAGGAGGAATTCCTTTCCAAGGTCGACCAGATGGCCGAAGACGCCTTCAACGACCAGTGCACCGGAGCCAACCCCAGATATCCTCTGATCAGCGAACTTAAAGGCCTTTATCTCCGTGCATACTACGGCGAAAAAGAATATAATAAGAAGTATCAAGTCAAGGAGAAATGAGCATGCCCGACGAAAAAGATTTGGGAGAATTGATCCTCACCCACAACAACAAAAGGATCTACAGAAGAGACGGAATCATCACCAAGGTCTTCGACCATGACCATTACGCCTTTTCCACCGTCTGTCAGGAAGCCATGTACACGGCTTTCGCCAAGGAACTCGGACTCAACGTACCCGACGTCTACAACGTCTATCCTGTCGGAATGGATTACGCTCTCGAGATGGAGGAGATCAAAGGACCGACTCTCGCCCAGCTCATGGAAGACAATCCCCAGGACACCAGAAAGTACATCAAGATTTTGGTCAAGGTCCAGCAGGATGCGGTTTTGGGAAGATACTGCGACGATCTCATCCTTCAGAGGATGAAGGACAAATTCCACAAACGTATCTCGTCTTCGGGCCTCGAGGCCTCGACCAGATACGATCTCCACGTGAGACTCAACTCCTTCCCCAACCACAACAAGCTCTGCCACGGAGACATGGCGCCCCACAACATCATCCTTTGCGACAACAAGTACTACATCCTCGACTGGGCCCATGCCACGGTCGGTAACGCATCCGGTGACGCCGCCGTCACCTACATCCTCTTCAAGCTTGCCGGCAAGGACAAGGAAGCCGAGATCTACCTCAACGAGTTCTGCAAAAGAAGCGACATCGCAAGACAGGTCGTCGAGCAGTGGATATCCATTGCTAGTGTCTCCAAACTCGTCAAGACCGAGGATCCCGAGAAGAGAGCCATGCTGATGAAGAACATCAACGTGGTCGAGTACTGATTCATCCGAAAACAAACAAAGGCCTGCTCAAGCAGGTCTTTTTTTGATAAACGAAAAGACGGTTTGATTGCAAGCACGGAACAATCGGATGAAACCGATTCAGCCCGCTTTGATAAGATTGTCTCTTTGGCGCAAAATTTTCAAATCAGTCTAAAAGGCTTTTGTCGAGAAGAAAATCGCAAATGCCGACGTGAAGGATGCTCTCCTCGTCAAACCCGGGATGCGATGGGGATTTGGTGACCAGGATCTTTCCGGACGAATCGCCGGCATGAAGTCCGGCCCACGTTTCACTCTCATCTGCATAGGGAGAACACCGGATGTAATATCTATTGCCTCCCGAGTCGACTATAAATTCCGTTACGTTCCTTGCGATATGCTTTGTTCTCTCATCGTTTCCCGCCTTTATCGGTCCAACGCCTAAATCGACCTGATAACCTCTTGATCTCAGTTCGTTATAAACGATGTTTTCCATGATACGACTTTCATCAAGATTAGTAAAGTGGAGCCTTGAATTCAATAGACCTGTATCTGTGTAGTAATACTTTGAAGGATATGATACTTGCTCTTTCTTTCCGATGCCGCATCTCATTGCTTTTTCAAAGAAAGGAATCTTCCAGACAGTCGAGATAAGAAGACACCGTCTCTTCATCCGCCTTGATCCCTTTCTCCGATCTCAGGACAGAGCTTATCTTCGACGAATCGGTAAGGCAACCAAGGGAGGTCAAAACTTCCATCAGCCCTTCCATCACTTCAGGATGACTGAAAGAGTAACGTTCGGAAATATCGGTGAAGTAGACTTCTTTGAAAAGCTCGTCGAGATACTTTTCCTTTTCAGCGGCTGTTGTTTTGGAAAGGATCAATGGAAGACCGCCGTGCAAAGCGTACTCTTCATAGGCATCGCATTTGGATCTGCGGACAAAATCGTAATATTCACTGAAGGAAAGAGGATATACTCTTATCTCTTCTGTTCTATCTTTGAATTCGTCTTTTACATCTTTGGTCAGATATTTTGAATTGCTCGTCGTGACATAGAGATCTGCGTTGCCCAAAGCCATCAATTTGTCAAACAGTCCGTACAAAGGCATCCCTTTGCCACCTTTCACGTCTTCATTTCCTATCGCATGCCAGACTTCGTCGAGAAACACATAGTGCATCCTGTCGTTGTTTTGAAGTCTTGCGTTTATGTAACGATAGATATTGTCCGGATTCCTCAGATCGATGTGGGATGGATCTTCAAGCGAGAGTCTGATTATGTTTTCCGCATCGACGCCGGTCGACAGGAGATTTTCGAAGTACAGTATGAAAAGAAGGTGGCTTTTCCCTGACCTTCTCATCCCGCTGACGATCTTGGTTTTTCCGTTTTCCCTGCTGTTTATCAGCTTGTTCAGATAAATATCACGTTTGATGTTTCCCATGTGTCTTGACCAAAACCCGCTCCGGTTGGCAAGCTGCTTACGAATGTTCATTATATTAATCGCCTGACTGAAAATGTCAAACTTCATCATTCGAGTTTGCTCATTATTTATAAAACGCAGGTATAACAAATATGCCGGAAAACTGATAAAACGCAGGTATACAATATGCCCGTTCGGCGATTTGTGGACTTTTCATAGACATCCGGAAACATTATTTGAAGTGCATAAAAAAGGATCAAAAATCAGTCAAATGCCTAACAGAATGCAACGCAATACTACATCATCGATTCGTGAGCAAGTACAAAACAGAACGGGAATATCCAAGACACTCATGTATGACAAAATGGGCGATCAGCTTGCAAAGATAATCGAAACCACGCAAAAGCACTTTCTTTTATTTTGCAAAAGATTTTAGATCTTTGTTTGATTCTCAAACACATATAAAAAACCTGCGTTTCCGCAGGTTCTTTACAGGAGGTATAAACTTTTGTGCTTGATCAATGGAATTAGACGGAGTTCCGTATGGCCGATGTTTTAATCAGAGGATGCAGCAGAGTCCATTCTTCCGCTTATCTGTGCGTCCAGTTTGAGACTCGGCGATCCATCGTAGAAATCCGAATACATCGTCTCCAAAGCCTGGATCATCTCTCTTGGAGTATGGGTGGGATTTGCCTGTTCGTCGGCCAGAGCCGGATTCATGTAATCGAAGTAGGCTCCCCATCCGTAAGTGACTGTCAGAGAGACCGAGAGTGATATGGTTGAATCACCCGAATTTGATGAAGAAACCGTGGTGTTGACTCCGGCGCTTGTTGACGTTGGCGAGGCGGGAGTGTAGTCCTTGGCCGTGGCAGAACTACTATCGATCGTCACCACGTTTATCATGCTTCCGACATCCGAGTAAGTTTCTCCGGCTACGGGATCGAGAATGTATCCGGATTGGACATAACCGGAGTAGTTTTCGGTTTCCGGTGCGATCGAGAAGGTGAGGTATCCGCTGAAAGAGGATGCCGCAGTCACCGTGAACGATATCGACAATGTCAGGCTTTCAGTATCGTCCGTGTTGTCCGAATCGTCCGTGATGGTGCCTTCCGTGTTTCCAGAAGTCGGTCCGAATACGACTTTTCCACTGGCCGAAACTTCGCCAAAGGACAACAAAGGGGTTGTCTCATCGACGGTCACGGAGACGTTCGAGGACTGGTTTTCCGGCGTTCCCATGATGACGTAGGAGGCAAGACCGACCGAGAAGACGCACAAAAGACATGCTAACGATATCACTGATGCGGTGAAGAGAGTCTTCGTCTTCGTCTCCATCGATATGAGCCTCCTTTGGAGAAAACGGTTTTTGAAGTCATGTACCGGATTCCCGGATATCCATTGATGGATATCTATAACATATGTTTAAACAAATTATAACTTGACTTTCCGGTCTTTTCAACGACCGGATGGGGATTGATAGCCAACCTTTTCAATCCAAGTCAGGTTTCTTTTATCGGATAACGTTTTGATTCCGATGAAAAGGTTGTGCTTTCTTTCGTTGTTTCCGTTATTCGTTTTCTGTTTCTTCTTCCTCTGCTTCTCCTTCTCCTCCTTATCCTTCTTCCTCTTCGACTTCCGCAGGAGCGACGTTTCCGTTTTCGTCGGTCCACCTTGCGTAAAGGTTGATATTCGAGGTGACGATTGAGAGATCGGTGAACTGTCCGGCGTTGACGTCGTATTCGGCCGACTTGTACCAGCCTGCAAAGGTCGTATACTCGTCTGTCGTCCTTTCGACTTCGGGGAAGCTTGAAAGATCGATCGTACCTCCGTCGAGCGCATACGTTACGCCGAGCTCGTCGGGATCGGTGAAGGAACCGCCGTTAGGATGGAAGGCGATGATGTAGATATCGGGATCCGTATCGCCGCTTTCGGTGGTTCCCGTTCCGTAGATGGAGAATATGAAGTTCCAGCTTCCGTTTTCCTTGCAGTAGACGTAGCCGTTGGAGATCCTCAGATAGAAGTCACCGTCCCTTCCCTTCGATGAGGACGGAGTACCAGATCCGTAATACCAGGTGGTTCCGTGTTCCCTTTCCAGATAAACGTAGGAAGGCGCAGTCCCTTCTTCTTCATCCTCGTCGGTGTAATGGATGATGAGAAGGTAGTAGTCTTCGATCGGATGGGAAGCGTCGTAATCGTTTGCGTTGTTGGAGTACTCGATATAGGAGATGCCGGTTCCGTTTTCGCCGTCGTTTCCCTTGTAGACGATGAAGGTTCCGGTGGTGCCATCCGAATAGTAGATGGTGACGATGGTGTTGCCGTTTTCGTCTAGCTCGCTTGAGACGGCGGTTACCTTGCTTCCGTCCTCGCCATCAGTTCCCTTCTGGATGACTATCCCGTCGGAGAAGGTGCCGTCGGTGTATTCGAAGACGATGATGGTGTCACCGCTTTCTTCGTCGATCGAATAGGTAACCCCCGCTATTCCGTTTCCGTCGGTTCCGTCGACTGCGGCCGGTATCGTGAATGTGAAGGGATCCCTGTCGTCCGAGAAGTATATGTAAAGGGTGATGTCCCCGCTCTCCTCGTCCTGGGTGTACTCGATATCGGTGATCGATACGCCGTCATCTCCTGCAAGTCCGGCGGGGATGGTCACGACCATCGGCTCCATGCTTTCGTCGGTGAAGTAGAAGGTGATGACGATGTTTCCATCCTCGTCGCTAGTCTGCGTCATGTCGGAGAGCATGTACTCGCTCGACGCTCCGAAAAACGACGTGCAGGACGCAAGGGATGCGGTAAACAGGCCCAAAGCCATCAATCCCGCCAGCATTCTTTTCTTTTCAGCCATGATTGTTTCCTCCTTGATATGTGGATCAGTCCAGCAGATCGCTGAACTGGGGTACTTCTCCAAACAGCTCGGGCACCTGGCCCGACGTCACTTTTCCATTAGACACGTATTTGAACGGACTGCTTCCCGTGACGGCGAGGACCGCCCTGTTCAGGACGGAGAGCAGATCGACTCCGCTCAGTTCCAGCGAGTAGTCGTTTGGCCACCAGTAGGTCTGGGCCATGTCAAGATCCGTCTCCTCCGAATAGGAGTATCCGGTGGTCGTGTTGTCGGTGAGGGTCGAGAGGTTTACTCCTCCTCCGTACCAGATGACGGCGGTGTTGAGATAGGAGCCGTCCTCGTTGGTGTAAACGGTTCCGTTTGAAGAAGACACCGACTTGGCAAGCTCCTTGATCCTGAAGATGTCGTCGAGGGAGAAGTCTTCAAGACCCGAAACTCCGAAAGTCGTCATCAGGGAGGAGATGTTCTCGTAGATAAGTCCGGTCATGTCGATGCTGTCGACCGTCTTGAAGTCGTAGAACTTGGTGTCCCCCTCCAAAGTCAGATGGACGGGATAGGACGTTCCTCCTATGTCTGAAGGATACTGTCCGAAAAGGGCGCTTCCCAAAGACTGCATCACGGAAGACCAGGTCTCCGATTTGGTCGTCGAGATGGGAGAACCGTTTACCATGTATGGACCGTTGAAGTCGCATTCGAAGGCGATCGAGAAGATGCCGGAGTTGTAGAAGTAGGTGTCCCTGACCGTAATCTCAGCGTCATAGTTGAGACTGCCGTCTAGATTGTACATGCCATCGGTATTGGTGCAGTATTCAAGAACCTGGTCCATGATGGATATCGAATCCGACTGGGAAAGGGAGCCTGTCAGCATGTACCAAAGAAGTGATGCATCCAAAGAAGTGTCAAGTTCTCCCGAGAAGTACTCCCTCAGGGTGCCATCGAAGGTGCCTCTCGAGGAAGAGATGGAGACCTTCTGCGTGTAATCGATCTTGTTTTCCCTGTTGGAACCGAGCTGGAGAAGGAATTCGCCTCCGTTTCTAAGTATGCAGTTGTCGATCAGAAGGCCGTCGGCCGAGAAGGCCCTGACGACGTTCTTTCCGTCGGAGACGACGCAGTTTTCGATGGTGCAGTTTTTGCCGTTGACGTCGATGACGGTGCCGGCGTAGTTGTAGTTGTACATGTTGTCCTGGGCGTCGACGTTCTTCACCTTGAGATCGTTGACGACGATATCGTCTCCGTCAAGATAGAGACCGATGTTGTCCTGGGCGTAGGCCCTGACCATGGGAAGGGAGGAAGATCCGACGACGATGTAGGGAAGAGGTCCCTGGAAGTAGTCGTTCTCGGTCGGGATCAATCTGGCACTCGTTCCTCCGTCGGTGTCGTACTTGCCACAGTTGGAGAAGCAGAGATTCGACATGTTGATGGTGAATCCGTTTCCGTAGATGGATTTTTGGGCGTGTATTCCGACAAGAAGGTCGGTACCAAGGGAATCCGTTCCTCCCTCGTTTATCTGGTTGACGTGGTCCATGTGATAAGAAGAAGTGAAGGTGTAGACCTCGTCTTCGAAGGAGAAGGAATCCTCGCCGTATGTGAAGATGCTATCGCTTCCGAAGTCGGCGTGTCCAAATAGCCTGACGTTCGACTTGTAGGTCTCCTCATAGGTGTATTTGGTGATGTTGTTCAAAGTCGACGTTCCTGCAATCTGATAGGTGTCGTACATCGATCCCAAAGACACCTGCATGACGACGACTTCCCCATTCGTGGAGTAGTTGGTGCACATGAGAAGATCGTCGTAGGAGTAGCAGTTGACTCCCTCGTCGATGATGTCGAATGAAAACGTCGATACGACGTCGCTTGCTTCTATCCCCAAAGTCAGCCACGCTTTTCCAGATCCCGTCACGGTGATGCTTTGCGAGGTTGAGGAATAGGAGATGTTGTCTGATTTGGAGACGACTTCAAGGGTCGGACTCGAGTCCTCGTCCATGACGGCGCTGACGTTCAACCCGATGGTGGTCGCTGTCTTCGTCAGTCCGTCCATCGTCAGGGAGGAATAGGAAGGATCGTATTCGCCGTAGTAGATGGTGGAATCGACGTTTTCCTGGCTTCCCGAATGGGCCCTGTTGATGGTGATGGCGCCGTTATCGTAGAAGACGGCGTTGAAGGATTTGGATTTGGTCCCTCTTTCGTTGGAGCAGGTGATGACGCCTTCTCCCCTTTGGTTCACGCTCAGATAATAGATGCCGTTTGATTCCTGGATCGAAGCGACGTTTTCGTTATCCTCGTCAAGGGTTATGGACCAGACGAGGTTGTTTCCGTCCGCAAGGACGAGGCTTTCGTCATAGACGGCTTCGGCCTGAAGCTCGTACGTCTTGTCGACCTTGAACATCTCGTTTTCCTCGTAGGACCAGAGGATGTCGGAGATGTCGACGGCGACGGTGTTGTTCAAAACGAGCACGGACACGAAGGATACCAAAGCGATGAGGATCGGGATGACCAGCAAAAAAGCGAGAGTTCTTCTTTTCATCTCTGTCTTGCCTCCATTTTCTTGAATACCTTGTCATAGGTGAAGACGACCACGAGTATCGAAGCCGCAAGGAACGCCACGGCTATGAAGACGTCCACGGTGAACACGGCAAGGGAGTTTAGTGAAGTGAAGTTCAAAGCCACCGTGACGCCAAGTATCAACACCGGAAGGAGAAGGGAGACCAAGGTGTTGACGAAGGAGAGATTTCTTCCTCCCTGGTCGAGCATGTCGACGTAAAGACCGACGATGTTGCAGACGAAGACGAACATTATGCCTATCAGGGTTCCCGACCAGAAGACGTTCAGGTCGCAGGTGCCGGTGGCATAAAGGATTATCATGGTCACGAGAGTGGAAAGGCTTGATAGGGAGATGGGAACGAGAAGCTTCGACATGATGACCTGCCTAGGCTTCACCGGCAAGAACTTGACGGTCTGCAAAGACTTTCCTTCCCTCGACATGCCCTGGCTTCCCGAAGCGTTGATGCAGGTGACGAAGAGCAGGACCAAAGTAAGTGTAAGTCCGTCTATGAGATCCGGGAAATAGGCCGCAAAGACGGCCAGGTTGTCGAAGATGATGTTGTTGAGGGAGGATATGACGACATATGACAGGAAAGGCATCATGATGAGAAGAGCCGTATAGGAGAAGGTCTCTCCCGAGTTCCTGAAAAGGATGTTTATCTCTTTTCTCACCAGTGCCCTGAAGGGAGTGGTCATCCTGTTTCCGGCAAAGGAGACGGGTCTCGAGTTGGAGCTTCTTTTGACCATCCAGTTGTAGGTAAGGGAAGTGATCAGTCTTCCAAGCCATGGAAGAAGGATTATGCCGATGGCCAGGAAGAGGAAGTTTGAAAGCATGTTGTAGGAATCAAACCAGGCTTCCAAATAGAAGGATACGGGGTAGAAGAAGCTGCAGGCCGAAGAAAGTCCTTCTATGAAGTCGGAAGAAAAGACGGCACCGATCGAGGAGTCGTTCAGGGCGGTCAGGAACAGATCGAGGAAGAACTGGTAGACGAAGCATAGTCCGATGACGATGACGCTTGCCAGTACGAACTGGACGATGTCGTGTCCTTTCAAAGCGATGTAGCATAACTGGTACAAGGACAACAAAACGAACACCAGTCCGGTCGATATCACGGATATGTACAAGGGATATATCGCCGATAACAAATAGAACTGGACGAATTCGCCCCTGTTGAATCCGTATGCCGCAAGAAGCGGATAGCATAAAAGAAAAGCTTCGCCCAGCTGATATACGAATACATAAAGCATTTTGGACGTAACAATCTCTTCTTTTGATATTGAGATTGTGCTTAGTATCCGGGCATCCGTCTCGTTATAGGTGACCCTTCTTGCCCTCATCAGGCCTTCTATCACCATGATGACGAAGAAGATGAACAGGAACAGGGATACGAACTGAGTGACGTTGTCAGGTGCGTATTCGACGATCTTGTCGTCGATTGCAAGAGTCATGTAGACGATCAAAACGACGATCAGGGCGATGGCCGAAACTCCGAATATGCACGACAAAACGAAGGAAGAAGTCTTCCTGTTCTGCCTGTTGAACTTGAACTCTTTCAAAAACAGATCGAAGGTCATCCTTTCTTGTCCTCGTACAGTTCGAAGAATATGTGATAGAGATCCTTCTTCAGGTAGGGATTCTCTTTTATGTTTAGGTTTCTGGCTATGCCTCCGTCGTCCAGAATGGCGACTTTCGTCGAGATCTCGTTGATGAACTCGATCGAATGCGACGTCAGCAGGATCGCTTTCCCGTTTTGGAGGAAGGCTTTGGCCGTCTTCACGAGTATCTGGTAGACCATGATGTCGAGACCGACGGTCGGTTCGTCGAGTATCCAGACGTCCGGGTTGTGGATCAAAGATCCCATCAGGCAGATCTTCTGCTTCATGCCGTGGGAGTACTCCCCTATCCTTCTCGTGATGTCCTCTTCGGGGAAGTTGAAGGACTGCTTCAGGGCTTCGTAGTTTTCATCGAAGGCTCCCTTTATCATTCCGTAGGCGGAAGCTATGAAGGTCAGGTATTCCTTGCCGGTCATGCATTCGTAGGCGACAGGTTCCGAAGAGCAGTATCCGAAATTGGCTTTGTATGACAAAGGATCCTTGTCCTGGTCGAATCCGTATATGCGGCAGTGTCCCGAATCCTTTTCCTTCAATCCGACTATGCAGTCGATGGTGGTCGACTTTCCGATGCCGTTTCTTCCTATCAGAGCGTAGCATTCCCCTCTGTCGATGCTGAAGGAAAGATCGTCGATGACGACCTTCTTTCCGTATGATTTTCTGAGATCTTCGACCTCGAGAAGAGTGACGACTTCTTCCGCTGCTTCTTCCTTAACGTACGGCATGTTCTTCCCTCCTCCACAGTTTCTCTATCATCAGATAGTATTCGTTTTCCATTTCGTATACGGTGTAGGTGCCGTTGCAGTTGAGACACCTGTAGTGGTTTTCGTGGCTTTGGATCTCGCTTGATCCGCACATCGGGCATCTGACGTCGCTTTCCTTTTCGAAAGTGAAGCAAAGGAAGCACGACTTCAAGACGTTGCTCATGACGCCTGCCGAATACCTGTCGTAGTAGGTGACGGTTGCCACCCTGTCGTAGACGTTGGTCCTGTTCGACATGGTGACTATCGAATAGTCGTCATAGTCTCCTTCCTTCATCAGCCTTTCAACGTCTTCGTAGACTTTCCTCGAGTCTTTCCTGTCCATCAGCTTGTGGACGTAGACGAGCTTGCTGGTCTTTCCTAGCCTGTTTCCCCTCTTGTCGACCACGTATCCTGTGACCTTGAAGGCGGAAGAGTCCTTGACGTCTTCGATCTCCACGGTGACCTTGGGCATGGAAAAGGTGAGTTTTGGCATCTCTATCCTTCCGTCGTCGGAATAGGTGAACAATCCGTCCGCCTTGACGTCGAATCCGTTTTTCGAGAGGGCAAGCATCATGTCCCCTATCACGAAGTCGTAGTAGAGGATGTCGTCTCCAAGCTGTTTCTCCCCTTCCTGCCGATACGTCTCCCTGTAGTATCTGTAGCAGAATCCGTACAGGGTATCGTGAAGAAGGATATTGGTAGGCATGATGTTAGGGGATATCTCGTACTTCGAGACTTCCTTGTAGAGAGTACTTCTGAAGATGTGGGAGAGATATCTTCTCGCCTTCTTTAGCTTTTCGTCGAGAAGGAAGGTCTGGGAGCTTGCCGAAGAGAAGACGTGGGGATAGGGATAGTCTCCCTTGACGTTCAAAGTCGTGATGAAGGAAGGCCTGGCATAGGTGACGGCATCGCTTTGGTATTCCTTCAAAAGCGAGGAATAGAATCGGTCGGACTGGCTTTCCAGTTCGAAGATATCCTTCTTTATCCTGTCGGCAAGGAAGCAGATGAACTTGTTTTCGTAGATGCAGTAGTCGTCCTCTCCCGTATGGGTGTCGACAAACTCCGGTTCCATCTCCTCATCCTTCTCCTTCCAGAAGGAGGGAGTCTTCATCGTTTCCCTGAAGGAAACGGAATCAAGGGAAGGGGAGAGTTCGCTTCTCATGACCGTCTCTTCCTCTTTGGTGTGGAACTTTGGTTTCCTCACGATGGATAACATCCTTTCCAACACCTCGATCATCCTGTCGAGTCTGGTGACGCTCGACTTGATGTCAAACTCGCCGTACAGGGGGAAATGACCCGTTTTGACGTCATCCATGAACGTCTCGACGGAAATGTCTTCCAAGAAGATGAGATTCACCCTGGAGTTCAAAGTCTCGAGGAAGGTGGGTTTGTATTTTTCCGGCATCAGAGTTTCCTTAATAGTTCGTCGATGGCCTTGATGGACATCATGAAGTCCTTGGCCCCGTACGTCTGCAAGACGATCTGTCTCAGTTCGATGAGACCGGTCTTGACGTATTCCTCAAATCTTCCTTCCAGTTTGGAAAGGATCTTGGAAGCGAAGATGAAGTCCAACGCTTCCTCCTTCTTTCCTCCGCAGGCGACGTATACGGGAACGAATGATATGATCTGGTTCAAAACACGGTTTCCGAAGGCGACTCCGAAGTGGGAGGATACGTAATCGGTGAGTTTGGTGAACTTCTTGTGGTCCTGGGTGTCGTATCTGTAGGCGTCTGTTGCCTTGGCCTGGTCGAACAGGGCGTTCAAGGCTTTGGCGGATATGCTTATAGGTTCCTGATCGACTTCGGGAGTGAAAGGTTCGGTCCTGTCGCCGAAGGAGATGGTGATGGCTCTGTCGTAGACCTTGTCGGTGATGGTATAGGTGGAGTCGTCCTTGTTTGCCGTACCGATGAACCAGGTGTTGGAAGGAATGGTCAATATTCCGTCGTCAAGATGCATCGGAGGCTCGAATCCGTAGGGAAGCTCCATGATGCGGAGCTGCCATTTGTCCTGGGGATATTCGAGGACGGAGAGGAAGTCGGCAAAGTAGTATTCGACTCTCGAGATGTTGACTTCGTCCAGGACCATGACGTTCATGTGACTCGGCTGATAGGTCTTCTCGTAGAGACGTTTCAGAAAGTCGGTTTCCGAATACGATTTGGAGAAGTCGTTGTAGAAACCCAATATGGAGGATCTGTCCCTCCAGGAAGCCTGGACGGCGGCAAAGTAGGATTCTTCTCCTATGTAGGTGGAGAAGTATCTGGCCAGAGAGGATTTTCCGGTACCGGAGAGACCTTCGAGTATGATGAGTCTCGAGGAAGCAAGGCCGGCGACGAACTGACGTACCGTCCTCCTGTCGAAGTAGATGTACTGTTTGGAGGCAAGGTAGTTTCTAAGTCCTTCGGTGAAGGAGTTCAACGTGACTTGAGTCTCCCTCATCTCGATTTCGCCCGTCTTCAGGGCTTCGTCGTCGATGGTCGTGAGACCTGGGAAGACGTATTCCTTGGTCCCAAGCTCCATCTTTCCGTGTCCGGCGTTTTCGTTTCCTTCGCCATTACCAAGTCCCGGGATGTTTATTCCGCTCTCTCCGTTGTTCTTGCCGGTTCCTAAGATGTCGGCCAGGGAGTTTGCGGCCTTGGCCGCCTCCTCCTGCTTTTTTGCCTCTTCCTCTTCGGCAAGCATCTGCTCGTCGCCTTTCCTTCCGAAAGCGCGGAAGGGTTTGTCGATGTTGTGGAAGTTGACGTACAAGGAGAGAACTGATACCACGAGGGCAGCTATGATGATGCAGATGACAAGTCCGACAAGGAGTGTTTCTCCAAAGAAGATGAAGGAATTAGCCATGTCATGGTTTTCGTAAAGGTTTGCAACGACGGAAAAAACGATCCACAAGGCAATGGCCCCGCCGATTGTTCCCCCGTATATGTAATTCCATCTCTTCTGGGTGTGATTGTAATCGGAATACTTTCTGAGTCCCATTTCGAATATGACGGCTATCTCGCCGATCAGAAGATAGGCGATGAAAAGCCATACGATCGCCCATCCGTTGTATTCCGCGCTTATCGCGGGCATTCCAAGGCTTGTCACTATCGAGGCGATGGGATTGTTCGCGACGACTATGCCGTTTCCGCCATCGAGGCAAAGACCTGCAAAGACGATGACGATGCAGCAGAAGAACGTGATCGCAACGACGATCAGATTCGCTCTGCTGATTCTGTTCCTGTTGTAGTTCTTCTTTTTCTTCGGTTTCTCTTCTTCTTCGTTCATACTCTGCTCCTTTGTGTTTAGAGATGCTTTTCTTCTTGTTGTCGACTGTCGTCTTCCGCGGCTTTTTCTATATTGACGGATTCTTCTTCATCATCCGTTATAGATTCTTCTTCATGAGAGAACGATCCGTCTTCATAAACATCCATGTCGTCCTCTTCCTCTTCATCTTCTTCAGGCGATTCCTCGAAATCATCGGTTTCGTTTTCTTCCTTTAAGCCTTCTTCGCTTTCGGAAGATGATTCTTCCTCGTCTTCGTCGGGTTCTACTTCGGTTTCTTCGGGAGGACTGACGGAAGATGATCCTTCCGCTTGTTCCAAGTCATCTTCTTCAACAGGCTCCTTGTCTGTCGGGGAAGAAGGGG
>X288_Common_Brushtail__coassemble_43_pt1 | contig 16624 bp, 12 predicted proteins | sample X288_Common_Brushtail__metabat2_high_PE_011 | metagenome-assembled genome bin X288_Common_Brushtail | reverse complement strand
GTAATAAGAATCTGTGGTTTGTCCATCCGGAAAATCAAATAAAGAAAATAAATAATTTTCTGCCTGTTTGCCGTTCGGCCGTAGGGAAAGGCGATTTCATAAATGCGCAAATCAACATCGTCAATCTTACGGGAGATGTTTCCTCATGGGTCAAAACTACAAATGCAGATGTAGTGATTTACATAAGAGGCTTCAATACTCCCGCCGAAAAATTAAAAAGGATGTTTGACAGCGTAGCCACTCAGACATATAGTGACTATTTTATTGTTTATGTCGATGATGCCTCAGATAACGGAAGTGCTGAATATGCCGAATTTATTTTAAATAACGATTCTCGTTTTAAAGATAAGAATGTAGCAATATTCAATGATGCAAATGTGGGGGAACTGGCAAATTTTGTATTTGCTATGCAAAATGTCATTAAGAACAAAAATGCCATAGTTATTAATCTTGATAATGACGATTGTTTTATAAAGGACAGTGCTGTGGAACGCATTGTTGAAAGGTTCGACAAAGGCGCCGAATTGACATGCGGCAATTGCATCAGGTACGATAAACCGTTAAACAAGTACAAGATAAGGTCTTTTGAAAATGTATGGGAAAGAAACGGAGATAACGTCTGGCTGCATCCCAAATGTTTCCGTCGTTATCTTTTTGATTCGATCAATATAGATGATGAGTTGAAAATAGATGGCGAATTTGTAAAAGTTAACACCGATTTTGCACTCATCCTGCCAATGATTGCACATGCCGAAAGATGCGAATTCATTGACGAGGTCTTATACTTCTTCGAGCCGAGCGCGGATAACGTAAATGAAACCGGGATGTATTCGAAGGAGTATAAACAAAAAGTCAAGCAGGTTTTACTGTCAAGGGCAAAGGAGGCGGCCAAATGAAAAACAACAATAAAAAAACGATCGCCGTAATAGGAGACGGACAAATTGAAAAAAACAGCTTTAAATATAAACTGGCATTCGATACCGGTAAAGCGATAATCGACAACGGTTACCGTATCCAATCCGGGGGAATGGGCGGCGTAATGCTTGCTGCATTTGAAGGAGCAAAGGCTTCATCAAATTATCGAGACGGCGATACGATTGCCATAGTTCCCACTTTTGATAAAAACGATGCCAACGAGTATGCCGATATAATAATTCCCACCGGTTTGGATATAATGCGCAATGCCATAGTGGTTAATGCAGATGCCGTGGTTGCCATAGGTGGCGGAGCAGGAACATTGTCCGAAATGGCTATTGCATGGTCGTTATTTAAACTTTTAATAGCTTATGACAATGTTGATGGCTGGAGTAAGGAACTTGCCGGCAGAAAGATTGACGATCGTATCCGCTATGATAATCTTGATGATGCAGTTTATGCAGTGGAAAGCCCCGATGAAGTGATAGACTTACTTAAAAAATATATAAACATGTATTCCAGAAGTCATCATGGAATCAGATCCAGGAGCAAGTTATGAAAATAGGAATTGTAGGCTATGGGCATGTCGGAAAAGCCATGCACGCATTGTTTAAAGGCGCAGAGGTTTTTGATGAACCATTGAATATCGGCACCAAAGAAAAGATCAATCAATGCGAAATAGCTTTCGTTTGTGTCCCGACGCCGAGCATGCAGGACGGCAATTGCGACACGTCCATTGTGGAAAACGTGATTTCGTGGTTAAACGTGCCCGTTATTGTTTTACGTTCCACCGTCAGAGTCGGATTTACTGACGAAATGATGGAAAAATATCATAAGGAAATAGTCTTTCAGCCGGAATATTACGGAGAAACCGTTGCTCACCCTTTTGCTGAATTGTCCGATCGCCAATGGCTTGCTTTCGGCGGAAATCCAAAAGGTATAGATGTTGCCATCAAGGCTTATCAAACTGTAATGAATTCAAATGTGCGGATTTTGCAATACGGGGCAAAAGAAGTGGAATTCGCAAAATATATGGAGAATGCCTATCTTGCTACAAAAGTTATCTTTTGCAATGAAATGTATGACATAGCAAAAAGTTTAGGCGTAAATTACAACGAGGCACGGGAAGTCTGGGTTGCCGATCCCAGAATAGGTACAAGCCATACTTTTGTATATGAAGATAACAGAGGCTATGGCGGAAGTTGTCTGCCGAAAGACATTGCGTCAATTATAAAACAAGCCGATGAAACAGGCGCAAACGCCGATTTGCTGAAAAGCGTGGTTCGCAGAAATGCGGTTTTCAGAAAAAAATAAAAAAGAATCATACAATTTACGTTTGACATCCTCCTGTTTTGGAGCGTGATACAAGAATACGGATGATTTTTCCCTTGTGATGCCGATTTTATAATCGGCAAGTTTCCGTATCATTACGGGAGATTGACCTGAGCCGGAGAATTCGAGAATTCAAGGCGTAGACAGGGCTTTATCAGTGTCAGATTTAGGCCGAATTTGTCAGTCAACTATGTAAAAAAGAAAAATATAAATGTTGCTTTGTTCATATGAATGTACTAACATATGAAAAGTAATTCATATTTAGAGGTTGAAAATGACTTGCAAAGAAGGCTGCTGTGAAGCAGAAGAACCAGACGAAAAGAGAGAACTGATATCGCACATCGTCACCTTGTGCGTCGGTATCGTATTTCTGATCATTGCCTTCACTCTTTCGTATGTCGATCCTCTATATGAAGAAATCGAATGGTCCCTGTTTTCAGATAGTGCCTTTTACTCCTCTTATTCTTTCGTAGCTTTCATTTTCTATACGATCGGATACCTGTATCTTGCAACAGATCTCGTAAAAGGAATGGTCGAGGAGTGCAAAGAACACAACTACATCAACGAATTCACCCTGATGTTCGTCGCGACTCTCGGCGCTTACTGCATATGCGAATTTCCGGAAGCGATGCTGGTCGTCATCTTCAACACGGTCGGAGAAATGCTTGAGGACTATGCGACCGGAAAATCGAGACAATCCATCTCCAAGCTGGTCAACTCGATGCCTCTTTACGCCCATCTCGTCGGCGAAGACGGAAAGACAACCGATGTCGATCCCTCCGAAGTGAAGATTGGTTCCCTTCTCGAGATAAGACCGGGCGAAAAGATAGCCATTGACGGAAAGATAGTGAAGGGATCGACTTCCCTCGATCTTTCCTCCCTCGACGGAGAATCCCTTCCCAAAGACGCCGCCACCGGCGATGCCGTATACTCCGGAAGCGTGAACCTGACTTCCGCGATCACGATCGAAACGGTGAAGGAGTTCAAGGATTCCACCCTGTCGATGATCATGAGTCTGGTCGAAGACGAGGAATCGAAGAAAGCCAAATCCGAGAAATTCATAACGAAATTTGCAAAATTCTACACTCCGTCTGTCGTTTTGATAGCCGTCATCGTCTTCCTGGCCGGATTCGGATCGTGCGGATTCGTATGGGCCGAAGGCGGAGAAGAATGGCTGTACCGTGCTTTGTCCATATTATTGATCGCATGTCCGTGCGCTCTTGTCATATCGGTCCCGATTTCGTTCTTTGCCGGCATCGGATCGGCAAGCAAATCCGGAATCCTGATCAAAGGTTCTTCTTCCCTTGAAAGCCTCGCTTCGGCCAAAGCCTTCGTATTCGACAAGACCGGCACCCTTACGGAAGGCGTGTTCACCCTTAAGAACGATCCCGATCCCGACATGCTCAGGATAGCGGCTTCCCTCGAAAGCAAATCGACTCATCCGCTTGCAACGGCTATCGTCGAAGGAAACAAAGAAGAGCTCTTGAAAGTCGAAAACTTCGAAAACATCCCCGGAAAAGGAATAAAAGGTGATATAGACAGCACGACTTACGTGATCGGAAACAAAGCGTTCCTCATGGAATGCCAAGTCGAGGATTTCGCCGAAGAAGACACTCCCTACAAGGTCCTCTATCTCGGCATCAGGGGCGGAAGAAAACTCGAATCGTTCGTCGTTGCCGACAAAGTGAAGGATAACGCCTGGACCGCAATCTCGAATCTGAAAAAAGAAGGTGTCAGAGACACGATCATGCTTTCCGGAGACGATGCGAAGATCGTTTCCAAAACAAAGGAAGAGATCGGCCTTGACGCCGCATACGGCGAACTTTTGCCTCAGCAGAAGCTCGACAAAGTCAAAGAACTCTCCGCCGAGAACGGAAAAGTCGCATATGTCGGAGACGGCATCAACGATTCTCCTTCCCTTCTTGCCGCCGATGTCGGCATGGCCATGGGAGCTCTGGGAAGCGATGCTGCCATCGAAGCCAGCGACATCGTCATCATGGACGACGACCTGAGAAAACTCGCCGAAACCAAGAGGCTTTCGAAGAAAACGATGATAAACGTTTACGAGTGCATCTCCTTCGCACTGACAGTGAAGATAGTCGTCATGGTCGTGGTCGCACTTGGATACGGCGGATCGGTTGCCATGATCTTGGGGACCCTGTGCGATACCGGAGTCATGGCTCTGTGTGTTTTGAACGCTGCAAGAATGCTTCTCTACAAACCCAAATACATCGAAAGAAAGAAGAAATAAAAAGCAAAAAAGAAAAGGCTGCCATTCGGTTCGGCAGCCTTTTTGTCTGATTGGTGATTTTGATTATTCTTCGGAAGATGTTTCCTCGTCGACGGGTTTTCCCGAGACGTCGATGACGGGTTCCTCTTTCTTGTGTTTGTGCTTGATGTCTCCGGTGGCGTATCTGTTTCCTTCGATGGAATAGATGTTTTCGTTTCCAATGAAGGACTCGATGAATTCGGCAACTGCCAAAGAATGGGACCTGTAGGCGAAAGTGACTTCAAGTTCGATCGTCTGTCTCTGCTGTTCGTCGATCCAGTTGTCGGAATCGATCTTTTTGACTATAAGCGACAGATCGTCCGCTTTCTGGTGGACATGGGTGAGGATGGGATAGGCGGCACTGCAGACTATGTGGACCGTAGGCGACCTTTTGTCCATCAGCCTTTCGAGAGAGGTTAATCCGATGAGGAACAGGAAAGAGACCGCGGTCGCAATGATGGCTTCCAACACGAATCCGCATCCGCAGGCCAAACCGATTCCGCCGCAGATGAACAGGGTGGCCGATGTCGTCAGTCCTCTGACGGAAGCTCCGTTTTTGATGATGCATCCGGCGCAGAGAAAACCGATGCCGGATATGACGGCGGCACCTATTCTTGCCGCATCGAACGAGGCTCCGAGCGCTCTTATTCCGTATATTCCGACGGACATCATCATCGAGGATCCGATCGAAAGAAGGACATGCGTTCTCAATCCGGCGGGCTGGCCTTTTCTTTCCCTGTCCAATCCGAGAAGTCCGGACAAAATACCGCTTATCATGGTTGTGATCAAAATGAATGCCGGCATGCCCCACCAGGTGCCGTTGTCCGCTATTTCAAGTAACCAGTTATCCATAGAAACCTCCGCAAACCTGTATTCTTATCTCAAAATTGTTTGTTATCAATATCCTTTTTTAATTTTGTCTTTGCAAAGATTTTCATCTTGCTCCGACAGATGTTCCAATCCTATCGTGAAAAGATATTTGATGTGGTTGTCAGTAAGCGTGTACAACACCTGTTTCCCCTTTCTGTAATAAGTCACGATGTCGTGCTGTCTCAGAATGGCAAGCTGATGCGAGACTCTCGACTGGGAAATGCCAAGTATGCTTGCTATGTCGTTGACGCAAAGTTCGTGGTTTATCAAAAGGGAAACGATCGAAAGCCTTGTGGAATCGGCAAAAATGGAATAGAACGAGAACATGGTGTCCATCGAGCTCTTTTCCAAAAGGGTTTCTTTGATTTTTTCGATTTCTTCAGGCTTTTCTTCATTATTCATACGCTAATTATAAACCTTTGTTTCACCTTTTCAAAAAGCCGGATTCGGATGTGTTTGCCAAAGGTCCGCTTTTAGACGAATTGATGAATGCCCGTTTCCGATCCAAAGCCTCCAAAACGCCTCTCAGGTGCGTTTTTGCAGTTCACAGATGTTTTTTATGTGAAACGCCGCAATGTTGAAACATGGGCGTTTTTGGGCCCATTTCCGGAAAATAAAGTTGTATTAACTCTCATATATATTTATAATATATATGTTTTTCCCACGTGCGATAACATGGCTTTTAAAATCGTTTCTGTTCCTTTCACCGGCGAATACATTACGTTGGGCCAGTTCCTGAAAAAGGTCGGCCTGATCGATTTTGGCGGCGAAGAAAAAGCTTTTCTCGTCGAAAATTCAGTTTATGTAAACGGTTCTCTTGAGAACAGGAGGGGCAGAAAACTCAGAGACAAGGATCTTGTGAACGTTCTCGACTACCAGTTTGTCTTATGTTCGTCAGAAGATTAGTTTTAAACCATTTCCGTTCATACGATTCCCTGGATGTTTCTTTTCCGGAAGGGAGCGTGATGATCGTCGGAAAAAACACGTCCGGAAAAACAAACATTCTTGAAGCTCTGTATTACATGACCCTCGGAAGAAGCTTCAGGAAAGCGAGCGATTCCGATCTCATTCGGAAAGGATGTTCCGAGGCGACGATATACCTCGAATATCTCAACGACAGGGACAAGAAAGTCCACACGCTGTCATGTCTGATAGGGGACCACTACAAGGCGTTTTACGCCGACAGCGAGAAAGTCAAGTCGCTTTCGAAGATCCTCGGCCTTCTCGTCGCCTGCGAGTACGACCCCAACCAGGTCTTCCTCTTCAGGGACGAACCCGCCGAGAGAAGAAAGCTGATGGACGAGGTCCTCTCTCAGATCTCGCCGAAGTATCTGTATGCGATATCCAGATACAAAAAGCTTCTCAAAGAGAGGAATGCCGCCTTTGCCCAGGATTATGACCGGGATGTCATAAGGGTGCTGAGGGATCAGCTGATAAATCTTTCCTACAGGATCGTTTACGACAGATATGAATTCGTCGAGTCGGTCTCGAAGAAAGCAAACGAGAACTACAGGATTCTGTTCGGTCGGGAGAGCGATCTCAAGATCAAATACAAAACAAACTGTGTTCTCGAGACGGATCAGTCCGCCTATCTGAAGAAAATGACCGATCTGTTTGAAAAAAACAAATCCGACGAGACCATCAGAAAGATGACTCTCATCGGTCCGCACCGCGACGACATGGTCGCCCTGCTGGGCAAAAACGATGTTGCGGCATACGGAAGCCAAGGCGAAAACCGACTCGCTTCCCTGAGCCTGAAACTCGCCGTCAGAGACGTTTTGGAGGAAAAGCTCGGCGTCAAACCGATCCTTCTCCTCGACGACGTCTGCTCCGATCTCGACTCGGAGAGATGCCAGAGACTTCTGGAAAGGATCAAAGGCGAAGGGCAGGTGTTCCTGACCGGAACGAAAGAGCCCGGAACACTTGACGGCTATGAAACATACGAAACGCACGATTCGAAACTTTGGAGGAAAAACGTATGAGTGAAGAAGATGAAGAGTTAAAAAGAAAACAACTCGACGAATTGGCCGCAAAACAGAGAGCCAAGGTCGAAGCGGTCGCCAAGGCCGAATCAAACATACCCGCGGTCCAAACCGTGAAAAAGGAAGAGGAGCCGACGGAGGATCTCGAAGAAGAGCACGTCGAACACGTCAACCTTTCCGAATCCGACACCGTCGAAGCCATGCAGGCCAAGGAAGAGTACACCGGAAAGGACATCGATATCCTTGACGGACTCACCGCCATCAGGGAAAGACCCGGCATGTACATCGGAACGACTTCCGCCAAAGGTCTCCAGCAGCTGGTCAGGGAAGCCGTCGACAACGGCATCGACGAGGCCATGGCCGGATACTGCAAACACGTCAGGGTCACCATTCTCCCCGGAACCGAAGAAAACCCCATCAACAGGGTGAGGGTCGAAGATGACGGAAGAGGAATCCCCTGCGACATCAACGAAAAGACCGGACTTTCGACCGTCGAGACCGTTTACACCTACGTCCACGCCGGCGGAAAGTTCAACAACAAGACCGGTTACAAGATTTCGGGCGGTCTTCACGGCGTCGGCGTCAAAGCCGTCAACGCTCTTTCCACCCATGTCAAAGTCACAGTCTACAGGGAAGGAAAGATCCATGAGATCGAATTCGAAAACGGAGGAAAGACGATAGCTCCCGGACTCCATGTCGTCGGAGAATGTCCTCTCGAAAAGACCGGAACAACCGTCGAGTTCACTCCCGATCCGACCATATTCAAAGAAACGACTACGTTCGATTATTCGACGATCAACACTTATCTGAGACAGACCGCCTATCTGACGAAAGGTCTCGACGTCACTCTGGTCGACGAAAGGGATCCCAACAAAGAACACTGGCTTTCGTCCCATTACCGTTTTGACGGCGGAATCATCGAATACGTCAACTACATCAACCAGGAGAAGGACAAGGTCTTCGACTCCGTCTTGTATTTCAACGGCGAATCGACCGTCGTGACCGGAATAAACGATGACGGGACCGAAGAGGAAACGACCATCATCGTCGAATGCGCCCTGCAGCCGACCGAGGGTGCGAATTTCAACATGAATTCCTTCTGCAACAACATCAGGACGACCGGTGGCGGAACCCACGAAGCCGGTTTCCGTCTGGCCATCGGAAGGGAACTCAACAACTATTTCAAGAATAAGGGATTCATCAAGGACACCGACAAGAACTTCCTTGTGGACGACTGCATCGAAGGCTTGACGGTCGTGCTTTCCATCAAGCACTCCAATCCCCAGTACGAAGGCCAGGTCAAGGACAAGCTCGGAAACGACGAAGTCAGAAAAGTCGTCTCCTCGATCGTCGGCGACGGACTGAAGGAATGGCTGATGGAGCACCCCAAAGAAGGTAAATCCTGGTATGACAGAGTCGAATTGGCTTTCAAAGGAAGAAAGGCTGCCGAGAAGGCGAAGGCCGGCGTTCAGGGCAAGTCCAGCATCGGTGCCGGCATGCCCGACAAACTCATCGACTGCATCTCCAAAGACCCAAAGGAAAGAGAACTCTTCATCGTCGAGGGAAACTCCGCAGGCGGTTCGGCCGTCAGGGGAAGGGATGCAAGAACCCAGGCCATCCTCCCTTTGAGAGGCAAGATCCTCAACGTTGAGAAAGCCAATGCCGTCAGGATTGAAAAGAACGCCGAGATTTACAACATGGTCGTCGCCATCGGTGCCGGCCAGGGAGAAGCTTTCGACGTCACTAAGATCAGGTATGACAAGGTCATAATCATGACCGATGCCGATGTCGACGGCGCCCACATCAGGATCCTTCTGATGACCTTCTTCTACAGGTTCATGAAACCTTTGATCGACTATGGCCATCTCTATATCGCCCAGCCTCCTCTCTACAGAGTCGCCTACAAGGGCAAATACTACTATGCCTTCTCTGACGAAGAGCTCGATTACATCAAATCGAAACTCCCTTCGAATGCCAGATACGGACTCCAGCGTTACAAAGGTTTGGGCGAAATGGATCCCAGCCAGCTCAACGAGACCACAATGGACAGGGATCACAGAAAGATGAGCAGGGTGAGCATTTCGGATGCCCAGGCCGCAAACGACGCTTTGATCGATCTGATGGGAGAAGCCGTCGAACCGAGAAAAGATTACATAACCGCCAATGCACAGTTCGTCAAGAACCTTGACATCTAATGAGGTGAAACATGAGCGACAACGAAGAAAAAGACAATATTGAAGAAGAAGCAACGGCTGAATCAGCAGCTGAGGAAACTCTAAAAGAATCGACAGATGTCCAGGGAGGCATCTCCGACCTGCAGGAAGGAATCGTTTCAGGATTGACCGAAGACGAGTTCGAGACCGAAATGAAGTCGTCCTTCCTCGACTATGCGGTCTCGACCCTTACCTCCCGCGCCATCCCCGATGCGAGGGACGGCATGAAACCGGTCCAGAGAAGAATCATCTACGGCATGTGGAACATGGGCGTCACGGTCGACTCGCCGTTCAAGAAATCGGCCCGTATCGTCGGAGACGTCATGGGTAAATACCACCCCCATGGCGACTCGTCCATCTACATGGCCATGGCCCGTTTGGCACAGCCTTTTGCCATGAGATACCCTCTCGTCCAGGGTCACGGAAACTTCGGTTCGCCCGACGGCGACGAACCTGCGGCCATGCGTTACACCGAAGCCAGGCTTTCCAAGATCGCCGGCGAGATGTACAGGGACATCGACAAGAACACGGTCCACTTCTCCGACACCTATGACGGAGACGGCCAGGAACCCGATGTTCTGCCTTCGAGATTCCCCAACCTTTTATGCAACGAATCTTCCGGTATCGCAGTCGGAATGGCAACTTCGATTCCGCCCCACAATCTCACGGAAACGATCAATGCCTGCCAGGAGATAATCAGAAATCCGGAGCTCGACACCGACGGTCTGATGCAGATCATCAAGGGACCCGATTTCCCCGATGGTGCCATCGTACTCGGAAAAAACGGAATCAGACAGTATTTCGAGACGGGAAGAGGAACGGTCAAGGTCAGGGCCAAGTACGAACTTGAAGAAAAAGACGGTCACTATGACATCGTTTTCACCGAGTTCCCCTACATGGTCAACAAGAGAGCCCTCGCAAAAAAGATAGCCGATCTTGCCGATGACAAGGTCATCGAAGGAATCGCTTCGGTCAACGACTACTCTTCCGACAAGATGGGAACGAGATTCGTCGTCGCTCTGAAAAAGAACGCCAACGTCGAAGTCGTTCTGAACCATCTTTTCAAATACACGACCCTCCAGTCCAATTTTGCGGTCAACATGCTCGCTCTGGACGAAGGAGTGCCAAGAGTCCTTTCGATGCGACAGGCTCTCGACATCTACATCAAATTCCAGGAAGACATAATCACGAAAAGGACCCGGTACGATCTCAAGAAGAACAGCGACAGGATCCACATCCTCGACGCTTTCCTTCTCGTGGCCGACGCCATCGACGAGACCATCAGGATCATCAGGACTTCCGAGACCGACGACGAAGTCATCCAGAGACTTTTCGACAGATTCGGTCTCGACGAGATACAGTCGAAGAGCATTCTCGACATGCAGCTCAAGAAGCTCAAAAAGCTCGATCAGAGAAAGTATGCCGAAGAAAAGGCGACCCTCGAAAAACAGAACGTCCACTTCAGGGAAATCCTCTCCGATCGCAAGGTCCTCGAACAGACCCTCATCGACGAACTCGAAGAGATCAAGAACAGATACGGCGATGCCAGAAGGACCGAAATTTCCGATTACGATCTCGACTCTTCCGACGAGGATCTCATTCCCGACAAAGAGGTTTTGATCATCCTCACCAAGGGCGGATACATCAAGAGGATCGACCCGAGCGAATTCAAGACCCAAAACAGGGGTGGAGTCGGCGTCAAGGGAATGCAGACGAAGAATGACGACGATGTCGACATCCTCAAGCATTCGAGGACCAAGACCGACGTCCTCTTCTTCACGTCTTTGGGCAAAGTCTACCGCACCAGAGGTTATGAGATCCAGGAAGGAAGCCGTACCTCGAAAGGCATACCGATCGTCAACTTCCTGCGTCTCGGAGAAGGCGAGAAGGTGACTTCCATCATCTCCATGGATTCCTACGACGAGGATCATTACCTCCTGTTTGCGACCGAACAGGGCGTCGTCAAGAGATGCTCCGTCAAAGACTTCGTGAGCATCCATTCCAACGGAAAGATTGCCATCTCCCTGAGAGAAGGAGACAAACTTATCGATGTCAAGCAGACCGACGGAAAAGTTTTGGTCTCCCTGGCTTCAAGCGAAGGAAAAGTCTGTACGTTCAACGAGAACGACGTCAGATGCATGGGCAGAACGGCGACCGGTGTCAAGGGAATCGATCTGGCTCCCGGATGTAAAGTTGTCGGTGTCGTCACCTCTCTCGAGGGCGACAAGATCTTCTGTCTGAGCGAAAACGGATACGGAAAGATCTCAAACGGCTGCGAATACAGGATCACCAGCAGGGGAAGCAAAGGCGTCAGGACCATCAAGAGCACCGACAAGAATGGCGGACTCGTCACCATCAAGAATGTCAAAGGCGACGAAGACATCATCGTCATCACCGATCACGGAACCATCATCAGGACGTCCCTCACCCAGGTCAACGTTCTTTCGAGAAATACCATCGGCGTCAAGATCATCACCCTTAGAGACAAAGAGAGCATCTCCTCGTGCTCGATAGCTCCCAGCGAATCCGATTTCGAACCGGTCGATCCCGACAATCTCGATGCCAGCCGATTCGAGACTCCCGAACCGGTCGATCCCGACGACGGACTCGAAGAGCTTTTGAAGAGAGCCAAAGAAGAAAATTCAGCTGACGAAGATGACGACTGACAGAAAGATATTTCTCGGCTTCGAGCCGAAAAGATTGTCCGAGACCTTCAGCTACGTGATGAGGGATCTTCTCGTCCGCAGGTTTTACGCCGAAGGCATTCCTTTCACCTTCGATCCTTCCGACGATTACGACGAGTGCGTATTCGCTTCGGCCGAGGACATGATGGCCTATTACCCGAGGATCTCGAAGAAAGCGAAAGTCACCGTTTATCCTCTTCTCGATCCCTGGGATTTCGTTCTTTCCAAGGACGGGAAGGTCGTTTTGTCCGACGTCGCCAACATCTACTACAAGCTGGCCGACAGGCTCGTCGTCGGATTCCAGTCCCAGATCGAATATCTTCTCGGCCTCGGATTCGAAGACAAGATCGTCTACGAACCATACAAACCGACATACGATCCCGCATCGGAGATATCGGATGCCGAGAGAAAAGCTTTCCGCTCCTACTACCGAATCGAGGAAGACATGCCCGTCATCCTCTCGTTCGGAATAGGAAAGGAAAAGGAGGAATTCCAGATCCTCGACTCCATCTCGAGAGTCAATCCGGACAAGAAATTCATCTACTCCGGAGACATCGATTCCGATTCCTTCAAAATGCCTCCTCTGGTCAAAAGGAGCGAAGAAGAAAACATTTCTTTCCTTAAGACGATACCCGAAGAGCTTTACCGCTCTTCCTTATATGCGGTCGATGCTCTCCTGATAGTCCACAAACACCCGAGCGACGTCAACCTTCTCGTCGACTACAAAGTCTTCAACACCAAGATCATCTCTTACGGAATGATCGGGTTGGAGGACTTCGTCAATCCGTCGACCGCCTCCGTTCCCCGGAATTTCAGGGAACTCGACCTGGCGGTCAAAGGCGTTGTTTCAAAGAGTCGACGTTAAACTTGATTATGAAATCGCAAATGTTCATAATTGTCTCGGCTTTCAAAGCATAAACATATACATAAATTTAAATCGGAGGATGTAAAAATGCTCGATTCCAAATACGTTATCGACAACCTCGAAGATGTCATCAAAAGACTGGAGACGAGAAACGGTGATTTCTCATACCTGAGAGAGCTTCCCGGACTCGACTCGAGGAGAAAGGAGATCATCCTCGAATCGGATGCTCTCAAGAAAGAGAGAAACGATTCCTCGAAACTGATCGGAAAGCTCAAAGCCCAGGGTAAAAACGACGAAGCCCAGGTCATGATGGACAAGATCGCCGCCGACAGGACAAAGATTGCGGAACTCGACGAGGAAAAGGCCAGGATCGAAGAAAAGATCCACGAAATCATGCTCAAGACACCCAATCTTCCCGACGCCTCTTTGCCCATAGGCACCGACGACACGTTCAACAGGCCCGAAAAGTACGTCGGCCAGCCCACGACTTTCAATTTCAAACCACAGTCACACTGGGACCTCGGAATCAAACTCGGATACTTCGATTTCGACAGGGCCGCCAAGGTCTCCGGTTCCAGATTCACCTTCTATCTCGGAGCTTTCGCCCGTCTCGAGAGAAGCCTTGCCTGCTTCATGCTCGACACCCACGTCAAAAACGGATACACCGAAGTGCTCCCTCCGTATCTTGTCAACACCGATTCCCTCACCGGTTCCGGCCAGCTTCCCAAATTCGCCGACCAGGCCTACAACACCCAGCCCGCCGATTTCTGGATGATCCCGACCGCCGAAGTCCCCGTAACCAACTACTACAGGAACGAGATTCTCAAAGCCGAAGATCTCCCCAAGTGGTTCGCCGCCTATTCTTCCTGCTTCAGAGCCGAAGCGGGAGCCGCAGGGAGGGACACCAGGGGAATCGTCAGACAGCACCAGTTCCAGAAAGTCGAACTGGTCAAGTACTGCCTGCCCGAAAACTCCTTTCAGGAGCTTGAATCCCTGACCGAAGAAGCCGAGTCGATCCTCGAGCTTCTGAAGCTTCCCTACAGAAGAGTCTGTCTCTCCACCGGAGACGTCGGATTCTCTTCCGCCAAGACCTACGACCTCGAAGTCTGGATGCCTTCCTACAACGAGTACGAGGAAAAGGATGGTCTTTACGTCCCCACGACTTCCGTCTACAAGGAGATCTCTTCCTGCTCAAACGACACCGACTACCAGGCCAGAAGAATGAACATCAGGTTCAAGAGGACCAAAGACAGCAAGACCGAGTACGTCCACATGCTCAACGGTTCCGGACTCGCCGTCGGAAGAACGGTCGCCGCCGTCATCGAGAATTACCAGAACGCTGACGGAACGATCACCGTTCCCGAAGTCCTGCGTCCTTACATGGGTTGTGACATCATCAAGTAACAATCTTCGGTCAGAATAACAAAGTTTATCAAGGTCTCCGCTCCGGCGGAGATTTTTTCTTTATCAGAGAGGTTTTTATGACAGACTGAAAAAATTTCCGGGAAGACCATAGAGATATTCATCAAAAATCGAAGGCGTCACCATCATGGCTAATCTCGTGCCCGTCGAGGCGCCGGCTTATCCCATGTCTGCGATTCATACCGTTTTGGCGACGACATGCTTGTCCTGCCCATCGGTTTAACCGGATCATGATACCGAATCATTTCTTCAACAGGATACAGGTGAAACTCCGGTTCCTTAGAGGCCGCTATCGAAAAATACATGGAAAGACTTGGCAACGGAAGAAAGCTCAGAAACGGCATCATCGTATCTTGTTCTGTTTGTTCTCGGATAGGTGATGGTGGACTGCCTGAATGAGTTTTCCTTGCCTTGGTATCGATTCTCTTTCTTGTGATCATGATCGGAGCCGGACTTCTGATAATGATCCTTTGCTTTTATTTCATATCTCTTTTGAAAAACGCTACTCCTTTGTCTGATTCTTTTGCTGGAAACAACTCCGAACAAGACTATGAACATGTTGTTGTCACGTCGAAAGCCGAAGAAAAAGAGAATGAATAGTAAACAAGTAAAGGATGAAGATGTACGTTTTTAAAAAACTGGAGCGGAGAGAATCTCCACTGTTTTTATTTATAATATTTCTGTTATCGAAAGAGGTGTCAATGACAAGAAGAGCGGCCAAAGCAAGAATGAGGAACTACGGTATAGTCAACCTGGTATCAGGCGGGATAGTTCTCGCCGGTTTCATCGTGTACCTTGTCTGCGGAATTGCTTTGTCCAGATACGAGCTCATCGGTCTTTCATTCTGTTATCTTGCCGTCTTTTTCCTTTTCAACGCATTCATCGTCGAACCGAGGATTCCTCTTCACGGAGCCTTTGCCGGTGGCATATACGGAGCGATCGTGAGCAACAAAACGAGAGACGAGATATTCTACAGGGGAAAGCATTCCGAAGAAGAGATAATCGAGTATGAAAACACTCCCCTGCCTTCAAGAAAAAACGCCGGCACCGTCATATGGTTCGAGATCATAATCTCGGTCCTTCTGCTCGTATTCGGAATAGCATGGCCGATACAGGTGAGCGAAGGCGGCATTCTTCCCTGGGTCATCGTCCTTGTCGTCATCTCCGTTGCGGTCGGAACCGTTTCAATCGTTTTGAACGTCAGAATAAACAGGATGCTTGGCAAAACCTGGTAAAAATTTCAAATGATTTTTAACCATGTCCCAAAAAACGGACACGGTTTTTTCGTTTTCCGCAAAAATGCCGTTTTGAAGACAAATACTCTTTGACAATTGATAAACTTTGTCTGTCGAATCGATAATTCAGGGAGTGGATATTATGGTCGGTATCATTATTCTTGTCGTTGTTGCGGTGGCCGTTGCATTCGGTTCTCTTATCGGCGTCTATGCTTATTTTTCCCATAAGTACAAACAGACCGATTACTACAAAAGAAAGCAACGTTCCTATCTCTCATTGCTTTTTGACAAAGGGGCTTTCGGCGAATACAGTTTGGTGAGGCGGCTTGAAAAGATCGAAGGTTTCAAAAGAATTCTTTATAACGTTTACATTCCGAAAACGGGCGAAAAGACGACCGAGATCGACATCCTGTACATGAACACTTCCGGCCTTTTCGTTCTGGAATCAAAGAACAGAGGCGGAAGATTTTACGGAAACCAGAACTCAAGAAACTGGACCCAGTACATAGGAAACCAGAAATACACCGTCTACAATCCAATCAAGCAGAACGAAGGCCACGTCAGATGGCTGAAGAATTATCTCGACGACTCTTCCGTCCCCTGCTATTCCTATATCGTTTTCGGAAAATCTTCCGAAAGCGACATCGGTAAAGTCACCTATGACGAAAAACAATGCAAGGTAATGTACGCAGACGATCTCGTAAACAATCTGAATCGTGACACCGAAAGATACGGGAACATACTTTCCGAAGCTCGGGTGGAAACGATCTACAAGTCTCTTTATCCGTTTTCCGAAGTGAGTCAGGAACTGAAGGACAAACACGTGCAGGACATCAA
>X288_Common_Brushtail__coassemble_37_pt1 | contig 17845 bp, 14 predicted proteins | sample X288_Common_Brushtail__metabat2_high_PE_011 | metagenome-assembled genome bin X288_Common_Brushtail | reverse complement strand
TCGAGTTCGTCGATGGTCAGACATCCTCCGGAAGGTCCTCCGGTCTGGATGGCCCGGAACATCTTGCCTTTGGGGATGCCGCCTCCGATATCGTAAATCAGGGTCCTGAGCGTCGTTCCCATGGGGACTTCGACCAGACCGACGTTGTTGACTTTTCCGCCCAGGGCGAAGACTTTGGTGCCCTTGGATTTCTCGGTGCCGATGCTGTTGTAGGCAGAAGCTCCGTTTCTCATGATGTAGGGGACATTGGCAAGGGTCTCGACGTTGTTGATGATGGTCGGTTTGTGGAACAGACCGTCGGTTGCGGGGAAGGGAGGTTTCGGACGGGGCATGCCTCTTTGTCCTTCGATGGAATTCATCAAAGCGGTCTCTTCGCCGCAAACGAATGCCCCGGCTCCGTATCTGACTCCGATGTCGAAACTGAATCCGGATCCAAGGATGTTTTCACCCAAAAGTCCGCATTCCCTAAGTTCTTTTATCGCAGTCTCGACTCTGTGGCAGGCGGTCGGATATTCGGCTCTGATGTAGAAATAGCCGTGTTTGGCGCCGATGGCGTAACCGGCGATCATCATGCCTTCGATGACGGCGACCGGGTTACCTTCGAGGATCGAACGGTCCATGAAGGCTCCGGGATCTCCCTCGTCACCATTGCAGATGACGTATTTCTCGTCGCTCTGGACGTTGTAGGCGAACTGCCATTTCCTTCCGGTAGGGAAGCCGGCTCCGCCTCTTCCTCTCAGGCCGGATGACGATATCTCGTCGATGACTTCCTGCTGGGTCATGGCCAGAGCCTTCTTGAGGCCCTGCATGCCTTCGTAGCCAAGAGACTCGTCGATGTTTTCGGGATTGATGGTTCCGCATCCGTAAAGAGCGATTCTCTTTTGTTTTTTATAGAAATTGATGTCGTCCTGTCTGACGACTTTCTGTTTGGTCTGGGGATCGGTATAAAGAAGATCTTCGACGATCTTTCCGCCGATGATGTCTTCCTCGATGATCCTCTTGGCATCGGCGGGTTTGACGCCGTGATAAAGGGTGTCTTCGGGGTATATCTTCACGAACGGACCCTGGGAACAGAATCCGAAGCAGCCTACGAAGTTGACGGTGACTTTGTCCTCGAGATGTCTTTCTTCGATCTCTTTGACCAAAGCGTCGTGAATCTGCTGGGAGTTTGAGGAGAGACAGCCCGTTCCTCCGCAGATGACGATGTGTCTTCTTCCGTCGTTTCCGAGGAACTTGTCATCGAGCTTTTTCTTGGAGGCGCCGATCCTCTGATCGAGCTGTTCGACGGTTTCGATCTTTCCGTCGGATTGAACTTTTGCCTTTGCCATCATGCAGCCTCCTTTTCAAGCTTCCGGTATTCGTCGATGATCTTGGGAACGTCGGCAATGGTCACTTTGGGATAGACTTTGCCGTTGACGGAAACCGCGGGAGCGATTCCGCATGCACCCAAACATCTGAGTTCGTCGATCGTGAACAATCCGTCTTTTGTCGTCTGGCCGGGTTGTATCTTCAAGGTATCGACGAATTTGTCGACAAGATTCTGACCACCTTTGACGTAGCAGGCCGTTCCGATGCAGACGCCGATGACGTACTTGCCTTTGGGTTCAAGCGAGAAGAAATTGTAGAAAGTCACGACGCCGTAGATCTCGCTGACCGGAACGCCGGTCCGGGCGGAAATGACTTCCTGAACTTCCAAAGGTATGTAGCCGTACTCGTTCTGGACCTCGGAAAGTATCAGCATCAAAGGGGACGGTTCGTCTTTGTATTTGTCGCAAATACCGACGATCATGTCTATAGCTTCTTTTCTAAGCTGCATATGCATCCTCCGTTATTTTTGTCATACAGAGCAGATTATAACATGCGAAAAAAATGCATATATATAAAAATTATTAACTCAAACATGTATTGATTGTTTATTAGAAAAGATATGAGAAAAACGCCACATTCACGCAGTAAATGAGCAATTCGCCCGTTTCCCGGCTGCGTGTTTCACGCTTTGTATTCGTATGTTCTTTCGATCGTCACTTTGGAGGACACGCCGTCTCTTTTGAAGTCGAGTTCGGTGTCGACTTCGTCAACCCTGCCGTCGGCCATGGCGACTGCTTCGACTTCGAGAGTCCCGCTGCAGTTGTCAAGTCCGATGAAATCCGAAAGATCGCCATTATACGTGTATTCGACGGTGACCTTCATGTCGAGCAGATCGTAGAAGACGTCCGCTTCGTCGACGAGGTCTCCGATAAATGAAGCCGCAAAATCGAGCGTGAACAAAAGAGCTCCGTCCATCGTCACGGTCTCTTCGACGGAATCGCCGGATTTGGCCACTCCGTAGAAAGAGAGCACTTCGGAATCTTTGCTTTTGACCTTGGTCTTTGTCTTGATGACCGTGGTCGAATAATCGACATCCAAAGATTCCTGCAGATAATATCTGTTCATGAGGTCTTCGACTTCCTCGAGTGTGTTTCCAGTGCATGAAGTCAGAGACAGAGCGGTCAAAGCCGACAAAGACAAGACGAGTTTTCTGCCTTTCATGAGAACCCTCCTTCATATCGCATACCTGAATTATAAAAGAAATCCGGAAAATCTGTTAATCGAGAGGATGATCGGACAAACAAAAAACCGGCCTTTTTGATTGGCCAGTCGGTTTTTCAGATCGAAAGTTGGACGTCAGTCGCTGTTGGCGGCAAGGAAGGAAGAGATCTCGTCCTTTTCGCCGATGACGACCAGTTTGTCGTCTTCTTTGAAAATCGTATTCGTCGCTATTCGCGTCGAAATGTGATTTTCTCTTTCAAGAGCGATGACGTTGAGTCCGTACTTGCGACGGATGTCGACTTCGAGAATGGTCTTGCCGATGTAGGAAGTCGGAAGCTGGACTTCGATGATCTCGATGGTGTCGTTAAGCGAGATGTAATCGATGATGTTGTTGGAAAGGATGGCTTTCGAAAGGTGGAGGGCGGAGTCTTTCTCCGGATAGACGGCTTCGGCTCCGAGCTGTTCCAAAACGTTTCCGTGTTCTTCGCTTGATGCCTTGGCGATGACTTTCGGGACTCCTAAAGACACGCAGTTCAGGGTGGTGAGGACGGAGGTGGCGACATCGTCCGCGATGCAGACGACGATTATCTTGCATTTGTCAAAGCCAAGTTCGAGCAGGTTCTGTTTCGAAAGATCGTCGGTGACGTAGGCATACTCGGAATACTTGAGTATCTCTTTGATCTTGCCTTCGTCGCTGTCGATGCTGACGATGTTTTTTCCGTTGGCGACAAGTTCCTTGGCCAGGCACATGCCGAACTTTCCGAGTCCGATGATGCCGATGACGTCGCTGTTCTTTTTTCTTCTTGCCATGATATAAAGCCTCCTTTTATCCGATAGCTATGTCTTCTTCCGCATACTTCCAGGTCTGGCTTGAGTTTCCTTTCCAGATCGTGGAGATGGAAAGAGGACCGACTCTGCCCACATACATCGTGAGGACCAGGACCACCTTGGCCGGTATCGTCAGGGAAGACGTGATTCCGAGTGAAAATCCGACGGTTCCGAATGCGGATACCGTTTCGAAAAGATATGAGAAATAATCGCATTTCTGCCCGTCGCACAGAGCCAGAATGACAGAGAACAGAAGCAGGAAAACGATGAAAACAAAGAAGGCGAACAGGGCTTTTCTGACCGTTTCGTCCTTTATCGTCCTCTTGAAGACATGGGGATGGTTGCCTCTGATCTCGGAGATGGTATGGGCGAAAAGAACAACGATTGTCGTGGTCTTGATTCCGCCGCCGGTACCTCCGGGGCCCGCACCTATGAACATCAGGATCATTATGATGGCCTGGCTTCCGACGGAAATGGTCGACATATCGATGGATGTCATGCCGGCGCTTCGGGCCTCTATGGAGATGAAGAATGCGTCCCAGAAAGACATCGTGAACGATCCGTTCGACCAGCTGGTCAGGAAAATGAGAAGCGTTCCCAAAACGATCAGCAACAATGCCATAGACAAAACAACCTTTGTCTGAAGACCGAAACGTTTCCAGTGGAATTTCATTGCAAATACGTCAATTATGACCAGGAAGCCCAAGCCTCCAATAATCGTAAGTATCATCGATGATATCAAAAGGACGATGTTTGAAGAAGCGCCTCCGATCGAATAGTCGATCATCGAAGTCGCCGAAAGGATGTCGAGTCCGCAGTTGTTGAAAGCCGATATGGCCTGGAAGAGACCGACTCCGAATGCGGTGAGGGGATCCATGGCGTTGATGCAGATCAAAGATATCATGTTCACCAGGCCGCCGACAAGTTCGCATCCCGCCGTTATCAACAGCATGGGGACGAATATTTTCCTGAGATCGATCTGGGTAGTCAGGTTGAGGGAATCTTTGGCGAGAAGATTCGATCTGAACGAAACCCTGTTGATGGCAAAGACGAAAGCAACGCCAAGAGAGGTGACGCCCAGACCTCCGATCTGGATCAGGATGGCTATCACGACGTAACCGAAAGTCGAGAAGGAAGCAAAGACTCCGTCCTCGAGAGTCGAAAGACCGGCGACGCAGGTCGAGGAGGCCGCCATGAAAAGAGCGTCTATGTAAGATACCGAAACTCCGTCCTTGTGGGCAACGGGCAGCACGAGAAGTATCGACCCGATGATGATGGCGACAAGGAACGCAATGGCGATGATGGAGGAGGGCTGAAGGCCTCCGTAGACTCTTTTCAGTTTTTCCTGGGATTTATCCATATGTATTCTGAAACAAATAGTATTTTATTCATTTCTTGGATAAATAAAAATATTTCGTATCCGCCGAGGGCGGTTTTCAAGCCTTGACTCCTTTCCTTCTCTTTCCGAAAGGATTCTGGAAATGTTTGTTGTGGGCGATGGTGGCAAGGGATTCGTTCGTTCCCATCTTTTTGCCTAAGAACCAATTGAGAGGAAGAAGGACGAGCATGTAAAGAGATACGATCCAGACCGGACCGAAAGACATGCCGACAAAGACCGTCGTCCAGTATCTTTCAGCACAGAAGGAGAAGAAACACAGGGCGAAAAGGATGCAGAAAAGCTGAGCTTCGGCATCGGTCATGGACGAAGAAGGAAGAAGACAGATGACGAGATTTCCGAAAAGATAGCCGAGGGATATCGTCGGTATGACCTGTCCGCCAGCATAAAAGGAATCGAAAGCAAGTGCGGTGGCAAGGTATCTGACCGCCAGCACGAAAACGAGGTCTTCCAAAGAAAACAGATCGTATATCAGTTTCGATCCGGCTCCCAAAAGCTCGTTCTGCCCGGTGAACTTGAGACACAAAACAACGACAACGGCCATGACGGTCGAAAGGAAAGCCCATCTTTTCTTGTCGTTCAGGACCAGGGAATTGAGACTTTTGACCGATTGTTTGAAAACGATTGCAAGAACGAAAGCGAGGAACGGTATCAAGAATATGAGACCGGCGTTGTCGGCCGAAAAATAAGTCAGGTCTTCGTTGTACAGTGAGAACAGATACGGCTCTTCGATGCCGGTCACGAATCTCATCAGGACCAGGACGCCAAAGGAGAGAAGGATCATGTAGAGATCTTTCACTATCCTTATGCCTCTAGGCTTGCTTTTCATCGGTTCGTACCAGTATGAAAATCCGGCGAGAGGATTCAAAAACGCCAACGAGAATCCGACGCTGCCTCCCATCGATATTCCTTCGAGATCCTCTTTCTTGTCGTTGCAGATCGAGAAGATGCCTTCGGCCAAAAGGGCGCACAGGAAGACGGAAGGTCCTTCACCTCCCAAAGGTATCCCGATCATAAAGGTTATGAGACAGGCGATGAACATTTTGACGAATGCCCTGATCCAGTGGATATGGATGTCCTTGTTGACCAGGGTTCTTATCGAATAGACCTCGCCTTTGAAAAAAGGACCTTTCAAAAGCCAGTATTCGGCAAAAGAAAGGATGATTATCCCGAGGGCATAAAGACAGATGTTCAAAGCGTCTGCTTCGAAAACGATATCCAAAAATTCGCCTATCAGTTCCGTTAGATACTGAAACAGAAATATGAGCAGGCCACAGAATAACGCTGTCAGGGTCAGAGCTGCAAACGAGACAAGACCTTTTCTGGTGTTTTCTTTCATCTCAATCTATTATAGATATCAAGCCCTCACTCCGTGTCTTCTTTTGGAAAGATGTCCCTCTCTCGGATAATGTTTCATGTGGGCAATAGTGGCAAGGGATTGCCTTGAACCGACATATTTTCCAAGTCCCCAGGTCAACGGAAGAAGGACGAGCATGTAAAGAGAAACGATCCATACCGGCCCGAATGACATGCCGAGGAACACGGCGGTCCAATATCTTTCCACGACGAAAGAGTAATAGCACAAAGCCATGAGAATGCAGAAAAGTTGCTTTTCGGCTTCGGTCATGCCACAATCCGGCAAAAAACACAACACAAGATTGCCCAAAAGATATCCTAACGACATGGAAGGGATGACCTGGCCGCCGGCAAAGAAAAGATCGAACGTTATCGACATGAAGAAGAATCTGATGAACAAAAACATGACGACGTCTTCCAAAGAAAGTATTCCCATGGTCATGATGTACGATCCCGAACCTAGCATTGCCGAATTGCTGGTGAACTTCAAAGCGACGACCATGACGGCGGCAAACAGGGTAGACCAGACCGCCCATTCTTTCTGAGAGCAGTACTGCTGGAGTCCCCTGTGCTTGCATGCCGCTTTGAAAAGGGAAGCGGCGGCAAAGGCGATGAAAGGTATCATGAATATGAGACCGACGTGATCCGAAGAGAAATAGGTAAGACCGGTGTGGAACTCATCAGAAAGATAAGGCATGTCATATCCGGCCGCCCATCTGAGCAAAACAATGATCGTATATCCAAGAAGAACAGCATAAACATCTTCAAGCATAACACTCAGCTTGGGTTTCTTCCTCATAGGTTCGTAGAAGTAGGAAATGCCGGCCAAAGGATTCAGCACGGCAAGTGAAAATCCGAGTGCGCCGCCTATGGTGATGCCCTGCAGATCCTCTTTTTTGCTCTTCGTTATCCAGAATATTCCTTCAGCCAGAAGAGCGCACAAGAAGACGGAAGGACCTTCGCTTCCCAAAGGAAGACCGATCAAAAACGTGATCAGACAGGCGAAGAACATTTTTATGACCGCCTTGATCCAATGGATGTGGATGTCTTTTTTGACCAAGACCCTTATCGAATAGACCTCGCCTTTGAAAAAAGGTCCTCTCAAAAACCAATATTCGAACAATCCCAAAAACATGATTGCGAAGAAATAGATCGTGATGTTCAAAGCCGTGGCCTCGAATTCTATGAGGAGAAATTCGGCAATCAGTTCGCTCAGATACTGAAAAGCGAATATGAGTGCCGCCGAGACTACGGCAAGGATGGTGAGTGACAGATAAGTTTGTGCAATTGTTTTAGGATCTGACTTCATAAGACACCCGCATATTATATTCAATTTCATTGAATATCGGGAATATAAATCATTCATTCAGGCAATAGTTCACGGTGCTTACTTTCCGCCGTTTTTGTCAATATCCATTTAGGTGAAAAAGTTTTTTTCTGAAACTATTTGACCAAATAGTAAAATAAAAGGAAGCAAAAACACAGCCATAAGAAGGATGGATCGTATATGGAGCACATTTTGTTGATTATCGACATGGGTACTCAGTCTCTCAGAGCGTCTCTCGTTTCTGAAGAAAGAGGAATCCTCGCTTTTGAGAAGGAAACATACTCAGAGCCTTATTTTTCCGTGGAAAAGGATTATGCCGAGCAAAATCCGGATTTCTATCTTTACGTTTTGTGCACGGCAACCAACAAACTGAAAGCCACAAATGAAGAACTTTTTGACAAAGCAGAGGGAATGGTCCTTGTTTCATTCCGTGATACATCGATTATATTGGATGAGAATAAAGAACCCATAAGACCTTCTATTCTTTGGTTGGATCAAAGAGTCGCAAAGATTCCGAACATGAACAACCTGAAATGGTACGAGAAGATCCTGTTCGGCATCATCGGAATGACTGATACGGTCAAATACAATTCGCAGAGAACCCCCTCCTTCTGGATCATGGAAAACGAACCCGACAACTGGGCGAAAATGAGATGGTACGTACCTCTCACCTGTTACTTCAATTACAAGCTGACCGGAAACCTTAAGGTATCGGTGGCCGACTGCATCGGCCATTATCCGATCAACTTTGCAAAAGGCAAATGGTACAGCAAAATCCACCCGGAGATTGACGTTTTCAAAATCCCTCGTGAATCATGTCCCGAGCTTGTCCCCGCAGGAGAGGTCATCTGTCACATAAGCGAAGAATTTTCACAAAAATCCGGTATCAAAGCCGGCCTTCCTCTCTTTGCTTCGGCATCCGACAAAGCATGCGAAACACTGGGTGACGGAGTTATAAACGAAGATGCGGCAGCCATATCTTTGGGTACTGCATGCACGATCGACGTCGTTTCGTCCAAATACAAAGAACCTGAAAAGTTCCTGCCTTCCTATCCGGCTCCCTACAAAGGTGACTTTGATTACGAGATCCAGATTTACAGAGGCCTTTGGATGCTCAGATGGTTTGGAGAGCAGTTCTGCGAATACGATCTTGAGAAAGCCAAAAAAGAAGGACTCTCCTATGAAGAGTTCTTTGATCAGGCCATCAATTCCATCGATCCCGGATCCGACGGACTTGTCCTGCAGCCTTACTGGGGTGCCGGTCTGAAAAGGCCCAACGCCAGAGGTTCGATCATCGGCTTTTCTTCCACTCACACGAAATATCACTTCTACAGAGCCATCATCGAAGGTCTCGGATATGCCATGAGAGAAGGTTTGGACGAAATAGTCAAGAAAACGCATCACGTTCCTTCCCAGATCGTCATTTCGGGAGGAGGCTCGGCTTCGGACACCATATGCCAGATCATGGCCGATCTCTTCGGAATAGAAACCGTCCGGTCCGAAACGCCGGAAACTTCGACCATCGGTGCCGCCATGTCAGGCTTTCTTGCCATGAATGTTTTCAAAACGCCTCAGGAAGCCAAGGAAAAAATGACAAAATACGGAAAAACGTTCTATCCCAATTTGGAAAACAAGAAAAAATACGATTATCTGTATCATAATGTATATCTGAAGATCTATCCCGGACTGAATGACGCATACAAGGAATGCAAAAACTTCTTCCAAATGGCAAATAACAGATGAGCAAAAACTACTACCTTCCGGACTTCTACACTTCTGAACCCGGATTCAACGCCACAAACAAATCGAAAAACGATCTTTTGACAATCTATAAAGAAATGGACATCACCCCGTTCAACGATCTCACTTTGACCTTGGAAAGCAAAAGACAGAACAATCCGAAAACCAACAGCAGACTGCTGGACGGATATGTCGATTCGATAGTCAAGGACATCGGAACGAGATGCGAAAAAGGCGATGCCATTTTCATGGATTATCCCTTTGCGGTCAAATTCTCTGGTTACAGGAGAATTGTTTTGAAAGCAAAGCAGTCAGGAGTGAAGATCATCTTTATCATCCACGAGATAGGAGGTGCCAAAGGTCCTGACCTTTTGTACAGATATGCCGATGAGGTGGTTTTGAATTACGCCCATTGCCTAATCTCCGCATCAAAAGAGATGACCAAGAAACTCCGCGACGATCTTCAGGTCGAAGACAGAATAAAATCAGTCACATACAACTATTGGGATTATCTCTGCGACGATGTCGAGAACGACAACAGAAACGCTTTGCTCTGTTATGCCGGAAATTTAAGCTCGGTCTCTTTCCTCTCGAAACTTCCAAAATCCTTGAACGGGTCAGGCGTGAATCTCTACGGACAGGGAATGTCAGCCGGCTACAAAGGGACATACAAAGGCGAGTTCGACCCGAAAGAACTCGTGTCCGTCATGGACGGAAAATACGGACTTATATGGGACGGGAAGAGAACGGACACCTGCGATGAGATCGTCGGAGACTCCATGAGGATCAACGTGTCCCACAAATTCTCTCTTTACATGGCGGCAAAAAAACCGGTTATCGTCTGGAAGGATTCGGCTCTCTCGAATCTGGTAACGTCAAAAAAGCTTGGGTTCACGATCGACTCTCTGGAAGAGATACCATATCTGCTATCAAGAACAAATCTTTATGAATACGAAGAAATGGTTCAAAACGTTTCTGAAATAAGAAACGGAATTATTTCAGGCGATCACTTTAAAGGCGTAATCAGAAATTCACTTACTTAATTTATAAATTCCCTAGCATTGGGATCGTATCTGAGATCGTTGAAATGGTTGTCGACGTCCCTTTGCTGGACTATGGCTTTCGAGTAGCCGGTCAATTTGTTTCCGAGATCGGTGAACTCGTCTTTGCATGTCAGATAATCGCAGGCCAGGTCGAATCGGAAAGATTGGGATCGACGTGATCCAAAAGGTCGTAATAAAAATCGAGATTGTCTTTGATCTCGTCGATGATCTCTAGATAAATGACGGCATTCACGGAGAGTATCGAACCGAAGTCATCGACATCGGCACTTTTCAGTCTGTTGAAATTGATGTTGTAGGCAGTCTGAAAATCGGAACCCAAAGGCTGTCCTTTTCTGCTTTTGTCCGTGTAATAATCGGTTATGGTCGCAAACTTCGCACAGATGTCGACAAAAGCGTTGTAAGAGTCGATCATCTTTTTCTTTGCTTCTTCAGGCGTTCCGACATCGGGTAAATCGTTTGAAAACATATCACTCCTCCTCTTCCAGCCGATGCAATATGTCGGCTATTTTCTTTTGAATCTGAACGGCTTCGTCTTCACCGTCCGACTCGTTCGTTTTGTCATTTCCTTCTCCGTTATCGGACTCATCGTTGCTGTCGTCTTCGACGTAGAAAAGAGAGTTTGACATTTCGAGTATGTCATCGAAATCATCCACGGTTATCTGTTTCGTGATGAGGTCGGAGAGGGAATAATCGGATTTGTCGTTTTTGACATCGTAGAATTCCATTCCGTACCTTGTCGAATTGTCGTAGATGTCATCTATCCAGCCTATTGTCGCAAAGGCAAAATATATGTCATTCAAAAATTTGCCGGCGGCATGGGAGATGTCTTCGGGAAGAGCTTCGGTCAACTTTTCGCCGGCGGTGGAAAAAGCTTCTATGAGATCTTCGGGGATGATGTCGGAATTTGAGAGGGCCTGGCTTACGATCTCATAATCACCGATCGCATAGTCCAAAAGAGGGGCAATGGCGAAGGAATTGTTTTCCGTGGCGGGAAGGATGACATCGTCAAGACTGCTTTCGGGCAGTGCAGACCTTGTCAGAGAATACGAAAGCAGAAAGGCCATATCCTCTATGAGTCTGCCGTATACAAACTCCTCGACTTCGATCATTTCATCAATCAAATCAGGCTGTTTTTCGTTTTTCATACCATGATATTATACGCTTTTTTACATAATCAAATGATGTCTTCAAGCTCGGGCAGAAAGCAGGAGAAAATCCGCAGATGTTTGGAAATACCGCATTTCAAAGCAATGAAAAATCTTTTTATATAATACGCATTTAAAAAGAAACACATCGGAAAGAAAAAGAAAGCATCGCCATTTCATAATGATAAAATGAGTATATGTCATTTTTCCATTTTGTTCGTATGGGAGGCATTGATGAGTAAGAAAGTATATTCCGGTATCGATACGATTCCTTCCGGCCATGCCGATGATAGCGTCGTCAAAGGATGCGTAGTCCTGGAGGGAGGTGCTTTCAGAGGAGTCTACACCTCGGGAGTTTTGGATGCCTTGATGCTCAACGGCATCAATACGGAATACACGATCGGAGTTTCCGCCGGTGCTTTGAACGGCATGAATTACGTATCGGGCCAGATAGGCAGATCGGGAAGGATCAACCTTATGTACAGGCACGATTCCAGATACGTCAGTTTCAGAAAGATCTTAAAGAACAAAGGCGTGATCGGTTTTGATTTCTGCTTTTATCAAATAGAAGATGAGCCTTTTGATTACAAACACTTTTTCTCAGGAAAACAGAAGTTTATAGCTGTTGCGACAAACATGAACACTGGGGAAGCCGAATATATGTGCCAGGATACGTTCACCGACATATTCGGTGCGACCAGAGCCAGCGCCTCCATGCCTTATGTTTCAAAGCCGGTCATGCTGGACGGGACTCCGTATCTTGACGGAGGCTGTTCGGTCAAAGTGGCCTACGAATGGCCCATCAAACATGACATAGACAAAATCATCGTCGTTAGAACAAGAGTGAACGATTTCAGGTATGAAGTCAAAGAAGACAAGACTCCCTACAAGTTCTACAAGAAATATCCGGAATTTGCCAAGTCTCTGGCTGGTTCCAACGCAAGATACAACGAAGATTGCGATACGCTTGCCAAGCTTAACGAAGAAGGAAGCATATTCCAAATTTCGCCTTCTAAAGATCTCGGAGTCGGAAGACTCGAAAAGGATATTGAAAAGCTTGGTGAGCTTTACTGGCTCGGATACAACGATACCCTTGCCAACATGGATGCTTTAAAAGCATATCTTGCTAAATAAAGAAAGTTTTCTTGAGGTACCTTACCTCTGTCAACAAATATATATTTCGTGTGATGTTTGTATCCGCTTCTGTTTTCAAATCGTGTTTTGCTTGAAGTATAATTTCGTCAAACCGATATTCGTTTCTTTGATGGCGGGGAGATCCGAGACTGTTCCTGGTTTCATCTCGAATCAAGTGCTTTCACAAAAAAAGGCTTCCGCTCAGGCGGCAAGCCTCTTTTTTTATTTTTCAGTAGGTTGCTTTGAGGGTTCCGGAGTAGGGATGAGAGATGTTTCTTTTCCTTCTTCCCTCTGCTTCAGATACTCTCTTGCAAGAGAGATGACGTGGTCGCACTGGTATTCCTTTCTGTTCTCGTGGAAGTAATCGATATCGTCCCAAGGCTTTGACTGAATGTAGTGGGGGGTCGGCAAGAATTTCAGGATTCGGCAGTAATGTCTGATGACGGTGTCTTCCTTTATGCTCCGCTGCTCGTTGAACTTTCCGTCGATCTGGTGTTTGCTGTCTCTGAAATATTTGTTGATTGCGGACTGATCCGGCATCATCATGGAATGCTCTTTGACCTGGCGACGGCATTTTTCAAAACGATCCGTTCCTTTTATGGCGTCAAGATCGAACAAAGTGACTCCGGCATTGCAGTAATCGGCGGCTACCCAGTATTTGCCGAGGGCATCCAAAACCATGGCCACCATGTTTCCCTGCATGTCGATGTGATAAAGCTCGGAGAGATCTTTCAAGATGATCGTGTCGACATCGATGTAAAGGACTCTTCCCGAATCGACAAAATTATCGATGAAAAGTCTCAGTAAAGTGTAGGGCGAAAAATGCCCTTTGTAACATTTGTATGTTTGAAGTTCGGCCTTGTAATCAGCCGTCATATCGATCAGTTCGACCTTGTTTTCGGGATTGTAAAGTTTGATGACGGACTCTATGAAAGAAGCGTCTTCTTCGGTCAAAGGTTTGTAAGCAGGTTTCAGTTCCGAAAAGTCACCGGTCAGTAAAAGTATGTCAAGCGGTTCAGTTGTCACGAGTGCAGCCGAGAGAATAGTCATCAGCACACCGGGCAAATATCCTTTATTTGTTGAATAACACAATTTCATACATTTGGAATCCTTGCCATACGGCGATTTATTTTTACTCTTTTCAAAGATTTATGCAAGACGGACAAAGCTATAAAAAAGACTTTTCACCAATAATCCTTTTTTGCAGCAATGACGCAATGCACAATTTTGATGTTTTCTGTCACGTCTCAGCTTTTTTTAATAATATATAATTATTGATAAACGATTCCGGAACATTCAAAACATGTCAGAAAACGAAGAAGCGATAAAGCAGTCACAACAGCCAGGGAAAGTTATTGAAGTGAATCATCTCACCCAGGATTTCGGCATGGGCATGGGAATGTTCGACGTGTTGTTCGATGTGTACAAAGGGGAATGCTTCGGTTTCTTGGGACCTAATGGTGCCGGAAAAACGACAACGATCAGACACATCATGGGATTTTACAAACCCCAGGAAGGCGAATGCAGAGTCAACGGATACGAGTCTTTTTCGTCGTATCACGAGCTTCTCAAAGACGTCGGATATCTTCCGGGCGAACCCGCTCTGCCCAAATATTTCACCGGGCAGGAGTTCACTGACGAAATGATGGCTCTCAAAGGAGTCAAGGACAGGAGCACGCTCGATTATCTGCTCGATTACTTCGAAGTCGATCCCTTTTTGAAATGCAAACAGATGTCCTTGGGTATGAAAAGGAAGATCGCAGTCACGGTCGCTTTCCTTTCCGATCCTTCGGTCCTGGTCCTGGACGAGCCCACTTCCGGTCTCGATCCCGCCATGCAGGACAAATTCATAAAGTTCGTGATCAGCGAAAAGAAGAGAGGAAAAACCATTCTTCTTTCATCCCACATATTCTCCGAAGTCGATCAGACTTGTGACAGGATAGCCATCATAAAAGACGGAAAACTCGTCTCTACGTTCGATGCGGATTCGTTGAAACACAAAAGTCAGAAAACATTCTATATCGTGTTTTCCGATCCGGAAAGTTACGAAAGATGCGTTTCTTCTCCGGATGAAAAAATATCCGTGTTCGATAAAGAAGAAAACTCTCTGAAGGTCGGCATTGCGGTCGATGACTGCGACGTGAACGTTTTGATATCGTCCCTGAAAGACGGAAACGTTGCTTCATTCACCCAGAAACCGGAAACGCTGAAGGATTACTTCATGTCCTTTTATCACGAAGACAATGAATACGATGGTCTGTCAAATGGATGAGAATGTGATCGTCTGCGAGAACATCACCAAAGATTTCGGTTATCAAAGGGGTGTCTTTGACGTTTCTTTCAGCGTGAAAAGAAGCGAAGCATTCGGATTCGTTGGCGAAAACGGTGCCGGAAAAACGACCATCATCAGACAGATAATGGGTTTTGTCGCTCCGGATAAGGGCAAAATCACCATTGAAGGAAAAGATGCATTCAACGATGCTCCCGAGATCAAAAAATACGTTGGATACGTTCCAGGAGAAATCGCATTGCCACCTTTGAAAACCGGAACGGAAGTGCTTAATTCGCAGATGGAACTGCTCGGGATAAAGGACTCTTCAAGAGCTGACGAACTGATCAAAGAGCTGCAGCTCAACATAAAAGCCTATCCGAAAAGAATGTCCAAAGGCATGAAACAGAAGATGGCTTTGGTCATGGCCTTGATGGGAGATCCGGACAATCTGATCCTCGACGAACCGATGAACGGCCTAGATCCTTTGATGCACAACGAATTCATGGACATTCTGCTCAGGGAGAAAAGCAGAGGCAAAACAATCCTCATATCATCAAACTCATACGATGAACTTGAGACTCTCTGCGATACCGTGGCTTTGATTTCAAAAGGCAGAATCGTCTCCGTTGCGGACGTCAATCTGCTGAAAAGCAGAACTTTTATTCTTTACAAAATCGAGTTCAACAACAGGGACGATTATGAGTCCTTCAAAGGCAACGACTTTTTTGAAATCACGAGAATACAGGAACAATACCTGCAGTATTCGATCAAAATAGAAAGAAGCAATCTTAACAGATTGTTTGAAGTCCTATCGGATAAAGACGTAAAGTTCATAGCAGAGATCCCGTACGATCTTGAAACGTATCTCTTGGAAACAGGGAAAGGAGAAGATAATGGACAGAACGAATAAAAAGAAAAGCAGCATATTCTCACCGGCCATATTCAAACAGAGTGCAAAGTCCAACCGGACGCTTTGGCTGTGCACAATGTTAGGAAACTGCATTCTTACGATCGTCGTCATTCTAATCCTCTCTTCACTTTCCATCAATGCGACCAGGGATTCGATGTCTTCTCTTTTCTCATCCATGGATTTGGAGTCGAGCGTCAAATCGACGGCAGCCATGACTTATGTCGGCTATAGCAAAGGCATCGAGGTTTATGAAAACGAAGGTGATCAGCTGGTCGACTTGACCGTCCAAGTTTATGAACTCGGAGACGATATCGGTGAAGGCTATGACGCTCTTGTGGAAAACAGAACACTTTTAGGCGGAAACAGTGCGGCCGACACAATCATTTCCTATTATGTCGACAATTACGAATCGTCGGCATATGAAACGGACGAAGAAAAGCACGCCGATGCAAAAGCAAAAACGGCAGAAGACGTGAATACATTGGTGTCATTGATGTCGATATTCTACACAATCGATGAAACAATGGAAGCGGCTATACCTTATTTCACTGACGCTTTTCTTGATTTATATCATAAAGATTCAACAAAAACATCCGAAGTTTTGGTACAGGAAGCGTTACCTGTTTCAGCGCAAAATTACCTGACCGATATGACAGGCGAAGAAGTCATTGGTGAAGCTGGATATGCCTATGCCGAGTGTTTCGTCGGTCTATACGTGACATGCGATTCCCCTTCTTCTTCCGACGTCTCCGAAATAAGCAGGGAAGCGATAAAATCCGCAGTCGCCATCATGCTTGAATACTATGGATTGTCTACATCAAGCGCTGAAGAAGTCGTCGACGTGATCCTCGACGCCTATCTCGGAGACACTGCGAATTTCGATGCAAACAGAGAAAACGTGAAAACGGAAGCGATCATTGTTTTGGTTTCCGATCTCGCTTCACAGTACGCCTATCTTGAATGTCTGCCCGACTTCACCGTGGGATATCAGACAAACGAATTCGGAGTTCCGTGCTATACGGACGAAAACGGAAACGAAGTCGAGATCACTTCTGTCGAAGACAGAGACAAACTTGTTGCCGTGGCGAATAACATGGGCAGATATTCGAACATTCTTCAAAAGCAGTACAAGGAAATACTGACTGGTACCGATTATACGGATGCCGAAAAAGAAGAAGCGTCGAGTTCGGCCGAAGAGCTGATGGAAACGGTATCCACCATGATACGGGAGTTTTTTGAAGAATACAGACAGGACAGATCTGTTTATTACGATTCGGAGACAGGCGAAACAAACGAGGATGCCATAATGGACAAAGTCTGTTCGACCTTGTCCGGAATGGCCGAGGAAATCATCTGCGAAACATTCGGTCTGGATTCCATCGGCGACATGACTTATTCAAACACCGGCATTGACGGAAACGAGCTCATGACGATGATCGACGATTATGCCTATTCCGCAGTTGCCGTTTACAAAAACCGTTACTCGGGATACATCGAACAGGGTGTTGACGAAGTCACAAGCATGCTTGCTTCCTTTGTTTATTCCGGATATTCGATCGTCGACTGGATGCCGGTCTTCCTGTTCTCGACCCTTTCCGAACTTGCAACGTCAAACACTTACGGAATGGTCATATGCCTGATGTTCTTCGGATGTGCAGGTTTGATTCTTCCGTTGCTTTTCGTGGCAGTGGCTTCGAACAATTTGATATCGGGACAGGTGGATTCGGGTGCCATGGCATTTACCCTTTCGACCCCGACAAAGAGATCGACAATCACGTTTACGAATCTCGTCTATCTCACTCTTGCGGTGACTGTCGGATTTCTTTGCATATACCTTTCTTCCATACTTTCGAAAGTATTCGGAGAGTACGTCATGCAATCTCCGGATCTGCAGGAATCACTGACTTATCTCGATCTGACTTTGTCATGTCTCGGAGGATATGCGGTCACCCTTGCCGTCATGGGAATATGTTTCATGGGAAGCTGCATCTTCAACAAATCTTCTTCGTCCTTAGGCTTCGGAGGTGGTCTTGCCATATTCTTTTTCATCATGTCGGTGCTCGGACTGTTCGGAAGCGAAGCCTTCCCGACGACATTGAGGATCGATGTGATGAACGTCTTCAATTACTGCACGATCATCCGCC
>X288_Common_Brushtail__coassemble_36_pt1 | contig 18111 bp, 15 predicted proteins | sample X288_Common_Brushtail__metabat2_high_PE_011 | metagenome-assembled genome bin X288_Common_Brushtail | reverse complement strand
CCTACAAGATGCAGATCGACGTTGTCACCACGGTCGGCCAGTACGTCGAAGTCACAACGACGGACGAGACAACTAACAAGATGACAACTTCATACGAGATTCAGGAGATTTCCGAAACTCGGGAGAACACCGTCTATCTCGGTGCCAGTGTTTCCCAGGAAGAAACCACCATATACGAATATGACGAACATGGCAACATCGTCGAAATCACGGAGACCGTCACCAACTGGAACAAAGACATCCTCTATCCTGATGACGAGAGGATCATCGGAGCCGATGCCTCGTATTCCGATGCAAACGGAGACACCTATTTCAGAGACGGCGTCTACATCAACAGAAACGAAGTCGTCACGGACGATACCTACAACAAATATTACGAATATTCGGGACCTTACGTTTCATTGGCCGCCGATCTTTCGTCCGCAGCACCCGTCGAAGAAGAGCTTTACCGTCTCTATCTCAAAGGCATAACTTTGACCTTCGTAAACGAGTCCGGCCAAACTCTCGGAACGCTTGTCTGCGAGCCCCATCCCGAGATCGACGACGAGTTCAAACAGTCGGTCCTTGATGCCCTCAATATTGCAAGTTACACAAGTCTTCGGATAGACGGATATAATTTGCTCACGTACGGCCCCTACGTCGATTCGACGGTCACCGTCATCATGTGATGACATCCCTCGGGAAAGAAGTGAAAACCTATGAGTCTTAAAGCAGGTATAGTCGGACTTCCGAATGTCGGAAAGTCCACCTTGTTCAACGCAATAACAAACAGCCACGTTCTGGCTGAAAACTATCCTTTCGCCACCATCCAGCCAAACTCCGGCATAGTCGAAGTCAAAGATGAAAGATTCGACAGGCTGGTCGAGATTTTCCAGCCCAGGAAACAAGTCCATGCGACTTTCGAATTCACCGACATCGCCGGTCTCGTCAAAGGCGCAAGCAGAGGAGAAGGTCTCGGAAACCAATTCCTCGGAAATATAAGAAACACCGATGCCATCATCCATGTCGTCCGCTGTTTCGACGACGGAAACGTCATCTCCTACAACGGAAGGAAAGTCGATCCCGTGGCCGATGCGACCGAGGTCAACCTCGAGCTCATCCTCTCCGACATCGACGTTCTGCAGAGAAGATACGACAAGATATACAGAAAAGCCGTCACTACCAAGGACAAGGACGGTCTTTTGGAAGTGTCCGCCATCAACAAGCTCATGGAGGGACTTCAAAACGAAAAACTCGCCAAGGACATCCCTTTGACCTTTGACGAAAGCGAGAAGGCTAAAGAGTTCAACCTCATAACGATGAAACCCGTCATCTATGTCGGAAACGTCGACGAGGGAAGCTATGCCGATCCTCAGAGCAATCCCCATTTTGCGGCTCTTTGCGAATTCGCAAAAGAGAACAATGCCGAATGCATACCGGTTTCGGCGCTTATAGAAGAAGAGCTTTCCAACGTTTCCGAAGAAGACAGGAAAGACTACCTCGAATCCCTGTGAACGACACTGACGGGTCTCGACAAGATAACCTTTGCCGCTTATCATCTTCTGGGTCTGAGGACCTTCTTCACCGGAGGACCCGACGAAGTGAGAGCCTGGACTTTCAGGGAAGGAATGACCGCTCCCGAATGCGCCGGAGTCATCCACTCCGATTTCCAGAAGTTCTTCCTGAAAGCGGAAGTCTATTCCTGCGAGGATCTCTTCGCTTACGGGAGCGAGGAAAAAGTCAAAGAGAACGGAAAGATGATGACGGTCGGAAAAGATTTCAAGGTGAGGGACGGCGACGTGTTGTACATACGTTCGGCCGCCGCCAAGAAGTGATATGGAAGAAAGAGTCGGATTCGGATACGACATCCATCGGCTTGAAGAAGGAGACTCTCTCATCCTCGGCGGAGTGAAGATACCCTGCGGGTATTCTTCGATCGCCCATTCGGACGGAGACGCCGTGCTCCATTCCCTGACCGACGCTCTTCTTTCGGCGATAGGAGAAAAAGACATCGGGTCCTTTTGGCCCGACGATTCGAAAGAGACCGAAGGCATGGATTCTTCCATCATGGTGAAGGATGCCCTTGCTCTGGTGAAAGAAAAAGGATACTGGGTCAACAACGTCGCCGTCATCATTTCCCTTGAAAAACCCAGACTTGGCGTATATAAAGATGAAGTTGCGCACTCGATCGCATCCCTTCTCGGCATCGATGAAGAGAGAGTGAGCGTCCACGCAAAGACCGGCGAAGGTTTAGGACCCGTCGGAAGAGGCGAAGCCGTCGAATCGAGATGCGTTCTTTTGCTCTCCAGGAAGGGAGAATGACCATGGACATACAGGATAAGATCAAAGAAGGGGTGATTGGCGCACTTGTGAAGTGCGGTATCGAAGCCAATCTTAGCGAGATTGTCATAACCGCTTCAAATACCAGAGATCACGGCGATTACACTACCAACATCGCCATGAGGAAAGCAAAAGTTGCCGGCAAGAAACCGGTCGATTTCGCAAACGAGCTCATTTCTTTGATGAACATCGATGGTATCGAGAAGATCGAAGTCTGCGCTCCCGGTTTCATCAATTTCTTTCTGAAGTCGGACGAACTCGGATCCGTGGTCTCCAAGATCATCGAAGAAGGCAAAAAATACGGCTCCGTCAAGCAGGAGCATCCGATCAAAATCGACATCGAGTACATCTCGGCAAACCCCACCGGCACTTTGCATTTAGGCCACGCAAGAGGAGCCGCCATCGGAGACGCTCTGTCCAGAATTTACAAGAAAGCCGGTTACGACGTGACCAGGGAATACTATGTCAATGACGCCGGAAACCAGATCAACAACCTTGCCAAATCGCTCAGAGCCAGATATCTTGAAATCTGCGGCATCGAATGCGAATTCCCAGAAGACGGATACCACGGAGAAGAGATAATCGAAACAGCAAAGAAAATTTATGAAGAAAAAGACGATTTCATTACTGAAGACACCGAAACCAACTTTGATTATTTCAAACAATACGGAATCAATGTCCTTCTCAACGCCATCAAGAAGGACCTTCATGAGTTCAGAGTCGACCAGGATGTCTACACCTCCGAAAAGTCCATCAGGGACAGAGGAGATATCGAAAAGGTCCTGGAGCAACTCAAACCCTACTGCTATGAGCAGGATGGGGCTCTCTTTCTGAACACGACCAAAGACGGAGACGACAAGGACAGGGTCCTTGTCAAATCGGACGGATCCTATACCTATCTTCTTCCTGATATCGCCTATCATGCCGACAAATACAACAGGGGATTCGACGAACTGATCGATCTCTTCGGTGCCGACCATCACGGATACGTCGCAAGACTCAAATCGGCTCTGACCTCTCTGGGATATGATGCTTCCAAGTTCACCGTTTCCCTTGTCCAGATGGTTCGTCTTTTCAAAGACGGCGAGGAATTCAAGATGTCCAAGAGGACCGGCAACGCCATCTCGATGAAAGAACTCGTCGACGAGTGCGGTGTCGATTCGGTCCGCTACTTCTTCGTTTCCAGAAGCGGCAACTCCCATCTCGATTTCGACATCGACCTTGCAAAGACTTTGGGAAGCGAAAACCCCGTCTACTATGCCCAGTACACCCATGCAAGGCTTTGCGGAATAATGTTCAACGGAGAAAAGTTCATGCCTTTTGACGGCAAGGGAGATCTGCTCGTCACGACAAGCGAAAAGGATCTGCTCCTCCTTTTGAAGGAATATCCGGAAACGGTAAAGATCGCAGCAAGCGAAAAAGAACCATACAAGATAACGAATTACGTTCATTCGCTTTCAGTCAGCATCAACGAATTTTACACGAAATGCCGTGTATTGGACGATCAAAACATCTCTCTTTCCAAACAAAGACTTGCTTTGGTGAAGGCGTGCGAGATCGTTCTGAAAGACGCTTTGTCCCTGATCGGAGTCTCGGCTCCGGAAAGGATGACCTCTCTTTCGGAGAAAGAGGATTGAGCCGGTTCATCGGCAATTAAATCCTTTCAAAAAAAGCCGACTAGTTATATAATTTCTAGGCTTGAACAGAAATATTTGTATAAAGTGTAACGTAAGGAGATAATTATGGACGATAAATCATTGATCGATGTTGCCTACGATGTTTTGACGGAAAGATATTCCGAAGTTCACGCCGACGGTGCAGAGGTTGAACCCATGCCCTTCCTCGAACTGCTTCTCGAGACCGGAAGAAGAAAAGGCATAGATGGCGAAAGCGAGCTTATCAAAATCGCCAGCAAATTCTACACTCAGCTGACCATCGACGGAAGATTCGTCATCAAAGAGAACAACACCTGGGTCCTCAGGGAACACGAGAAATACGAATCGGTCCACATCGACATGAATGCCGCCTACTCCATGGACGATTACGGTTCCGACAGCACCAGCAATGGCGACAGGGAACTCGAGCTCGGCGAGGAAGAGGAAGAAGACGAATACTTCAACTCCGTGTACGAAGACGAGGACGAAAACAACTGAAGAAACAAAGCCCCGTGCGGGCTTTTTTCTCATAAGGCAAGGACAGTATGAACGAAGAAGCACTGTTACAGAGAGCAAAAGAAATTTTTGCCAGGATCGAACAATACGACTCCGTCGTGATTTTCGGTCACGCATCGCCGGACGGCGACTGCGTCGGATCCGTCATGGGATCCAAATTTGCGTTGCAGGAGTATTATCCCGACAAGAAGATATATGCCGTCGGCACGCATCCCAAATATCTACCCTCTTTCGTCGAACCTTCAGACGATGTCGACGACGAGACGATTAAAAACTCGATCGCCCTTCTCGTCGATCTCTCCGATTTCAAAAGAGTCGAAGACCAGAGGATCCTGACCGCAAAAGAGGTGGTCTGCTTCGACCATCACATTTCGGATCACGACGCCGAATTCCTTACCTATAGGGACGAGGAAGCTCCCTCGGCGACCTACATCCTTGCCAAGGTCTTCTTCCAGATATTTGGAAAGGTCCCTCAGAAAGCCGCTCCCTATCTCTATCTCGGACTCGTCACGGATTCGGGAAGATTCCAGTACGATTCGAAACCCGAAACTTTCGAAATGGCCGCAAAACTTTCCGCACTGGGAGTCGATTACAAAGCCATCTACCGCGACCTTTACAAGCAGAGCAGCAAGGATCTCAGATTCAGGTCTTACGTATACAACCATTTCAAAGTCAAAGGACAGGTCTGCTACTGCCTGCTTCCCAGAAAAGACTATCTCAAATACGGACTTACGGAAGACGAAGCCGGACACAAAGTCAATCTCCTTTCTCTGGTCGACGGACTTCCTGTCTGGGCCATGTTCAGCGAAAACGAAGACGGATCCATCAGGGTCGAACTGAGATCGGACGGCTTCTACAACGTCCAGCAGGTGGCCATCCAGTTCAACGGAGGCGGACATTACGCCGCAAGCGGGGCAAAGCTCACAACTTTCGATGACGTGCCCAAGGTCATTGCCGCACTCAACAAAGTCAGAAGGGACAAAAACAAGTGAACGACAGGCTCGAAAAAATGATCGAAGCCGGAAGAAAGGCTTCCGAGATAATCTCGACGATATATCGGCGCACTTTCAAAATCACCTACAAGGAAGACAAGTCTCCGGTTACCGAGGCCGATCTTGCAAGCGATGCCTTGATACAGGAGACCCTCTCCGGTTTTGAAGACTGCTATTATCTTTCCGAAGAAAAGAAGGATGACCTGAGAAGACTTTCTTATGAAAAAGTGTTCATCGTCGATCCTCTTGATGGCACCCAGGATTTCGTCAACCACGACGGATCCTTCTCCGTCAACATCGCCTACTGCGAAAAAGGCCTACCCATGATCGGAGTGATTGCTCTTCCTTTGGAAGACGTCATCGTCTACGCCGTGAAAGGCGAAGGTTCCTATATCATTCGAAAAGATGGTTCTCAGGAAAAGATACATGTCTCCGACAGGACCGACCATCTGATAATGATGATGTCCATGACCCACATCATGCCTGCGGAGGAAGAACTGATTCAAAGGCACAAGGACAGGATTGCCGAGGTCAGAAAAGGCGGAGCCTCATCTAAAGCCGTGGCCGTCGCCATGGGCGAAGCCGACTGTTCGGTCCGTTACACCGACATGACGAAGGAATGGGACGTCTGTGCTCCCGACATCATCGTCAGGGAGGCCGGCGGCATCTTCGCCGACACGAATCTGAATGCGTTCACCTATAATAAAAAAGACGTTTACAATCACAATGGTTATGCGATGCTGAACCGCATCGAGAACAAATTCTATTGGAGTGAAGTTATGAAAAAGAAAACACTGTCCTTGGTTTTGACGCTTGCAGTTCTTCCGTTTTTGGCGGGATGCGGCGGATTGTCAAGTGCTTCTTCTTCGGAAGAAACCTCTTATTCTTCAGCAACCGACACGGGAGAAGTAAATTCATCTTCGGAAACGTCAGACTCTTCTGAAAGCAACACGTCCGATGAAGATTCCTCTTCCGTCTATGAAGGCGAAGTGCCTTCTTCTTTCACCATCTTCTCCATAAACGACACCCACGGCGCATACGAACAGTACGACTACAACAGCGAACCCGGCATCGAAAAGCTTTACACGGCCATCACCTCCGATTCCGATTACGACGAGTCCTCATCCATCATCGTCGCCAACGGAGACAACTACCAGGGAAGCTACATCTGCTATGAAAACGGGTATCTCGCCGACGAATGCCTTTCGGCGATAGGCGTGGTCGCAACATCTGTCGGAAACCACGAATTCGACAGAGGGATCGACTATCTTGCAGATCTCTCCGCCAATGCCGATTTTCCTTATTTGGCTTGCAACATCTTTGATTCGCACGGAAACTATGCTTCTTTCTGTCAACCTTCGACAATCGTTGAAAAATCGGGCGTGAAGATCGGACTCATCGGTGCCATAGGTGCTGACCTCGAGAGCTCGATCTCGACTTCATCTCTCGAAGGATACACCTTCTCTTCCGATCAGACCCTCATCCAGAACGAGATCGATTATCTGAACGAACGGGACTGCGACATCATCACCATCCTGCTTCACGAGGCATCGGACGAGTCCTATACGGCACAGGTCGCAAACACCCTGAATTCGAACGGTCTCCATTCGATATTCGGAGGACATTCCCACGATTTTGTAAAGACGACGGTCGATTCCGTCTACTACGTCCAGGGCGGAAGCAATTCGAAAGGCTATTCGAAGATCAAGTACTCGACGAAGACCGGCGGCGTCCTCTCGAGTTCGTACGTCAACATCTCTGGCAATTACAAAAACATCGAAGTCGATCGGAGTGACGAAGTCATCATGGAGCTTGAATCGCTGATTCAGGCCGTTTATGATTCGGGAACCTACGACGACAGCGTCATCACCTGTCTCGATTCCGAATTCAGAAGATATTACGAGACACGTTCCCTTGTTCCCCAGGCCATGATCTATGCCGCAAGACAGGAAGGACTGACCGGAAACATCGTCGCTATCCACAACTCGGCCGGCATCAGAGCCGGACTTCCCGCCGGAAACATCACGATGTCGAACGTCTTCAGGGTCTCTCCTTTCGACAATCTCATCAAGGTTTTGAAAAACGTATCCGGAACCGATGCCGAACAGGTAGCCAGATCATACGTCTGGGGATGCGAGAAAGAAGACGGCACGTATTCCTCTTCGAGCATCGACACCTCGTTGACTTATTCGATCGTCGTCATCGACTATGTCTCCGAAGGAAACTACTTCAGGCTCGACGGTACCCAGTACGATCTGGGAAACAACTGCACCGAAGAATACTTCGTCAGACAGTCACTGGTCGATTATCTCTCCTCCAAAGACATGTGGTACGCCTCCGACTTCTCCGATTACAACTGACATCCGATAAAAAACAACCGCCGTCCAGGCGGTTTTTTTGATGTCGAAAAAAGCCCTTCCCCGGTTTCGAAGAAGGACCGTTGATGCATTGATGTCCGATTACTTCAGATTAGCCGTCTTTTCGGCGTCTTTGTCGAAGATCTCGAGTCCGGCTTTCGTCAGAGGGTGCTCGATCATCTTCCTGAGATGCTTGTAGGGAACTGTCGCAACATCGGCGCCCAGCAGTGCGCAGGAAGCGACGTGGCCCGGATTTCTGATGGATGCGCAGATGATCTTCGTGTCGTATCCGTTTGCGTGCTTCAGGGTGACGATGCTCTCGATCAGATCGATGCCGTCTTCTCCGGCGTCGTCCACTCTTCCGATGAAGGGAGAGACGTAGGTGGCATGGCTTTCCATGGCAAGGAGTGCCTGGTTGACGGAGAAGCATAGGGTGACGTTGGTCGGAATGTGCATGTCGTAAAGAGTCCTGCAGGCTCTCAGTCCGTCCATCGTCATCGGAAGTTTGATCACGATGTTTTCGGGCTTGATGGCGTAAAGATACTTGGCCTGCTCGATCATTCCGTCATAGTCGTTTGCGGTGACTTCCGCGGAGATGGGACCATCGATCAGGGATGCGATCTCCTTGATGACGTCTTCCTGCTTTCTTCCTTCCCTGGCTATGAGAGAAGGGTTGGTGGTGACGCCCGAGACGAATCCCCAGGTTGCCGCCTCTCTGATTTCATCAATGTTTGCGGTATCGATAAACAGCTGCATGAGTTTTCCTCCTTATTTGTTTTCGGATCTTTTTGCAACCCTGATGTCCATTGATATCTCGTTTTCGCCAAGAGGTTCGTATGCTTTGAATTTGCCCGACATGTAATCGTCGTAATTGCGCATGTCTTTTTCAATGACTTCGAGTGCGGCTTCCTTTCCTTCGATCGAGGTGACGGAAGTCTCTTTTCCTTCCAGGGATTTGTATACCCTGAAGAAGTGCCTGATTTCGTCGCCGACGTAATCGGGAAGTTTCTTCAGATCGTCAAATGTCGAATAGAAGGGATCGGAAGTGCAGACGGCGATGATCTTTTCGTCGATGTAGCCCTGATCGATCATCCTGATGATGCCGATCGGTCTCGATTCGACCAGAGTCAGGGGGACCAGAGCCTCTTCGCATAAAACGAGAACGTCCAGAGGGTCGTTGTCTTCGGCGTACGTCAAAGGGATGAATCCGTAGTTGGCGGGATAGTAGGTTGCCGTGTAAAGAACGCGGTCCAGCTTGATGAGACCGGTGGTCTTGTCCAGCTCATACTTGCAGTGGGAGCCTTTCGGGATCTCAACGACAGAGGTGAATAGCTGGGGAGTCACCCTTTTGGGGTCGATGTCGTGCCATATGTTCATGTTTCACTTCCTATAGTATCGGAGCCTGCTGATACCTGTGGCGGATGAAGCCCGGTATGAATATCAGATTCAGGTAAGCGTTGTAAGACATGGCTTTCCTGTCGTACTTGTTGTACGGGGAGTCCTTGTCTTTGTCGTCCATGTGAAGATGGGCATCCAGCTCGTCAACGATTTCTTTGTAGTTGCCTCTGTTGATGAGTTTCTTTTCTTTGATGTACTTGGTGAAGTAGATGATGAGAAAGTCGCTTTGTCCTTTGGCCTTGCCGACATCGACGGGATTCGTGTTGAGAATGTCTTCGGTCGACTGGACGAGCTCGGCCATTTCGTTGGGGAAATGACGGTTGTCATCCAAAAGAGCGTCCTTTGCCTTGATTATGACGTCAAGTCTCTCCTTCTCGTAGGGAATGAGTTCCTGCATGGCGTCGAATGCTTTGTTCTGCGCCCTTTTGAGAAGGAAGTAACAGATCACTGCGACAATCAGGTACAAGACGATGAGGACGGCGACGATGATGATTATAATTACCCAGGTTTGCATATATATTTGATAAATTTATTAAATTTTTATGACATTATTAGAATAAGGATTTTGACCCGAAAAAACAAGGTGACATATGGTAGAATGAAAACCATGGACAACGCTTTGAAAAAAGGAAACACAGCCATTCTGCTGATGGCCGGAAAGGGTCAGCGTCTCTACGAAGTCATCAAAGAAGAAAAACAGTTTTTGAAATTCAACGGCAAAGAACTTTTTCTCTATCCGTTGAAAGCATTGATAGATTCCGAAACGTTCGACCGCATAATAGTCGTTACTTCCAAACAGGATCTGGAGAGAACGGCCGACCTGATAGCTTCCAACTTTGAAGGAACTCAACAAGATATTATGTTGATAACAGGCGGGAGCGATCGAAACGAATCCGTAAAATGTGCTCTGTTTTATTTAGCAAATATTGTTGATGAAGGATATGTTTTGATTCATGATGCCGCCCGCCCTTTCCTCAATCAGAACCACATTCGGAAGATCATGGCCGAAAAAGAAGGGTGCGATGCGATAACTTATGTAACCCCCTGCTCCGATTCCCTTTTCAGAAAAAACGGAGAGGACATCGAATACCTCGACAGAAAAAATCTCTATCTGGTACAGACTCCCCAGCTTTTCTCGTTCAGACCTCTTCTGAACGTTTACTTGAACGGTTACAAATACACCGAGACCGACGACTTTTCCAAATGCGTCCGTTCCGGCATGAAAACAAAGACCATCGAAGGCGATTCCCTTCTCTTCAAAGTGACGGGACAGGAAGAGCTTTCCTTACTCGAATACCTCGAATCGAATATTAGGCAGCAGTAGGTTCTTCTGCTGCTCCTTTCTCTATAATACCAAATTTGGTCCTTGAGCCATCTTCTTTCCAGCGTTTTGAAATGGCGTTTTCTATAAAGAAGAAGTAAGGCATTCCAAGATTCGTTTCGACCAGAGAATCCTGAAGCATGGTCATGATGACTCTTAGGGTGTCGTCGGAGTAGGAGACCGATCTGATCCCGAAGACGAGAAGGAGGAACTCCCATAAGAACTGGGCGAGGAAACCGATGAGGAAAAGTTTGGCTATCGGCGCTCTCTTTTCCTTTTCTTTGACGCAGAGATTGTATATGACGAGTATCAAATATCCGACGAACATTATGAGTCCCATGATGCCGTGGTATTTCATCGTTCCCCTCGTCGTTTCGATGACGAGATAATCCTTCTGCATGTTGTTGACGAAGTCCGATATCAGAGGGCAGCATATCCAGTTGACGACGATCAAGGTCGAGTATTCCAGCGCGTGTTTGTCCTTGCTTATCCAGAGCCAGATGAAGGCAAAGTCCATGATGCCGTAACTCATCGACATCCAGAAAAGTATCCCGGCGACTCCTCCGGCTCCGTACTCGGTCCACTGGGAAGAATCGGTCAAGCTCGAAAGATGGTAAAAGATCTGCCTTGATCCAGTGGCGGCATAGAAGATCCCGAAGTCGACTATGAAGTAAAGGATTCCTCCCAAAAGGGCAAAGATCGCGGTGACTCTCTTTTTCTTCCAAAGGAGAAGAACCATGAAAACGATGACGAATATCGAGTCGAAGACGATGTATGCGATTGAGAATGTTCTCGAAGGCTGTATGTAATCCATAATGTCAAAATCCCGCAATGCATTGAGAATAGCAAGAAAAAAGGCCAGACCCAAATATTATTTTTTGAAACAATTCGAATGTAAAACCTTTCATTGCCAAGGCTGTGCAAAAACACTTGTACTTAATGTTGAAAATATAATTATTTTGTAATAAATTAAAGGCTCAGTCGATTTGAATACTATTTAGGAGACCCATATATGGTCAAAGTATCAACTTACGGAAGAGCCATAGGTGCACTCAACTATGGTGAGCTCGACGAGAGAGGCATTGAAGTCGCCAAAGAAATTGAGGACCGCAATGCACCCGGCGGAGACTTCCTGGGGTGGAAAAACTATGCATCGAATCTTCCGGATGAAGAAGTTGAAAGAATCATTGAGACTGCCGAATACATCCGCGATAACTTCGACGCATTGGTCGTTGTCGGTATCGGAGGCTCGTATCTCGGAGCCAGGGCGACGATAGATGCCATCAAAGGTCTGTATTCCGATGACGATTTCGAAATCATCTATCTCGGAAACACCCTTTCCGCCAATTACACGAGTCAGGTGCTCCGTCACCTTGAAAACAAGAAATTCGCCGTCAACGTCGTTTCCAAATCCGGAACGACGACGGAACCCGCCATCGGATTCAGGCAGGTCAAAGACCTTCTGAAATCCAAGCATGACAAGGAATACGTCAAACATGCCATATACGTGACGACGGACGCAAAGTCCGGCGCCCTCAGACAGGAAGCAGACGCCGAAGGCTACACTTCCTTCGTCATACCTTCCGACATCGGAGGCCGTTTTTCGGTCATCACTCCCGTCGGTCTTCTCCCCATCGCCTGTGCCGGAATCGACATCAGGGAATTCGTCAGGGGAATCAGAGACGGCGAGAAGGAATATTCCTCTTTCGATTACAGGGACAATCCCGCCTACTATTACGGCGCGACCAGATACCTTCTCTACCATCAGATGAGATTCACGACCGAGATGTTCGTCTCCTACGAGATGCAGGAGAAGATGATCGAAGAGTGGCTCAAACAGCTTTTCGACGAATCCGAAGGAAAGAACGGACTCGGAATGCTTTGCGCATCCGGCGTCTTCACCACCGACCTCCACTCCATGGGCCAGTTCATCCAAGACGGAGCCCCCATCATGTTCGAGACGATCTTCAAAGCCGAAGAACCCATTTCCGATTACACCGTCCCCTACGACGAGGAAAACCTCGACAACCTCAACTACCTTGCAGGCAAAAAAGGTTCCTACATCAACGATCAGGCCTATCTTGCCACCCTTCACGCCCACACGAGCTGCCATACTCCGGCCATCGTACTGAGCTATCCGAAGATGGATGCCTACAACATCGGAAATCTCTACTACTTCTTCTTCCGCGCATGCGCCTACTCGGCATATCTGCTCGGCGTCAACCCCTTCAACCAGCCCGGAGTCGACGTTTACAAAAAGAACATGTTCAAACTTCTCGGCAAGCCCGGTTACGAAGACAAGTAACACTTTCCATAAACACAAAAACAGCGCTTTTCATTTTTCAGGCACATCTCTTTTCAACCATTCATTTTTTGCTTTTTTAATCCTTGAATATGGATATTTGCTTTGCTAGAATATTCAAGCGCTGTTTTCACGGATGCTTAGCTCAGCTGGAAGAGCATCGCCTTTACACGGCGGAGGTCAGGAGTTCGAGACTCTTAGCATCCACCATTAACAATAGCGCATCGATGGGCGAGTAGCGAAGCGGCCAAACGCGGCAGACTGTAAATCTGTTCCTTCGGGTTCGGTGGTCCGAATCCACCCTCGCCCACCACTTCTTCGATCTATTTTGGCCTTATCTTGATTGGGGTATCGCCAAGCGGTAAGGCATCAGACTTTGACTCTGACATGCGGTGGTTCGAATCCACCTACCCCAGCCATTCAGAGAATTAAACGTCTCGTTAGCTCAGTTGGCAGAGCACATGACTTTTAATCATGGGGCCACCGGTTCAAGCCCGGTACGAGACACCATCTTTGTCTCCCACTGCCCGGATGGCGAAACCGGTAGACGCACAGGACTTAAAATCCTGGGAGCTAATCACTCGTGTCGGTTCGATTCCGACTCCGGGCACCATCAGGGTTCATATATATTTCTCTTCCTCAAAAGGAAGATTTTTTATTGCCTGGATTTTTACCGCATTTGTTTGTTAACAAAATCATATGTTTTATTTAAGAACGACTATCCGCCGCCGTATATGCCTCATGCTATAATTAAACCGCTTACGGCGGACGGGTTTTAGATATTATGAACTAGTTCATAAATTCGAGAAAAAAGTCCGCTTTCCGAAAACCGGAGGAAAGAAAAATGATCAATACACCGAAGATCAAAGTCGGAGTCGTGGCCGTCTCGAGAGACTGCTTCCCGATGTCTCTTTCGATAAGGCGCAGAAAAGCCCTTGTCGACGCCTACAACGCCAAATTCGGGGAAGACACGGTTTACGAGTGCCCGGTCTGCATCGTCGAAAGCGAGATCCACATGCAGCAGGCTCTGGCCGACATCAAAGCGGCCGGATGCAACGCCTTGTGCGTATACCTCGGGAACTTCGGACCCGAGATATCCGAGACCATGCTCGCCCAGCAGTTCGACGGACCCGTCATGTTCTGTGCGGCCGCCGAGGAGGACTCCGCCGTTCTTCTCAACGACAGGGGAGATGCTTACTGCGGAATGCTCAACGCCAGCTACAATCTGAAGCTCCGCGGAGTTCAGGCCTACATACCCGAATATCCCGTCGGCGATGCCGATGCATGTGCCGACATGATCCACGACTTTCTTCCGATAGCAAGAGCGGTGTACGGACTCAAAAACCTTAAGATCATCTCCTTCGGACCCAGACCTTCGAACTTTTTTGCCTGCAACGCTCCCATCCAGCAGCTTTACAACATCGGAGTCGAGATCGAAGAGAACTCCGAACTCGATCTGCTTGAAAGCTTCAACAACCATGCCAGCGACAAACGTATTCCCGAAGTCGCGGCAGACATGGCAAACGAACTCGGCAGCGGAAACAAGCAGCCCGGGATCCTAGAGAAGCTCGCCCAGTACGAAATTACCCTTCTCGACTGGGTCGAAGCGCACCGGGGAAGCAAGCAATACGTGACCATCGCCGGAAAGTGCTGGCCCGCATTCCAGACCCAGTTCAAATTCGTTCCCTGCTACGTCAACTCGCGTCTGGCGGGAAAAGGAATACCGGTCTCATGCGAAGTCGACATCTACGGATGCCTTTCCGAATTCATCGGCCAGTGCGTTTCCGAAGACTGCGCCACCATCCTCGACATCAACAACACCGTCCCCAAGGACATCTATACCGAAGACATCGAAGGAAAATATCCTTACGGCATAAAGGATCTCTTCATGGGATTCCACTGCGGCAACACCTGCTCCAAGAAGATATGCAACCCCGAGATGCGTTACCAGAAGATCATGGCAAGATCGCTTCCCAGGGAAGTCACCAACGGAACGATCGAAGGCGACATCGTCCCCGGAGACGTGACGATCTTCCGTCTCCAAAGCACGTCCGACAACCACCTTTACGCATATGCGGCTGAGGGCGAGGTTTTGCCCGTTGCGACAAGATCCTTCGGAAGCATCGGAATATTCGCCGTCAACGAGATGGGAAGATTCTACCGTCACGTTCTCATACAGAACGGATTCCCGCATCACACGGCCGTCGCCTTCGGACATCACGGAAAAGCTCTTTACGAAGTCTTCAAATACATCGGTGTCGAGAAAATCGGATACAATCAGCCCAAACAACTTCCCTATCCCGATGAAAATCCCTTCAGCGAATAAGAATGAAAATCTACAGCATATACGATAACGAGTTCACCGAATACGGGAAGGTGCTCGACGGCGATTACTCGGATTTCATAGAAGTTCTCAAAAACAAGCCCCGCCCCGTCAACAACACGATTTACGTTCCTTCGGACGCCGAACTTGAAAGTCTGCCCGAAGCAAAGATTTTGTGTCTCGACTCTTTTGGCGGTCTTCCTATCCAGATAGGCTACTGCAACGGACACAACAGTTTTCTCAACTGTCTCGAATATCACAAGAACAGCGAGGTGAACATAACCGAAGGCGACATGGTCCTGCTTTTTGGAAAAGTGCAGGAGATCGAAAACAACACCTACGACACGTCCAAAGTCAAAGCTTTCTGGGTTCCTGCCGGAAAAGCCGTCGAAATCTATTCGACGACCCTTCACTATGCTCCCTGCGGCATCGAAGGAAGAGGCTTCAGAGTCATAGTCGTTCTTCCCAGAGGCACGAATCTTGCAAGACCCGAAGGTGCTTCGGATCCTCTTTTGTGGGCCAGCAACAAATGGCTTCTTGCACATGCTGATTCAGCTGAAGCGAAACAGGGTGCCCATGTCGGACTTGTCGGAGAAAACATACATATTTAATTGATAACGTTTCTTAAAGAATCTAAATTCATGGCAAATTTGTCATGAAACAATTTGATAGCTTCAAGTCAAAACGGAGACAAGCATATGAATTCAAACATTGACAACCTGACGATTAACGCCATCAGAATCCTCTCTGTCGAAATGATCGACAAAGCCAAATCCGGACATCCCGGACTTCCCTTGGATGCCGCACCGATGACATATACTCTGTTTCAGAACCATTTGAATTTCAGCATCGATGACAAAAACTGGGATAACCGCGACAGATTCGTCCTTTCTTCCGGACATGGTTCGGCGATGCTTTACTCTCTTCTCCATCTCTACGGTTACGATCTCACGATGGACGATCTGAAAGGCTTCAGACAGCTCGGAACGAAAACTCCCGGGCATCCCGAATACGGACATACCGAAGGAGTCGAAGTCACGACCGGACCTTTGGGGCAGGGCATAGCAAACGCAGTCGGCATGGCCTTGGCCGAAGCCCATCTTGCGGCAACCTACAACCGTCCCGGCTATGACGTCGTCGACCACTATACGTATGCTCTCTGCGGAGAAGGCTGCCTTGAAGAAGGGATCTCCTATGAGGCCTGTTCTCTTGCAGGAACACTCAAACTCGGAAAACTGATCCTTTTCTACGACTGCAACCACATCTCGATAGAAGGCAATACAGACGATGCTTTCGGAGATGACGTGGAGGCCCGTTTCGAATCCCAGGGCTGGCATGTCCAGCATGTCGATCTGCTTTCGCATCCCGATGACGTCGATCTGCTTTCGGCCGCAATAGAAAACGCCAAAGCCGAGAAAGGAAAACCTTCCCTGATCATATGTCACACTTTGATCGGATACGGATCTCCCATGGCCGGCACCGCCAAAGTCCATGGTGCTCCTTTGGGCGAGGAAAACATCAGGCTCACGAAGGAAACGCTTGGCTACGACTACCCTCCCTTCACCTGCCCTCAGGAAGTTTACGACCATTGTCATGAAGCAATCGACAGAGGCAACAAAGCCCATGAAGAATGGCTTAAACTCTTTGAAGCATATCAAAACGAATATCCAGAGTTGGCTGCCCAGTACAAAGCCGTCATGGCCGACGAAATGCCCGACATCATGAAAATCGCACACGAGATTAAATTTGACAAGCCCATGGCGACGAGACAGGTCGGAAGCATAGTATTGAACCACTATGCCCAATACATTCCCCAGCTTGTCAGCGGAAGCGCCGACCTTGCTCCTTCAACCCTCACGAATCTGAAGGATACTCCCGAGACGACCTATGGTTACATCTCGGATGAAAATTACGCCGGAAGAAACGTCCACTTCGGAATCCGCGAACATGCCATGGCTGCCGCCTGCAACGGCATGGCTAGACACGGCGGCATCCGCCCTCTCTGTTCGACGTTCTTCGTCTTCTCAGATTACTGCAAACATTCAATCCGTCTTTCGGCCATCATGAACATCCCGGTCCTTTATGTCTTCACCCACGATTCGATAGGCGTCGGAGAAGACGGCGAGACCCATGAACCGGTCGAGCAGCTCATTTCTTTGAGATCGATACCCAATATGACCGTTTTCCGTCCCTGCGATGGAAACGAGACCGTTGCGGCTTACGCATACGCTTTCTCCCATAAGGGACCTCAAGCCGTAACTTTGACCCGTCAGGCTCTTCCCCAGCAGGAGAACAGCTCTATCGAAAAAGCCATGCTCGGTGGTTACGTTCTCGAGGATTCGGAAGGAACTCCCGACGTCATTCTCATTGCGACGGGAAGCGAAGTCGACCTCTGCGTTCAGGCAAAGAAGCGTCTTGAGGCTTCGGGCATAAAGACGAGGGTCGTCTCCATGCCTTCGGTCGAAGTTTACGAAAAGCAGTCGGACGGATACAAAGAAAGCGTCCTGCCTCATTCCGTCACCGCCCGCGTCTGCGTGGAAGCCGGTTCTCCCCAGAGCTGGTACAGATATGCCGGTCTGAACGGAGAAGTCATCGCCATGACCACTTTCGGAACGTCCGGACCCGCCAAAGAACTGTTCGATCTGTTCGGCTTCACCGTCGATAACGTCGTTGAAAAAGCGACGGCCGTATATTCAAAGAACAGATAACCCGCCAAAAAACAAACAAATCGATACCGAAAGGCGCTTGCGGAGACTTGTTTCCGCATACGCTTTTCTTAGATTGCCGCTGTAATGAGATAGTCAAGATATTTTCCTGTTACAATCGGGATTTTCTGATTTGCCAAATTCGCAGTTTGTATCTAAAAATCCAAATTTAATATTTGTCTGTTTGAACTTTTATCATAAAATAAACCATTACCTTTTAAGG
>X288_Common_Brushtail__coassemble_33_pt1 | contig 18377 bp, 20 predicted proteins | sample X288_Common_Brushtail__metabat2_high_PE_011 | metagenome-assembled genome bin X288_Common_Brushtail | reverse complement strand
GGATCTCGAAGGACCTGTCGGAAAACTGGGAGTTCTGTCCGACCTCGAAGAAACAGGTTTTGACGATTTCTCCCGTGTTCTTCTTCGTCAGCCTGATCTCGTACAGTCCCGGATCGTATCCGAGCCCTGGCGACGAAGTCTCCGAGATGGCTATCTTGACAGCTGGGTTGAGCCTCAAGAACGGGGCCGTCGATTCGTTCGGCGTTTGTTCGTCTTTCGAAACGACCCCTTTGACGACGGCCTTGTAAGCGTAACACTCGATCTCGAGGATGCAATCGCTCGAATTGTAGTCGAAGTAGACGAGCTCGTTCTCGTTGAAGGAACAGATCACGGATTCTTCTTCGATCCAGTCGAATTTCCATTCGATTCTGGCGTCGGAAGAGGCCCTGTTTGGAAAATAGAAGGTTAGTTTATCTGGTGAAGCCATGTCTTTCTATCTCGGAAAGCTTGTGTTTGGCTTCCGCTTTCGATTCATTGAAAGACGAGATGTCCTTGTACTCTTCGAACAGATCGAAGAGACACTTCTCGTCTTCTTTGTCTTTGTCTTTGTCTTTGGAGAGGACTCCTTTGAGAGAGTCTTCGGTTCCGCTGATTTTGGTCATGACCGACTGTTTGAAGGCGTAGTCGAAGGCCGTCTGCTCGTCGAAGAAGAGACCTTTGTTCTGCATGTAGAGAGACATCTGTCTGGCCGATCTGAAGGAGACTCCTTTCTGGGAATCCGCCTTGTTGAGAAGATCGTGGACCTTGTCGAGGAATTCCAGATGCCTGCCGCTCAAAGCGAGAGTGAAATCGAAATCGTCGAATTTCCTGTCCTTCATCAGAGCATAGTAGTCGCCCTGGAAGTAAAGGTCTTCCGTCTTGACGTCCGATTCGTTTTTGTCCTTGGTGGCGACGGCATCGGCAAAGCCTTTCTTTTTCAGGGAGATGACAAGCGACCTGTCGAGCAGTCTGTCGGAGAGATTCCTCGTCGATTCGTCGAGATTGATCGTGCCGACGAAGATGACGTTGTTTCCGACCTCGATCTCCGGAGGGACGGCTGTTTCCGTCACGCTTTCGTTTTTCTCGTAGAGCTTTATCTTCTTGCTTCCGGAGTCTCTTTCAAGGATCGAAAGGAAGGGAGCAAAGTAATGTTCTATCGGTGCCAGATTCATCTCGTCGAAGATGACCATGTGCATCTGTTCCCTGTTTTGGTTTGCATGCATGAGGAAATTGACGAGTCCCGTTTCCGACTGGACGTATTTTCCCGTTGCGGGATTGAGGAATCCGAGGATGTCGGAAGGTTCGGTGTAAGCGGGAGAAACGGGAACGAAAAGGAAGTTCTGGTTCTTCTCGGAAAGACGGAAATACCTGGCGTAGGTGGAAGGAAGCTTGGTCTTTCCGGTGCCGCTCATTCCGGCGAGGATCGTGATGAATGAAGACTTCAGGCAGGTGTGGAAATTGAAGACGTCGTCATCGTCGAAATAGAGGTAGGACTGGATGGCAAATTTTTGGAACGACTCCAGGATGCTTTTCTCCTTTTCGGGGGCAACTGATTCGTGACTCGTTTCTATTGCAGCCGGTACTTCCTCCTCTTCTATGACGGTCTCTTCCGAGACGCTCGGAGTTTCCTCGCCCTTCGACTTGGCTAAAGACGGTTCCTGGAAGTAGACCTTGGAAAGAAAAAAGTAGTTTTCGGATTTGTTGGGATCCGGATAGACGATGTACTTCCTGGCCATGTCTTTTCCGAGATTGTACTCCATATACTTCTCTTCGGTCTTTCTGTAGCTTTCGGGGTCGTCGGGATTGTTTTCGAGAGTCACGGCGTAAAGCGTGTTTGCGTAAAACAGGTATTTGGGAGTGCCGTATATCTGAGAGTTCCATCCCTGGACGGTGAAGTATTCGCCGCTCAGGAACAGGTTGACGTTGGCTGCATCGAGAGTCGGAATGACCAGGTAGTCTGCACCCACGTCGTCTGTCGTTATCTGCTGTGCGGGGATCTTTCCGCGACGATAGTATTTGCCTTCGTTTTCCTCCCTTGTCGTGTAGCTCGGTACGACGTAGAAAAGCTTTCCGGTAAGAAGCTCTTTGATTCTACTGACGTATTCTTCTCCGTCGTTGAAGGGGATGTCGTCCACATAGGGAAGATTTATGTACTTTCTGTTGATAAAGTAGCTGTTGTCGTCCGGATGGTCGAAGGCGAGATAGTTTTCTTCGATGATCTCGGCTTCCTCGCATACCGGTCTGACACTGACGTTTATCTTGTAGTAGTTGTTTTCGCTGCTCTCTTCGACACCTTCCAGTCTGCAGAGGATCTTTCTGGAGGCTCTGTTCAAAACGGTTCCGAGATTTTCTTTTTTCTCATTCATGTTTCGAATCCTCCGTTGCGGAGACGAGCACATAAAGATATGCCAGCGTCTTCTTGGCGTTTTCGTAATCTCCGTTTTCGATGCACCTGGCAAAATGCTCCGTTTCCTGTTTGACGGAATCGGAGAGGGCTTCGAGATCGACGATCTGCTCGACTTCGTAATCGTTCACTTCGGACGGATCGACGTTCTTGACCGAGTTGACGAGTTTGTTGTAATTCTTCTTCAGGGTTTCGATGGTCTGGTCCTTCTTGTCGATGTCGGCCGAATTTTTCTTTTTGGCGGTGTCCTTTTTGGAAACAATGTCGGTTTGGGGGACTGCGATCTTCTTTGAGACCGGCGCTTTTTTGGCCGGAGCGGCCTTTTTGACCTTTTCTTTTTCTTTTCCGTTTTTCTCCTTTTTGTCCGAATTGAGCTTTTCAAGCTCATCGGCAGCGGTCTGGGCGTCGGGGATCTCTTCTTCGTCGCTTATTTTGGCAAAATCCGGCGGTTCAAGGCCGTATATGCAATAGACGGCGTTGATGCTCATTCTCGAGGCTTTCGATTTTGTCATGTCGTCTTCGTAAATGCTTTTGCACTTGGCTTCAAGAACGTCTGCGTCCATCTCGTCTTTCGGATCGAGACCGATTGCGCTTTTTATCGCATCGTCGAATATGTCTATGATTTCGGCGTTGTCAAGTTTCTGGGCGAATATGTATTCGAGAAGGATCACTATGTTTTTGACTTGTCTGAACGTGTTCGCGTCTTTCTGCAACGGCTGCTTGCTGCTGATTTTGTACTTCTTTCTGTAATTCGGCTGTTTGTAGAAGGCGTTGAGTCTGTCGGGAAGTTTGTCAGCATCGCAGAAAGAGATCAGGTACTCGAGATTTTTTCTATCCAAGCTAGTCAACTTTTCATTGTCTATTTGCATTCTTCCTGACCTCCCTGATGTCTTTTTCAAACGAATTGAGGTAACCTTTGACCTCGGAATCCGTGAGATGGAGCTCGCCTCTGACCTCTATCGGATCGCCTTCTCTGTTCTTCTGGGAAAGATAGACGTGTTCGATGTTGCAGTAATAACCTTCTTTCAGCACATCGAGCTCGATCTTCTTCTTTCCTCTGACGTCAAACTCAAGTTTTGAGACGCCGGATACGTCCCTTTCGTAAAGGACGTTTCTGTTTTCGTCCGTGAGACGGAAACGGGAGCCGTACTTTTTCAATTCTCTCAAGTCGACTCCCAGGACACCGTTGCGGTATCGGATCAGTTTACTCATGATATTTCCTCCTTTTGTAAACAGATAACATTTTACTACATAACATTTACTTCCTCACTCTTCATGTTGCCGATGGGCGAAAAAACGGACATCCATTTCATCCTCGACGCCAAAAGCATCTGTTTGCAGTGAAAAAGCCGTGAAAACGGGGCTTTCGGACAATGTTTGAAGGGTACATTGCTTTTTTTCGTAAAAAGAGCACGTATCAAATAAACGCTTACAAGCCCAAGATGTAAAGTTTCTTTACAAATCCGAAAGACATGAAACTATAATTTTATTTGTTGTTAAAAACAACAATAACCCGGGATATCATGTTTCTGGCATCATCAACAAGCGTGACCATCGGCGAGTTCTTCTCCCTGATGTCGCAAAGCCCACTCATCATAATTACGGTCCTCCTCTCTTTGGGTGTCGTTTTCATAAACGGATGGACCGACGCCCCCAATGCCGTCGCTACATGCATATCCACCAGGGCCGTTTCACCGAAGAAAGCGATAATCATGGCTGCCATATTCAATTTCATAGGCGTCATGATTTTTTCTTTGTTCGCGGCGGGAGTCGCCGAATCGATAGCCGGAATCGTCGATTTCGGATCTTTCGAAGAGACGGATCTCGTCTCCGGAGAAGACGTCATCCAAAACGCCAAAAACGCCTTGGTCGGACTCTCGGCCGGCATGATAGGAGTTGTCGCCTGGGGGATAATAGCCTGGGCGTTCGGAGTCCCTTCTTCAGAATCCCACGCCTTGATCGCAGGTCTCACCGGAGCATGCTTTGCCATGATGATAATGGGCTTTGATGTCACTCCCGGAGCTTCCTCCTGGATCGATGTCGGAGTCGGCTTCCTCGTTTCGTCCGTAATGGGACTTGGTCTTGGATTTCTGGTGACAAAACTGATTGAAAGAATGTGCAGAAACATCACAAGAGGTAAAACAACCAAGTTTTTCAAGTGGGCACAAATCGCTTCTGCTGCCGGCATGTCGATGGCTCACGGTGCCCAGGATGGACTCAAGTTCATTGGTATCATTTATCTCGTCCTGTTTTTGGGATCCGTCGCCTATCCCGATGCCATTTCGGCGGCTTTGATGAATCCCAATGCCGAAGGATTCCAGCTCGAGTTTTTAAACCAGCCCGCCTTCTTATGGCTCCCCGTTTTGGTCTCCATAGTCATGGCGATAGGAACCTCGATTGGCGGATACAGGATCATCAAGAAGGTCGGCATGGGAATGGTCGATCTCGAACCCTATCAGGGGTTTGCAACCGACATCTCCGCTTTCGTCGCCCTCGTCTTCTCCCTTCTCTTCTCCTGGCCCGTTTCGACCAGCCAGGTCAAGACGTTCTCGATCATCGGCGTAGGTCTCACGAAAGGCCCCAAAGCCGTCAACTGGAGCGTCGCCCGAGACATGGTTCTGACGTGGGTGTTTACCTTCCCTGGGTGCATTCTGATAGGATTCGTGTTTACTTTCATATTCTTTGCGATACCGGGTATCGCATAGCAAAGCAAGGAGGATTATCATGGCAGTCGGAAAAAAGAAAACGAATTATTTCTTCGACCAGTTCGAAGTGTGTGGACAGATGTGCGTCAAGGCGATGGAGACTCTCATGGATGGAGTCAAGAACTTCGATCCCGACCACGTCGAAGATCTCAAAAACGCGGTCCATCAGATCGAGCACGAGGCCGACACGATCAAAAACGAGACCGAGGAGAGGCTTGCCAAGGAGTTCATGACTCCGATCGACAGGGAGGACATCTTCCTTCTTCTGGATGCGATCGACGATCTCACCGGCTCGATCGACGACATCGCCTACAAGCTTTTCGTCAGGCGTTATCACAACATCCCCGAACATTCCGCCGAGTTCATGGAGATCGCCTATCAGTCCGTTCTGGCGGTAAACGAGGTCATCAAAAACCTTTCGAACGTCGCCAACAAGAAACTCATGTCTCCTCTGATCGCCAAGGTCAAGGAACTCGAGGAACAGGCTGACAGGCTCCAGTCGGACGCCATCAGGGAGCTGTACAAGGATTACTCCGCCGAGACCTATCCTTCCATCAAACTGGCCGAGACGGTTTACGGCCATCTCGAGTTCGTCACCGACAAGTGCAGGGCCATCACCAAGGAAGTCGAGATAATCATGTACAAGAATTTGTAACTTGAAAGGTCTTGGTTGATATATAATTCTATTGAATTATTACGGAGGAAACATATGACTAAACTAGTATTGATCCGCCACGGTGAATCGACTTGGAACAAACTTAATCTGTTCACCGGCTGGACCGACGTCGATCTCAGCGAAAAAGGAACCCAGGAAGCGATCTCCGCCGGACTCCTTCTCAAAGAAGAAGGATACACGTTCGACATCGCCTACACCTCGACCCTCAAGAGAGCCATCCACACCCTGTGGCACGTTCTCGACGGAATCGACCAGGACTGGCTTCCCGTCGTCAAGGACTATCATCTCAACGAAAGACATTACGGTGCTCTGCAGGGCCTCAACAAATCGGAGACCGCCGAAAAATACGGAGAGGAACAGGTCCATCTCTGGAGAAGATCCTTTGACGTCGCTCCTCCCAAACTCGATCCTTCCGACGAAAGGAACCCCGCCCTCCAGTCCCAGTATGCGGGAATCGATCCCGCCGATCTTCCCCTCTCCGAGTCACTGAAGGACACCATCGCCAGAGTCGTCCCCTATTACGAAACGACGATCGTTCCCGACATCAAGGCCGGAAAGAAAGTCCTCATTGCGGCACACGGCAACTCGCTCAGAGCCCTTGTCAAATATCTCGACGACATCTCAGATGCCGACATCGCCGGACTCAACATCCCCACCGGCGTGCCTCTCGTCTACGAACTCGACGACGAACTTCACCCGATCACCCATTACTATCTCGGCGATCAGGAAGCCATCGCCAGCAAGATCGACGCCGTCAAGAACCAGGACAAAGCCAAGAAGTAAATCAAAAAAATACGGGAGGCTAGAAAACCTCCCGTTTCTTTTTCAAAGGAGAATCACAATGATAGTTTTGCACATAAGGGATTTCGGAGACATCGAAATCGAACTCGACTACGTAAACGCCCCCAACTCGGCGGCAAACTTCGCTCATCTCGTCTCGACCGGCTTTTACGACGGTCTCACCTTCCACAGGATCATCAAGAATTTCATGATCCAGGGCGGAGATCCTACCGGTACCGGAGCAGGCGGCCCCGGATATTCGATCAAGGGCGAATTCAAAGCAAACGGCGTCAACAACAATCTTCATCACGGAAGAGGAGTTGTCTCAATGGCCAGAACCAACGTGCCTGATTCCGCCGGCAGCCAGTTCTTCATCTGCGACACGGATGACGGGTTCCTTGACGGACAGTATGCCGCTTTCGGAAAGGTCGTCAAAGGCATGGACGTCGTCGACAGGATCGCTTCTTCAAGGACTGACAGGAACGACCGTCCCTTATCTCCCGTCGTCATCGAATCGGCGGAAGCTATCGACGAAGAGGACAGGGAAGTAGTAAAGTGCTGAGATGATAAACGTTTACTTCGGAGACGATGCCGGCCTGACGTCCGCCCAGATGGGAAAGGATGCCGGGAAACTGAGCAGACAGTTCGGCGCTGAAATCATAAAATACGATGCTTTTCAACATCCGGTTTTGGATGTCGTTTCCGAGTGCCAAACGTTGTCTTTGACGGGAGAGAGAAAAATCGTTTGTTTCGAAAACTGCTATTTTCTCTCTTCAAAACAGATAAAGGGAAGCATTCCTGACGAACAGCAGGATTTCGACTCTCTCGAGGATTACGTCAAGTATCCCAACGACCTTTGCGATCTTTACATGTCGGTCCCCGGTCCTTTAAACCAGACGAACGCGATCGTCAAGCTTTTGAAGGGCTCGGGCGTGAAGATGGTGAATTGCACGCAGCTCACCGAATCCGATTACGTCGACATGGCGATAAGGAAAGCCGGAGAAGAAGGAAAGAAGATAACTAGGGACGCCTGCAAAGAGCTTCTCAAACTTACCGGAAACGATTATCTGATGTACCGGAATTCCCTGGATCTTTTGTTGACTTATACGGACAACGTGACCATCGACGACGTCGACAAAATGATCCACCATCCTCTCGAGGACGATGTCTTTCTGATCGTCACATCCTTCGTCCGGGGAGACAGGAGCAAAGCCATACGGGTCTATAGGGATTTGAGGGAAGGGGGAAGGGAACCTCTCACCCTGATCGCCGTCTTTGCAAACCAGTTCAGGTTCATGGCGATGGTCAGATATCTCATCGAACAGGGAGAGGACAACGACTCGATTGCGAGGGAACTCTCCCGTGGCTCCGTCAAAGTCAATCCAAACCGCATCTATTACACGAGGAAAGACACCAAAAACATTCCCTATTCATCCTTTTTGAGGATACTTGCGGAACTTGGAAGGATAGAGGAGGAAGTCAAGCTTCGGGGAGACGACGCCGACGACAGGATCGAACTGTTCCTGGCCGAGTTTCCTTTCTGAAAGAAACTTTCATTTCCGTCATTGAAACGGATGCAGACCATGCATCCGTTTTTTTGTGCCGGCAGAGATTTCTTTTTCCGGGCACGAAAAAACCGGACGTTTCCGTCCGGCTGGGATTTCACTTGTGCTGTGCGTTAAAGAAATTATTCGGCTGTAGCCAAAGATGCTCTCAGCTCGTTGACCTTGGTCGTGAGATGGGATTTCTGTCTGGCTGCGGTATTTGCGTGCTGAACGCCCTTCTTGACGGATTTGTCGATGAGGGAAACCGCGTGGGGAAGAAGAGCTTCGGCCGTTTCGAGATCCTTGTTCTCGCAAGCGACTCTGACCTTCTTGATAGCGGTTCTCATCTGGGATTTGAAGGAAGCGTTGGCTTTGTGACGCTTTTCGTTGGTGAGGATACGTTTCTTCTGTGATTTGATGTTTGCCATATGATCAATCTCCTGATAATGTCTTTAACTTGTTGGTTTACAGCAAGAAAGAATTATATCAAAGCAATTTTTTTCATGCAACATTCGCATGAACATTTTTGCCATTTTCCTTCTTTTATAAATAAAAGAGGAGGATACGTAGGTTATTTTACTCCAAACCCTGACCGGGAGAGTCCTCCGTCTCGAAAACTGGTATAATCTAATCGATATTTCAAAGAGGTAAAAACATGGAATACAACAGACTCATCGATTCGACGATCCTTGCGGCTGACGCCACTTCCGATCAGATAGTGGCCTTGTGCAGCGAAGCGAAAGAACACCACTTCGCATCGGTGTGCATCAACCCCGGCTACATACACCTGGCTTCCTCCATCCTCAAGGGAACGGACGTGAAGGTTTGCACCGTCATCGGATTCCCTCTGGGAGCAAACACCACCGACGTCAAGGTCAGGGAAGCCGAGGATGCCGTACTGCTGGGAGCAGACGAGCTCGACATGGTCATCAACATCTCCAGACTCAAGGACGGAGACTATGACTACGTGAGGGACGAGATCAGGGAGATAAAGCTTGCCTGCGACGGCAGACTTCTCAAGGTCATCATCGAATGCTGTCTTCTCACCGACGAGGAGAAGGTCAAGGCCTGTAAGCTTGCCAAGGAAGCGGGTGCCGACTTCGTCAAGACTTCCACCGGATTCTCCAAGTGGGGAGCCAAAGCCGAAGACGTCGCTTTGATGAGAAAAACCGTCGGAGACGGCATGGGCGTCAAGGCCGCCGGCGGAATAAGAGACAGGGAGACCATGCTGAAGATGATCGAAGCCGGTGCCACCAGGATCGGAACCTCGCACGGTGCGGCTTTGGTCGACGAAGACTGACAAACCTAGCCCTCTCCGGAGGGCTTTTTTCATGCCGGAAGAATATTTGGTTTTCAAGGGCGGAATTTACATGGAATTAGTCAATAAAGGCACGGAATGTCCTTTTTTGTGCTGGTCCTGCCGAAAAAAGTTTTTTTCTTTCGATTGTCCGCATAATTCAATCCCGTTTTTTGATACAATCTTATTTGAAAAGTTAATTCAAACTATGATTAAAAAAGCAACTCAGATCAAGACCGACGGAAAACTCGTCTCGGCCCGGCCCGCCGTAAAAGCCGAGATACCCGGGACCATTTTCCTTGCAAAAGAGAATGCCGGCTGTCCCAAAGCCGACGTACTTGTCAAGGAAGGCGACCACGTCAATCTCGGCCAGACCATCGGAATGCGTCATGCATCCGGTTACGACGAACCGATCCTTGCGACGTGTTCTGGAACCTATTCGGGATTGGAAAAGCATTACTACAGAAACGGCAAGCTTACCAATTTTCTGAAGATCGAAAACGATGGTCTCGACACGTATGACGAATCCGTAAGGGAAAGGAGCGACGAAGATATTGCTTCCCTTTCCAAAGAGGACATAATCCAGATACTGAAAGACCGCTCGGTAACGGGACTTGGCGGATCATCTTTTCCGACATACGTCAAACTCGACACCGGCAAGAACATCGGCACGATACTTGTCAACGCCGTCGAATGCGAACCCTACGTATGCGCCGACTCCCTTCTGATCCGTGACGAATTCGATTCCGTCGTCGGCGGAATCAAAACCGTCATGCAGGCTCTCGACTGCCACGACGCCAGGATCTGCATCAGGAAGAAAGACGTCGATCTCATGAACTTCTGCATAAGCGGATTGAACGAGCTTGGAGAACACGACATCGTCGTCTGCCCCGTCAAGAATTTCTATCCACAGGGATGGGAACCGGCCTTGATCAAATCGGCTTTGAACCTCGAGATGGAAGAAGGCATGGTCCCCGAGGATTACGGCGTGATGAGCTTCAACGTTTCCACCTTCTGGGCCATTTGGAAAGCCGTCAAATACAACTTGCCCGTTTATGAAAGATATGTCTCCGTTTCCGGAGACGGCATAAACACTCCGACTAACTTCATAGCGAGGGTCGGCACTCAGGCCTCCTCCCTCATCGGACAGTGCGGAGGATTCAAGGGCGACAAGGACAAGATCGTCGTTTTGGGCGGTCCGATGTCCGGAACAAGCATTCAGAAAGACGATGGCATCATAACGAAAGGCGTTGCCTGCCTGTACGTTGCCGACAGCGTCGAATATAAGGAAGAGACCTGCATCCGCTGCGGAAGCTGCGTGATGTCTTGCCCCGTCCATCTGCAGCCGGTATCCATCATGAATGCCATGAAGAGCATGCCGGTAGACAAGGACAAGGTCAAACAGCTCGAACCCTTGAAGTGCATCGAATGCGGACTGTGCACCTATGCATGCACTTGCGGCATCAACGTCATGGATTACGTCAAAAGAGCGAAAGTGGTGGCGAAACTGAAATGAACATAGTAAAAGCAAACTCACCTTATCTCAGAAGAAAAGACTCGTCGAACAGGCTGATGATAGATGTCATCATCGCCCTGGCGCCCGTCGTCATTTTCTCACTCGTCATTTATCAGCTTTACGCATTGAGGAACATCCTCGTTTCCGTCGCCGTCATGGAACTTTGCGAGTTTGGATTCGTCATGATCAAAAACAGAATCCCCTATGACGGAGAAAAGCATACGTTCAAAGAAAAATGGACTCATTCCATCGCAGGATATAGGCTTAACAACTTCCTGACATCGATGGTAAGTGCTTTGATATTCGCCATGCTGATGCCTCCTTCGAGCGAACCTGGCGGAATCATCTGGGCCGCCTTGATTTGCGGAGCGCTGTTCGGTTCGATCATCGGAAAACTCGTTTTCGGCGGAACGGGAAAGAACGTCTTCAACCCCGCCGCGGTCGGAGTCGTCTTCGCCTACATCTGCTTCTCTTCCTATTTCAGGTATCCCGGTTCCACTTTAATGTACGAAGTGAGCTCCGAATCCCTGATCGACGCCACGCTGACTCCTCTCAGCAACATCGTTTCGACCAATGCCGCCGGAGGGCTCTCGTACGATCTTTCCTCCTATTCTGTCCTCGATCTCTTCCCTGGAAGCTATCCCTCCGAGATCGGAATTTCCTGTGCCATATGCATCATAGTCGGATTCGTCTATCTTGTCGTCAGACATGCGGCCGATTTCAGGATAACCCTGTCTTACGTCGGAACATACGCGGTCCTGATGCTCTTTGCCGGAATCATCGTGCATGCCGGAGATTCAAGCGTCGGCATAGGCGATTTCCTGGGTTACCAGCTTCTTACGGGCGGCGTGCTCTTCGGTGCCGTATACATGGCGACCGACCCCGTCACTTCCCCGATGACAAGACCCGGAAAGCTGATCTATGGAGCCGTTTTGGGCGTCTGCACGGCCATGATAAGGCTCTTCGGATCCGTCCAATGCATCGCTTATTCGATCCTTTTGGGAAACATCGCGACTTACGTGATCGACTACCCCAGGTGGTCTCACGACAGATACGGCTGGAAGAATCTTCTGGCTCTCGGAATAATAATAGTCTGCGCCCTGCTCATAGTGGTCTGGGCTTTGTGCACGGAGGTCTTTGCTTGATATGAACGAATTCGGCAAAAAGATACTCCGCTCCGCAATCACCCTCGGAATCATCGCCGGCGGTGCCGCTCTGCTCATCGGTCTCACCAACATGCTCACGGCTCCCGTGATCGAAGCCAACAACAATGCGGCCGAAAACGAAGGCCTCACCAAGATTTTTGACGGCGATTACACGACGGAGCAGATCGATGACGTCGACACTTCCTCCTATTCCTACGTCGAGAAGATCTGGATCGCCTACCAAGGCAATTCCGAGATCGGATACATCTACAAGACCAGCGGTTCCAACACGTACGGTTCGGTCTCGATGCTTTTGGGAATCACGGGCGAAGGCGATCTCGGCACCATGTACATCCTCGAGAACACCGAGAGCTACGCTACCACTCTCACCAGCAACTACATCGACGTCTACAACGCCTCCGACGACAAGAACAATGCCATCTACGACGTTTCCTGCGGCGCAACGGTCGGCGCGACACTTATCAAAAACATGGCAAACGAAGCCCTGAACGACTACCAGTCGAGACAGGGAGTCGAAACATCCGATCCCCGCGACAACATCTTCGATCCCGGAACCGGAAGAAACTCCTACGAAGACATCCAGTTCAGCGCAGAAGATTACAAGTACATCAAAGAGATATCCATCTGTTACACGGACGGAGTCGAGGTCGGCTACGTCTATCGCACGTCCACCACGTTCGACATGTACGGCGAAGCTGTGACCATCGACATGTACGTCGGAATCTCCGGAACCGGAGATCTCGGAAACATGTACATCATCTCCGACGGATCAACAATGAGCGGACTGAGCACCTACGTCGACAACTACAACGGCTCCGACGACAAGAGCTCCGCTTTGACCGACGTCAGCTGCGGTGCGACCGTCTCGGCCACCAACGTGAAGAACATGGTCAACGAAGCTTTGAGCGACTATCTGAACAGAGTCGACGATCCCCGCGATGCCATCTTCCCCTCTTCCGACGGATCCAAGAACACGTACACCGACATCGACATCGACACGGCCGACTACACTTACGTCAAACAGATCTCGGTCTGCTGCAACGACGGCATCGAACAGGGATACGTCTACCGCACGACGGGAAATTTCCAGGTCTACGTCGACACCAACATAACCATCGACATGTATGTCGGAATATACGGTGAAGGAGACCTCGGAACGATCAGCATCATTTCCGACGGCACCAATTCGCCTTACGGCGACCTCGACGACTACATCGACAATTACAACGATTCGGACGACAGGAGCTCGGCTTTGGACGAACCCGCAACCGGCGCGACCTACTCGAGAAACGGCGTCAGGAACATGGTCAACGAAGCTTTGACCGACTATTTGGGGAGGATTGCTTAAATGAGTGATACCGTAAAAGAACAGGTGTCTTTTAAAGAACACAAGCATAAAGAGTCCTTTGTCGCGGGAATCATCCGCGAGAACCCTCTGCTCGTTTCCCTTTTGGGAATGTGCCCTTCCCTGGCGGTCACGACATCTCTCGAAGCGGCCATCGGCATGGGACTTCTCTTCATCTTTGTCCTGGTCTGTTCGAACGTTTTGATCTCGCTCCTCAGAAAACTCATACCCGAGAACATCAAGACTCCCTGCTACATCGTCATCATCGCGACTTTCGTCACCATCGTCAAAATGCTCTGCGAAGCCTTCCTGCCCGAACTGTATTCGACTCTGGGCGTATACATCTCGCTTCTGGTCGTCAACTGCATCGTTTTGGGCCGTGCGGAGTCCTTCGCCTCGAAGAACACCGTGCTCGATTCCCTCCTCGACGGACTCGGAAACGGAATCGGCTTCATGATGGCCATCTGCATCATCGCTGTCGTCAGAGAGATCCTGGGCACCGGAATGATCACCTTCGGAAAAGTCTTCACCTTCATCCCCGAATTCTCGATACCGATACTCAAATACGTCAATTCCGACGGAGTGACCGTATTCGATTATTCGATGTCCTTCTTCACCAACGCCGCTGGCGGATTCGTCGTCCTCGGCATCATCCTGTCGATTACCGGCTGCTGGCAGCTTCATAAGAAGAACAAGGTGAAAGTGGATACCAAGAAAGCCAAGGCGAAAAAGGAGGCACAGGCAGCATGACCGCATTCGTAACTTTTCTTTTGGCGATCGTATCTTCGTGTCTCTCCGACAACGTCATACTTTCGAGATTCTACGGAATCTGCTCCTTCATGGGCGTCGGAAACAAAGTCAAAAGCTCGGTTTCCATGGGTATCGCCGTCGCTTTCGTCATGATCCTTACCTCTCCCACCTCCTGCCCGATCTACACCTACATCCTCGAGCCTCTCAACATCGCATTCCTCGACACCATGACATACATCCTCGTCATCGCGTCTCTGGTCCAGGTCGTCGGACTTTTCATCAAAAAGTACTCGCCCGCCTTGTACAGAAGCTTCGGCATTTATCTCCCTCTTATCACCACCAACTGCGCCGTCCTGGGCGTCGTCCAGACCGCGACCGATACGGCGATGACATTCGCAACGACCATGGCAAACGCCATCGGAACTTCGCTTGGTTTCATCCTCGTCATCTTCCTGTTTGCCTGCATCAGGGAGAAACTCGAGACCACCGATTCTCCCAAAGCGTTCAAAGGTGTTCCTCTGGCCCTCGTCACCGCAGCCATCATGGCCATGGCGTTCATGGGACTTTCCGGAATAGGAGCGTGATCCGAAATGCCCTTGTGGCTCAATTGGCTTCTGGCCGTATTGGTGATCGTCGCTCTGATCGTCATATTCGTCGTCTCGTTCGTCCTGTACAGAAAGACTCCGGTCCCCAAAGGCTGCGAGGACCTCGAAAGAAACGAAGAGAAATGTGCCGCCTGCAGCGAGACGGGCTGCCGGTTCAACCTCTATTACGGTAAAAGCGAGGAAGAGAAGAAGGAATCCCTCTTCAAAGCTGAAGAAGTGACGCGAACAGACAAGGAAACGTCCGCGTCCCAAGAAGAAAAAACGGAAGAGACCGGAGAAGATCCCGGTCAAAAGGAGGAAGAAGATGTCAACTCTTGATTACCTGTATGCCGCTCTCATTGGATTCGGCATCCTCGTCGCCATAGGCGTCGTGTTCGGCGTCGTTCTCGCCGTCTGCGAGAAGGTTTTCTATGTCAAGGAAGACACCAGGATAGACGACGTCCAGAAGATGCTCCCCAACGCCAACTGCGGCGCCTGCGGATATCCAGGATGCAGAGGCATGGCCGAAGCCCTCGTCAAAGGCGAAGCCACCAAGGTCAGCCAGTGCAAGGTCGGAAAACCCGACACCACCTACAAGCCGATCATCGAGTACATGAAAGAGCATCCCGACGAAGACGGCACGACCCACATCCCGACAATGTGAAAACATCCCCGGCGGAACCGGGGATTTTCTTTTGCTTTGAAAAGTCGCCTATTTGATTTCAAGCCCGTCTTTGAAGGCTTCTCCGACACGCTCCGTCACTTTGTAATAGCCGTGCGTGTAGGGGTCGAATGCGATGGCGTTCAGAAGGGAGACGTTGACTTTCCCGTCTCCTTTGAGGACTCTTTCCTCGGCCGAGACGGAGACGACTTTCCCGATGACTCCGAGACCGTACTCGTTGGTCTGGTATTCGATGAATTCGCACTCGATCGAGATCGGAAGTTCGTTGATGACCGGTGCGTCGACGTGAGCGGCTTTCGAAGACGTCAGTCCGGCGTGGGAGAGTTTGTCATCAACCCTGTTTCCCGTCGAGATGCCGAAGTAGTCGGCTTCCTTGACGTGGTCGGCGTCGGCCAAAGCGATGGTGAAGGCCTTTCTTTTTCTGATGTTTTCGACGGTCTTGCGGGTCTCGGTCAAATTGAGAGCGACGATGTCCCTGTCGACCATCGTTCCCCAGGCCGCGTTCATGACGTTGACCGTGCCGTCGTCGTTGTAGGTCGCAATGAGCAAAACGGGCATCGGGAAGATTGATTCGGTGGTTTTGATTTCCTTTTTCATATTGGATTCTCCTTGTTTTCCTTATTTTATACGAAACGGCATCTTTTCACGTAAACAACGCTCTGTTTTTTTGAAAAAAGGTGCGGAGACCCGCACCTTGTCCGTGATTATGACGGCTTCAGCCGTTGACGCACTTCACGATCAGACCGGTGATGCGTTCTATGCTGTCCCGACAGCCTTTTTTCATCCACTGTTCGACTATCGACATGACTCCGCCCGTGTAGTAGGAAAAGATGTACTCCCTGTCTTCCTTGTCCGGGATAAGACGGTCGGTCGCCGAATCCACCGCTTTTTTGACGAGCATTTCGTAATGGATCGCAGGAAGTTTGTGTCTGATCCTCAAGATCGTCTGGAAAAGCCTTTTGTTGTCCCGGATGAACGACAGCCATGGAGTCAGATACTTCGGCTTGATGAAATTCAGATCCTCGTCTTTGAGACTTTCGAATTCTTCGATTTCTTCGACTTCGTACTTTTTGAAATAGGAAGCGAATTTTTCGCTTATGCAGTCTCCCGTCTCGTCGAGAAGTTCTCCGATGTCGTTGTAATGCAGATAAAAAGTGGAACGGTTGACACCCGCTCTGGCGCATATTTCCTTCACCGTGATGTACTCGAGATCCTTGTCGTTCAAAAGCTCGAGGAGAGCTTCGTCCATCCTTCTTGCGGTGTTGAAATACTTGCTTTCCGAGTTGTTCACCTTTTCACTATAAGACAATCGGCCCCTGTTTTCAAACCGGAACGGCGTTAAGCGTTGGTTTCGGAAGCTGCCACAGTGTCGGAAGCGGATGCTTCTTCCTTTCCTTCTTCCTTTCCGTTTTCGCCGATGATCTCGTTTGCCAGTCTGATGACGTCTCCGGCATACTTTTCCATTCCGGCTTTTCTCAATCTCATGTAGATCGGATAGTTGATTCCACATCCGATGATTCCGACGACTCCGAGTATGATGCCAAGGACGAGCATCGCGGTCGTGTCTTCTCCGATGACGCCCATGGTGAGACACAGTCCGACCCCGAGCACGAGTGCGAATACCGTGCCGAACGAATATGCGAATATCGTCGAAGGACGCTTCGCTTTCCTGTCCAGCCTTTTAAGGGCGGCCGTTTTGCCCTCTTCCTTCACGGAGTACTCGTTTGCGACCGACTCCGCGTAAATTTTGTCTGTGTTCATGTTGAACCTCCTTTGATAGACGCTGATATTTTCACATTGATCGGATGAGGGCTGAACAACATGTTTTTGGAAAAGTGTCGGTTTGTAAAAAATGTTTTCCAGGGCAGTGCAAACACGTTTTTTCGATTTTTTCAGAAACCGACACAAACGGCTTTCCGTGTGGTTCTCTCCACATCTTTTTTCCTTTATTCTTTTCAATGGCAGACGAAAGCCGTCAGAAAGGAGAACGAAAAATGGCAAACCCGATAGCCGAAATACTGAAGTATCTCAAAGAAAGTGAAAAAGACATGCTGATATCGCAATCCGGATCCACGAAGGACTCGAGCATGGAAAAGATACGCTCCGGACAGAGCTACCTTTACAAAAAGAGAGGAATGGAGAGCGAAGTTATCGAGATCCGTTTCTTCCAGAACGTCAGCGGACCCGCATTGACGAACGCGCTGAACAAGACGATGATCCGCTACCCTTATTTCAACACGAAGCTGATTGAAAAGGACGGGGATTTCTACATCGTCCAGAACGATATGGCGCCTCTCGTCAGAAGATCGAAAAAAATTGCGAAACTCGGCGGAATGGAAGTCGGCTATCATCTGATCGACGTCTCCTATCATGAAAAATCCGTATTCGTTTCCTTCCACCACGCCTTATGCGACGGAAAAGGAATCAAGCCCTTCGTCGAAACCTTGATCTGGTACTACTGCTTTGAAAAGTACAGGAACAGGGAAAAAGTAGAGGGCATCCGTTATTCCGGAGATCCGCTTCTTGAAAACGAAACGGCCGATCCGTTCATGCACAAATACGAATATGACGAAAACAGGGAATACATATCTTTGAACAGAGACGCTTTTGCATTGCCTGAAGAAAGTGTCAATGAAGGAAACTTCAGATTCGAGATAACCGTAGACCATGACGCATTCATGAAAGTCTGCAGGGAAAACAATGCGACCCCATCCATTCTGCTCGCTCTTTTGATGAACAAGGCGATCGGAGTCATGTATCCCGACAGAGACAAAGACATAAATGCCAACATCGTCGGCGACATGCGTTCTTCTCTCGGCTACGAGAACACGTTCAAAAACTGCGTCTCGACGATGATCTTTCCCTACGGAAGGGAATTCCAGGAGAAGCCTTTGAAAGGACAGGCTGCGGAATATCGTGAACTTCTCGCCGCCCAAAGGGATTCCGACT
>X288_Common_Brushtail__coassemble_30_pt1 | contig 19088 bp, 8 predicted proteins | sample X288_Common_Brushtail__metabat2_high_PE_011 | metagenome-assembled genome bin X288_Common_Brushtail | reverse complement strand
AGATAATTTAACTTGATAAATAGAATTAAGAAAGAAAACTAACGAGCAAAGCAATCTATAAAGAAAAAATAAAATCGGCTACTTTATTTGCTTGATGCTTGTTTCAGCCATTTACTGTAGTCTATCCAAACAAAATGCACTCATTTCACTGTCTTAACAACTTCTATAACGGAAACTTTCCACTCATTCATTTGAAAAATGATTGTTTTTATGCCAACCTCACGGATTCTTTTGCCTTTGCATTAAATATTTAAATTATGTTTGTTTGTTATAAAAAACTCGCATGTTTATAATATTCCTCAGTATTTTAAGGAGGCTAAGTTTATCCTATGAAAAAAGCAGCCGGCATATTGCCTGCGTTTCTCTTATTCGCCCTGTTGTTGACGGGTTGCGGAGAGACCGGGACAGACAGCACTACCTCGGGTGAGAACTCGTCTGAGACTTCGTCAAACGATGGTTCCTCAGTCGAGATAGAGACTACGGGATCAACTGCGACCGTGAAGATATACAAGAACAACAACTCGACATCGACCGACCGTTACATACCCTATGACAAGGTCAATCTCGAGTATACGTTCACCGAGTTGAGCGGAATACTGGAAAACAACGAATCCGTCTTCCCTTCGATTGGTGATGTAAATCTTCTGGTCATTCCCGTTCACATCCCGGGAAGTGAAGAATACAAGAGTGAAGAAGTCAGGGAAGACATCGAAAAGGTCTTCTTCGGAGATTCGGAAGACGACGATCTCGGATTCGTTTCAGTCTCAGAATATTACTACGAATCAAGTTTCGGCAAGTTGAACATTCAGGGTGAAGTCACCGACTGGTTCGATGTCACGGATGCCGGAATAACGGATATCGACGATATCACGATATCATCTTCCGGAACCATCCAGCAGCAGATACTTCCCGCAGCGGTGGAGTTTGCAAAGGAACAGGGAGCCGATCTAAACGACTACGATTACAACGGAGACGGAAACATCGACGGAATATTCCTGGTATACGACCATCTCGACTACTCCACCTATTACGAACAGTGTCTCAAATACGGAACGGAGATAAACGAATCCGACATGAACGAGGCGTTTTGGAACTTTACCAGCTGGGACTGGAACACCGATCCCGCCACGAGAACGAGCGACGATCCGACCACTTCCGGATTCTCGTGGTGTGCGTTCTCGATGATGTACACCTCCTACTGCAACAGGCAGACGGCCACCGAATATGCCGATCTTACAAATCTTTCCTCGATTCCTTTGGATTCCCATACGTACATCCACGAGTTCGGACATTTGCTAGGTCTCAACGACTACTATTCTTCTTCAGATTCCGATTACCATCCGATGGGTCAGTTCACCATGATGGACCAGAATGTCGGAGATCTCGACACCTATTCGAAGATGCTTCTAGGATGGGTGACTCCATATGTCGTATACGGAACAAGCGAGATCACCATAGAAGCCGCCAATGCCAACGACCACTCCGTGATCGTCATACCCGAGAACTTCGAAGATATCTCCGACGAGATCGAAGACGTCATCAAAAACGATTTGGTCGAAGAATATCTCTATACCTTCAATCCTTTCTCCGAGTATCTGCTCATCGACCTTTATACGCCCGACGGTCTCAATTACCAGGACACCTACGGAGACTACGTCTACGGAAGGGAAGAAGGAATAGCCGGATACGGAGTGAGGATCTATCACATAGACGCAAGACTGTTCAAATGCACCGCCGTATCCTATGCGGAAGGAACCTATCTTTCCTATGTCGACGGATACGAGTGGGACGGAGGAGCCCTGTCCTCAAACGAATACGTCATCCAGGCGATATCAAACGACATGATCGAATCTTCCTCATACCAGCTTCCTTCCTCGTTCGATTACTTCGACGAGTGCAGACTGCTCGAATCGAGCGGATTCAACACGTTTTCAGACGGGGGATATGCGGATGCGTCCACTCTGTGGACGGCATCCTCGACTCCTTTCTCCATAGAACAGTTCGGAAATCTGTTCTTCAACGCCGTTTATTCATTCAACAACGGAAACGATCTTCCTTTCAGGATCGCCGTCGAAGAGATAGTGAGGAGGTGACAGCATGAAAAAGACGCTTAAAGCATTATCGATACCTTTCCTTTGCGCACTGGTTCTTTCAGCCTGCGGAGGAGAGACTTCTTCCACCACGTCGGGAGAAGAAAACAGCTCGACATCTTCTTCGATCGATTATTCGTCGATCGACGGAACCCATGCTTCGATAACGATCACAAACGATGCGCACTCCCAGGGGAAGATATATTCTCCCGACGAAGTGAAGATATCGGAGACCTACAACTCCCTTGAGGAAGTCAAGCATTACAACACCCAGTCCCTTCCTTCCCAGGGTGACGTCAATCTTCTCGTCGTTCCCGTCTTGATACCCGGTTACGAAGAGATAGACATCGACGGAGACGGAGAAGACGACAAGGAAGAAGTAAGGGAAGACCTTAAGACGACCTTCTTCGGTGAAGCCGAAGAAACGGCATGGCAGTCGGTTTCCTCCTACTACGAAACGTCGAGTTACGGAAAACTCCACATCGGAGGAACGGTGACCGACTGGTTCGATCTGAGCGAAGCCGGATACGACGATTACGACATCGACGTATCGGATACTCTGGATGTCGCGACCGCCGCCGTCGACTGGGTCAAAAACAGCACCGACATCAAACTCACCGATTACGACTCCGACAAGGACGGATACATCGACGGATTGTGGCTGATATACTCCGCTCCCGACTACAAAAACGGAGGACCTGTCACCGACAACAACAACTACTGGGCCTACACCACCTGGGGAAACCAGACCACGGATTCGGGAGGTGAAGCGCCTAACGTCAATTCACCCGTCTACAACCTTTACGGATGGGCGGGATACGACTTCATGTACGAAGGATACGGAACATCTTCTCTTGATGCCCATACCTATATCCACGAGACCGGACATTTCTTAGGATTCGGAGACTACTATTCCGACAATTCCTCCTACAATCCGATAGGAAAGATAGACATGATGGATGGAAACATCATCGATTTGAACTCCTATTCGAAGATGCTTGTCGGCTGGACCAATCCCTACATCGTCTGCGGAAACGGAACGATCGATCTTTCCTGCATGGAAAACGAGAACGCCTGCATCGTCATACCTGGTGACGACTACGTCTATGACGAGGAAAAAGGATTCGATCCCTTCTCCGAGTACATGGTCATCGAGTTATACAACAACACCGGACTCAACTACTTCGATTCCCTGGAAGCCTATTCGGACGTTTCCCCCAGGGCCATGTCCACGACAGGCGTGAGGATCTATCACGTCAACAACTCCAAATACATCATCAACACCGAAGACACAAATAACATCCAGGCCGAGTTATACACCGACCAGATAATAGACTCCCACAACAGGATCATCCTGCCCATAACCAACAACACCGGATACAACACCTACAACTCCACCTTCGGATTCCCTACTTCAAACAACCTCTGGGACGAGATAAGGCTCATTGAAGCCTCGGGATCGGACACGTTCACTTCCGGCGGATATCAGAAATCAAGCTCCCTTTTCAAAGCGGGTTCCTCTTTCTCGATGGAGACGTACGGAGAGGAATTCTTCGATCGGGGAACTACCTTCGATACGGGAGGGACATTGTCCTGCACCGTATCTATCGATTCGATAGAGGAGGCGGACTGAAATGAAAAAGACAAAACTTCTTTACACTCTCGCCTGCCTGGCGGCCGTTTCCCTTTCCTCCTGCGGAGGAACCTCTTCTTCAATCGATACGTCCTCGTCCGGAAATTCCTCGGATCCCACGTCAACCGGCTACACCGGACTCGGCATGGGCGGAAACGCCGATGAAGACCGGGTCGAGACCGTCGACACCTCCGAATTCGTCGCTTTCATGGAAGAAGTCTCGACCATCACCAGATACTCGTACGAGATAAACAGCTACGTTTCGGGAAGCGAGGGCCACTTCATCGACTACGTCACTCCCACCGCCTGGTACGAAGACGACATCGACGATCCCGAGTCCTCTTTCGGATATGCCGCCGAAAAAAACACCGATTATCTTTTCAAGTATTATCTGACTCAAGACGATGACGGAAACTCCGTCATCACTCCTTCGATCTACGAATACTCCGGCATCTCGACCGAGACCTATTCGCACGTCACCGGTCTTTACGGAGCCTTCACCTTATGCTCTTTCACCCTTCTTGAAGGAGCGATGGACGACTTCGAATGCATCGGAACTTCCACCAACAAATTCCAGATAACCTCGACCGATGCCAGAAGCGTCTTCCAGTACATGACGACCTACGGATCAACCGTCTACGACTATCTCGTGACCGTCACGGTCGAAGTGATCGATTACGACCTTCACCAGTTCGACGTCACGTACGACCTAGGCGATTACGGAACGATGGAAGCCGAGTACAGACCTCTTGATACCACTCCCATCGACATCGTCGAGGAAGAGATCGCTGCCGGAATGACCGGCGTCGAGTACCACTCCGACGTCAAAGCCTTCTTCGAGGCCTGCTCGGGCAACAACTTCATGATGAAAGGCATCTACCAGTATTCGCCCAGAGCCGAGATCGTCCAGGAAAATCCCTACACCATCACCTGCACCAACGACTACTTCTGGTTCGATTACGTTGACGAATCCTACGAAGACTGGGGATACGTCCTTGTTCCCGCCGGAACGACCGTCACCTACTACGATTCGGTGACCGAATCGAATGTCGAGCAGACTCTCGGATACGACGCCTGCTACGAGATAACGAAAGACGAGAATGGAGAATACTACTTCGATCTCTTCGTCGGTCCCGTCACCAACGACGACACCAAAGACTACGTCTCGATGGACGAGCTTCCGGAAGCTAGCGAAGAATGGGTGCCCTATCTTGTCATACTCACCGAAGAGGACGGTTCCAGATCCGTCTACGAATGCGAGGAAGACGGAAACGGAGGATACATATGGTCCTTCTACTCCGACTGGTACGACACGGTCGGCGACTTCTACATCAACGACATCTCGGCCACCTTCTACATGAACCAGTCCCTTATCAATTACGCTCCCATGTACTTTGAAAAGGATGTCTACTCTTCTTTTGAAAACGTCTACAAGGCGACCGACAGCCAGGTCATGACCGAACTCGCAAACGGAATGTTCGGCTGGGGATTCCAGACTTCGACTACCTGGATGTCTTATGTCTCGGCCGCCAGGCTTCAGATCAACATGAACGATGACGGAACCGTCGACAACGGAAACATCGGAATGACGGTATCCGGATCGATATCCGGACTCTACTCCGACAGAAACTTCATCTACTACAACATCTCCGATTTCGGAAATGCATACGACTTGAACATCGAAAGCTTCCTGACCGACAACGGAATAGCTTTCGACAGGGTGGGGGAGTGATCATGAACAAGAAAGCATTGACTTTATCCCTTTTCACTCTTGTTCTGCTTGCCTCGTGCGGCGGAGAGTCTTCTTCCGAATCATCAAGTGATCCTTCCGAAAACGAGTCTTCTTCTCAGGAAGTAGAGCCAGAAGGGGCTCTTCAGGAAATCTTCCTGAAAATTTCTGAAAACAACTTCACTCTTGATTACGAGGGTTCTTTTGCAACCAACCACAACGTCCCTGTCAACCAGACCTTCAAATACACTCAGTATGCGGTCGAGCAGGATGGAGACAGGGGTTTCCAGGGAGTCGCCAAGGGAAACGACGACGTCGTCTTCAAATACGAGATGGAGGACGGCAAGATCGATTCGGGAGCTCCTCTTCTCAACTCGTCTTCCGGACTCAGATACGACTCCATTTACGATTACGTCTGCGGAGTCGAGGACGTCGAGATCCAGTATCTTCCTACGGAGACGGATGATGATGGATACTATGAATACGAATTTGGCAAATCCGATGCCAACGACGAAATCGTTTTCCGTGTTTTCATGAGCTTTTCCAGCTCTAATTCCGGCCTTCCCAAGAGCGTCAAGTTCAAAGTCACCGGAAGCATCCTCGAGATGGTCTGCCTCAACCAGATCTACGATTTTGGCGAATCCGGATATTACGAAGACAACATCTATGCGACCGTCTACAACATCGGAATGACCGAAAATCCGACTGTCAAAAACTACATCGACAACGGCGGTACGAGCAAAAAGGCTTTGGGAAGGAAATTCCTCAAAGTCATGACTCCCTATTTCTCGAGCGAGAACTTCACCGTCGACATCGATGCCACCAAAAAGACCGATCAGAACTTCAGGATGACCGAGTACTTCACTCAAGACGCTCTGTACGAGAAGAATCTCGATGACGTCGAGAACTCTCCCGTCTACCTCATGAGCCAGGGTTATTTGAACCTCGCCTACATCGTCGATGGAAAACTCGAGATCGATTCGACTCCGCAGTCGGGAAGCGACGGAAGCTTCTATGAAGCGATATTGGGCGGATACGTCTCTTCTTCCTTCCTCGATCTTTCGACGAGCAATCTCGTCGGATACGAAGACGACGAGGAAGACACCTACATCATCACCGACAGCCAGTTCATCTCGGTATGCGGAACGCTGGTGTATTCCGACGTTTACGACACCAACTATTGCGATCAGGTCAAGATCGTCATCAACGATTACGAGAATCTCTCGTTCACCATCTACATGGATTACTACAACTACTCAACCGGAGTGTCTTTGGGTCAGATCGTCGCCACCTTCTCCGACTGCGGTTCCACCGTCATCAAGGAAGTCGACGATTATCTTTCTTTGGGAGACGATCCCGAAGATCAGACGATCGACGATCTGAAGACCGTCCTCGACGCCTGCAGGAACAACAACTATTCGACCGACATCATGACCGGTGCCGGCATGGCCAAGTATTACAACACCGAGGATTACTTCTATGAAGAGGTTTACGGAAGCGCCAACAACAACTACGGTCTGATCAAACTTGACGAAGGCGGAAAGTATAATGCCGGCCTTTACGAGTTCTACATAACGGACGGCGAGATGTACGTCACCTCGAGCACCGATTACTCCAACTCCATCTTCTTCCCCGGTGTAGGAACCTATCTCGGTGCCGATGACGATGCCGGATACTTCCATCTTCTCAACGAATGCATCTACGACTTCGACAGTTACGAGGTTGCAAGCGTCGGAAGCGAATTCGATTACTGGAACAACACGACTTCCGGATTTGCAAAAGACGCCATGACCTATCTCACCATGCAGACCACCTACACCTACATCCTTCCCAAGGGTGCCGGATTCGTCGTCAAAAACGACGAGGACGACATGAGGATATCTTTCCTCTCCGATTACCTTGCTTCCGACGGTTCCGCCGAAGGATACACCTCCGTCACCTACTACGATATCGGATCGACTACAAACGAGATCGTCGATGCCTGGCTTGAAGACTATTACGGAACTTCGGCCGAATGAAAAAGGAGAATTGTTGACACATGAAAAGATCATTCAAAATCGCATCGTTTGCGATACTCGGACTCTTGCTCACGTCCTGCGGAGGAGAAGGTTCGACGGTTTCGGCTTCATCCGAGACAGCAACTTCCGAAACCTCCGATTCTGCCTCGTCCGTCACCACGGCGACCAGCGTCTACATCGCCGGTTCCTCATCGGTCAGAGTCGGAAACGCCATCCAGCTGGAAGCCGCGCTTGATAACGGAGAAACGGACACCTTCACGTGGTCTCTTTCCGATTCGTCGATTGCTTCTGTCGATACAAACGGAACGGTCACCGGCATTTCGGAAGGAACAGTCACCGTTTACGCGACTTCGTCCTCATATCCTTCGCTGACCGGAGAGAAGACGATCTCCGTCATCGCCGACCAGGCGACCAGCGTCACCATGAGCGTCGAAGGATACGCGCCCGATTCCAGCGGCATTTACAACATCCCGATCGGAGAGACTTTCCGTATCGTTTTGACTTTAAACGACGCAAATGCCAGGACTCCCGACAGCTACGCCTTCTCGTCCTCGACCTCCTCTTCCTCGACTCCGAGCTATCTCACTTTGACAAACAACGGAGACGGAACGGCGGATGCGGTCGCCTACTCCACAGACACCGGAGTTACTATCAAGGGAACGGCCACGTACTCGGCTTCGTCGACATCCTTGTCGGATGCCGCCCTCTTCAATTTCTACGATGACAACGCATCCGATTATTCATCGTTCCAGAATTACGTTTCTTCGTTCTCTTCCATTGAAAAATCATCGCTTGTTTCATCAACCATTACGAGAACAATTGAAGAAGATGGTTCAACTTCGACCGAAAAGGCCGTCAACACCATCTACTCCGATGCCACTTATACCGAAGTTAATGACGACGGAGAAACGACCAACTATTATTCGGGTTATTACCGGCTGACGAACAGCACCCGTTACTACTCCTTCTCCTATAACGACGACATGTCGGTCGACACCCTTTACAACAACGAAGCCGTCACCGACACGAATAATGCCGGAACGGGGGTCGACTATCATTCGGGACCTTCCTATTACGGAATAGCGGACGTCATCAACTCCTATCTGTGCGGATCTTCGAGCCTCAGCGGTTCGTTCCTGCCTCTGGGCAACTCCAACATCTATGCATCCGCCACCTTCGGCGAAGATGACGACGCCTGGAACGTCTACTCCTCCTACACGGATGCGGATACGGCCAACACGTATAACATCTCTTTGGTTGTCAACAAAGATGCTACATACGGAATAAATGGATACACGTTTACGGAAACCGTATCTTCTTCATCTTCGACAAGCACATATACGGAGACTGCCTCCGACTTCGTGTTCTCTTCTTCGAAGTCTAACAACACTTCCTCGGACGACGAATACATCGACATTGCTTCCTACTACATGACCGCCTATCATCTTGAAGACATAACCGGAAATGATTCCTACACCTATTACCAGGACGAAAGCAAATACGGGGCAGACGAAGTGACGACGGAAGAGTACAACGGAGAGACCATCAACCACTATACTCTGACCAACAACAAGTCTCTTGCGATAGCCGTCGTTCCCGATGCTCCTTCAACCGCATCGACCCAGATCGATTCGATCACGGTCGGCACCGCCGCCGTTGAAGAGGGCGGAACCTCCATCACCGCTCCCACGATCCTAGGCAACGGAATCGGACTTCTCAACGCTCCGCAAAACGACTCCGGAGTCACTCAGACATCCGATACTTACGTCACCTACCAGTCGATAAACGGAATCACGCATACTATTAGAGTCACTTTTATCGACTCCGTCTCCTCGTATCTGACCGTCGACCATGTCACCGGCAACGACTTCGGAAGCATCTTCAAGGGAGAACTCTCCGACTACTGCCTCATCAATACCGACGACGATTCCCTCGAATATACATACAAGCTCGTCATCGACGAAGGAGAGGAAAACGGAATCTCCCTCTACCAGTGGACGGACGACAATGCCGAGGGAATGCCCGGGTATTCGTACTCGATACAAGGCGATGCCGTCGGAACGTACAAGTTCCACTTTGCGACCGTCGAAGACGAATCCATCGTTTCCGAACAGTTCACAATCACGGTAGAAGCTCCCTACACTGTCGAATATCTCTCCGAAAACATCGTCGGCAAGACGTACACGATGAAATGGGAGGGATCTAGCTACTCCTGGAGCGCGTACTTCGAAACGACGACCAACATCGTCTTCACCGAAGACGTCAGCTACTCCTCGACTCTCCTGACCCAGAACATCGCCTACCACTTCGAGGAAGGCGCGATCGTCGTCGACAGCGAGATCCTATTTGAAGGAGACAGGTCGACGGGAGACGAATCCTCAAGCTCGAACACCGGCTTCTACTTCTTCTCTCTCAAGGCCGGAAACATCACCTTCACCAGAGATCTCAAGACCTTGACCTTCTACATGAACACTTCCGAAGGAGCGATATATGCCAAATACGAGTTCACCCTCGACGAGAGCGAAGAGAAATCAGACTTCGCCAGCTACATAGACGGAAAGACGTTCGAAAGCTCCGGAAACTGGGTCAACTACTTGGGCAGCTGTTCGGCTTCGGTCAGCTTTGACAACGGATCGGCTTCGATGTCTATCTACGCTCCCAGACTCAATGAGACCATAACCGCAACGTTCAACTACACCTACGACGACGTCCTCACCAGACTGATGATCAGTGATGCCCTCTTCTCAAACGAATCCGTCGCCTTCTTCAACAGCTATGCCGAGTATAACGAATCGGCGTCGACCCTTGCCTTCAAAATCAACTACAACAACGCATCCTGCAGTCAGGGTCCGATAACGTTCAGCATCTGACACAATACCATTGAAAACTAACGTCGCCGACATCGTTCGGTGGCGTTTTTTAAATATTGTTTATGGCAGAAAAACGGTATGAAAGGGCTATCATGGCCTTTTTTGGCGGTTTTTGACATTTTCTTAAAACAGTCTCTTTAGTTATTTTATAAAATAACTCACGCTGTGTTCGCCCGCTGGATTTATCGAAATTTCCTATTCCTTCCTCCCGGGTCTGCACGGCGAATGCCATCATGAAAGGAGAAAGACAACTCAATGAAAAAAGGCAAATTCCTAGTGGTTGCCGCATTGTTGTCCTGTTGCACGGTTCTTGCAGCCTGCGGCGGGACGTCTTCAAGCGGTGAAACATCATCAACCACGACATCCGAGCCCGATTCATCTGAGGACTCCACATCCGGCTATTCATCGGAGGACTCGTCAAGTTCGGGTTCCGATGAAACAAGTTCGGACTCGAGCTCTTCGGACGATTCAAGTTCAGACGATTCTTCCACAGGCGGTGAAGAACCCGCCTCGACTTCCACCATCACGCTGGATCTCGCAAACAACATCTACGCCTACGTTTACCTGGCCACGGGAAGCGAACCTTCCCTTGACGACGAGGTCATCCTCGGTGCCAACTACAACTATTCGCAGCTGACCGCCGAAGTCGAGACCGGCTCCTACATCTACATCGAGAACCTCAATTCCGCAGCCGACTATGTCGTCACGTTCGAAGACGGTTCATCGGTCAGCGGAACCCTCGAAGCTTATGGAGAGGAAGTCTCCGATCTGATCCAGATCACTGGAAATGCTTCCATCGTCATGACCGAAGCCACCAGCACCGGCGGAGAAGACACCGGCAACAAGTCGACCATCACGATGACTTACGAGAACAACATCTACGCCTACGTCTATTCCTCGGCTGACGATGTCCTCGATGACGACGACGAAGTCATCCTTGCCGTCAACTACGGCATGAACACCACCGAAGCGACCGTCGACACCGGCACCTACATCTTCATCGAGAACCTCAATGCCAAGGCCGACTACACCGTCACCTTCGAAGACGATACCACAGCTACGGGAACCATCGACGAGTACGGCGGAGTCTCCGAAGCCATCGAGATCACCGGAAACGCGACTCTTGCCCTCACGGCAGCTTCCACTTCCGGCGGAGAAGACACCGGAAACCATTCCACCCTTTCTCTCTCTGTCGGACAAAACGTTTACGCCTCCGTTTATTCTTCCGAAGATACCACTCTCGACGAGGATGACGATGTCGTCCTCATGGTCGGCTGGAACTCTTCTATCCTTGAAGCGACCGTCGACACCGGCACCTACATCTTCATCGAGAACCTCAATGCCAAGGCCGACTACACCGTCACCTTCGAAGACGATACCACAGCTACGGGAACCATCGACGAGTACGGCGGAGTCTCCGAAGCCATCGAGATCACCGGCAATGCCGCCATCACGATGAGCCAGTACGTTCCCGAAACCGCCGAGATCGCCGAAGTCAACAACTGGTCTTCCCAGTACATCTCCGACGTTTCACTCGAAGTCGGCGAGTCCTACGAAGTCGGAGCCGAAGTCGACTATTCCTTCGTTTCTTCCTACTATACCCCTGCCGATTCTGCCCTGACCTATGCGGCCAACTACTACATCACCGTCAACGGCACGACCGTCAGCCCCACCGCCGCCAACTATGACAGTGCGACCGGCCACACCACCTACAGAGGCACCTTCACGATGCCCGAAGCGGATGCGACCGTCGATATCCTTCTTGCCAGCACGACGACTTCCGACACCAACGGCTTCACCGCTTCCTTCCAGAGCGATGATAACGTTCAGTGCCTCTCCATCGCCAATCCTTCCGCCAGCTACAGCGCCAACTCCTCCTTCTATCTCGTCATGAAGAAAGCTGCCGGCGTCAGCATCACCGGAATCGAATATTCGACCGATGGCGGAGAAAACTGGACACCGTCCTCCGGTGCCAGCGTCTACACGATGAACGGAAACTACAATTCCGACATCGTCTACAAATCAATCTATTCTTTCACCTACTTCTCGGCCGGACAGAACGTCCTCTTCAAAGCCGACTACACCACCGATAACGCCTACTACAGCCTCACTCTCACCAACGAAAGCGACATCACCATCTCTTCCGGAAGCTTTTCCTATCACCCCTTGGCCGGCGATGCCGTCTACCTCAGCTACTCCGCAAAAGCAGGCAAATACGTCTCTGCCGCCGCAACTGTCGTGACCGATAGTGGAGATACCGTCACCACTTCTTCCAACTCCACTTCCTACCTCAGATTCACGATGCCCGAGGCCAATGTCTCCATCACCTTCATCCTCGGCGATCAGGTTGCCGTCACGACGGCCGAGAACGACGGTCTTTCCAAACAGATCGTCGTCAAATCGTCCTTATATAGCTCCGATACCGTCGAATATGTCACTCCCGGAAGTACATACTACATCTGCGCTTATGCCGCAGACGGATACATCCTTTCCGGATTCGACATCAACGGAACCGAGTACACCTCCACTTTGTCCTACACCGGATCCAGCTACGGCGGACCTTGGACATATGTCCAGTACCAGGTTCCTTCCGATGCAACGTCCGTATCGGTTTCTGCCATCCTCACCCAGGCTTATATAGCTTCTTCGTCCATTGATTCTTCAAAGGCCACCGTCTACTTCGGCTCCGCTTCCACCGGCACCTATGCCGAAGGAGCAAGCGTCAGCTTCACCATCACCCCCAACGCCTATTACTCTCTTGATACTTCCTCCATCACCGTCACCGATGCAAACAACAACGACATCGCTGTCTCCAACATCCAGACCAACAGCTACAGCGGCTCCGTCACCGGCACCTTCACGATGCCTGCGGCCAATGTCGTTCTCTCTGCCACTCTGACCGAGAAGAACACCGTCGCCGTTTCGCTCAGCATGAACGAGTTTGCTTCCACTGCCATCAGCTCCGTTTCCATCTACGGCGGCTCTTCCAGACAGTATCTCTACAACACCACCGAAGGTTCCGTCTCCTTCATCGAAGGCGAGACCTTATCGATCTCCGTCTCCTACACCAGCGCCAGCTATGAATCGACCATCTATGCCGTCACCGGCGAGACAATGACCGAGATCACTCCTTCCTACACCTACTCAACCAGCATCTCTGCTTCCTACACCGTCACCAGCGACCTTACCGGCTTCTACATCGAAGCTTCCGAAAAGTCGCATCTGAACGTCACCTACAATGTCGATTCTTCTCTCTCCGTCACCTATGCCTGGTCGACTTCTTCCTACGCTTCCACCGAAAGCAGCCTCAACATCGTCGATAACTACGACGACGTCCTCTACTCCGGCTATTACTGCTACCTCAAGGTAACCGGTGCAGCCGATGGATACAGCCCCGTCGTCACCGTAACCGGTTCAGACGGCAGCACCATCTCCGTCACGACCACCTACGTCAATGATTCCAGCTATTCTTCTTCCACCCAGTGGTACAGATTCTCGCCCAGCATGGACTTCACCCTGAACATTTCCGTCCAGGCCCAGTGCAAGATCACCATCAACAACGAGGAGAACCTCTACTGCACGGTCGAAGATTCCGACTACACCGAATATTCTTCCGGCTCCTACGTCGATGCCGGCACCAGAATGAGTCTCTGGAACTACTCTTCTTCCACCGTCTACTACACCATCGACTATGCCGAAGAGAGCACTCAGGATCTTTCCGGAACCCTCGACGGATATTATTCCTACTACTACTTCTACGTCACTTCCGACGTCACCGTCACCTTCTCCTCCACCGATCCCAACGCTTCGACCGGAGAAGGCGAAGAAGCCTCCACTTCAGCAGTCACCATCAGCAACAGCACCGGAGTCACTCTTTACATCAAAGACAGCTCCAACTACAGCGAGCTGATCACCGCTGACGGCGACTACACCGGAACCATCGCTACCGGATCCACCATCTACATCCAGAACGGTTCCTTCTCTAGTGCCATCTCCCTCACCTACACCGTCGGTGAGAGCGAAGCCACCACTGTCACGCTTGATGAATACGATGTTACCGATGACATCACTGTCACCGGCGATCTCAGCATCACAGTCAGCCTCGCAAGCGTTACCGAATAACCGGTAATATTCATCCGTTAACGTCTGATTGAAAAACAAAGATACCGCATCCGAAAGGGTGCGGTATTTTTGTTGCTCATTCCATGCATGCGTGCGGGATGACGTGTGTCCGTTTTCCGTCAGATCCAGAGACCGTACCATCTGCGCTTCAAGCCTGACTTTTGCCCGAAAATGCTGTCATGAAAGTGATATCACGACCTTTTTCCGATGTTTTTGAAGACTTTGTTCATATTTTTTATTAAACTGATTATCATACGTATTTATGGATGCGTTCTCAAGCACGCCGCAAACCCGTGCCGAATTGAAAGACAAGGAAAACACTCGATGAAGAAAAGAAAATATCTGGCCATCGCCGCATTGCTTTGCTGCTCTCTTCTTGCAGCCTGTGGAGGCGGAGACTCCTCTTCTGGTGATTCGTCAACTTCATCCGGCGATCCGGTTTCTTCCGAAAGCGGATCCCAGGATTCGGGTCATGAAGAAATATCTTCTTCTCCTGTCACTGCCTTCTACGTCAACGTCGATTACAACCCGAACAACGTGTCGGTCGGGATAATGGGCGAGCAGGACGAATACGGGAGATACGAAGCCGGAACTCGGATTACGATCTCGGCGACTTTGATCAACACCGATTACACGCTGATGGACATTTCGTCAGAAGACGTGACGTTCACTTCAAAAGAGGTCGACGATGCTCGGGGAACGGTCACCTTCGTCATGCCTTCAAACAACGTCACCATAGACGTCACGGCCGAATCAGCGGACAAAACCCGGATAGAAGAAATAAACAATTATTCAAGCTCCTACGTTTCCGGTTTTTCGATCTCCGAAGGAGACGAATACAACGTCGGTTCAAGAGTCTCCTATTCCTTCAATTCCTCCTATTACACGACCGAATCCGGTGCAAAAGGCAGCGTCAGCAGCTATTACGTGACCGTCAACGGCAAAACGTACAATCCTTATTCCGCCGACTGGGAAAACGCGTCTTCGACAACCTATTACGGATCTTTCGAGATGCCTGAAGAGAACGCTGTCATCGAGATCGTTTTCGCTTCCACGACTCTTGCGGACAGCGGATTCACCGCATCCTTTGAGAATGACGAATACGTCCGGTGTCTCTCGATTGCGGACGTTACGCAGACATACAGCGTCAACTCCTCCATCTACGTCGTCATCAGGAAAGAGGCCGGAGTCAACATCACGGGACTCAGCTGTTCGACCGACGGCGGAACGACGTTCACGGAAATCGGATCGCTGAGCGGCACCTACACCATGTACGGAAACACGAACTCCGACATCGTCTATATTTCGCTTTACGCAAGTGCTTATTTCTCTGCTGGGCAAAACGTAATATTCAAAGCAAATTATCTGTCAAACATCTCTTACTACAATCTTGAGTTCGTCAATGCAGACGACATCGTCGTCTCCTCCGGAAGCTATTCTTCCCACCCAATGGCCGGAGATTCGATCTCCATCAGGTATTCGGGTGCCGAAGGAAAATACGTGTCGGGATCGGCAACCGTCGTCACCGATGACGGAACCGAAGTTTCGACGACTGCAAACACGACTTCATTCTTAAGTTTCACGATGCCTTCTAAAAACGTCACAGTCACGTTCAACGTCAATGATCAGCTTCCCGTCGATGCCAAGCAAAGCGACACTCTTTCCACCCAGATCATAGTAAAGACAAGCCTGTACACGACGGAAAGCGTCAATTTCGTCACTCCCGGCCAGTCTTATTACGTCTGCGCATTGGCGGCAGACGGCTACATACTTGACGGATTCGACATCAACGGGACCCGATATTCGGATGTTTCGACCAACACTTCGACAACCTACGGAGGACCCTATTCCTATGTCCGTTACTCCGTTCCTTCCGATGCGACGGAAATGAAAATCTCGACTGTCGTATCCACCGGTTATGTTGCTTCGACCGACATCTCCTCCGAATGTGCATCGGTGACTTTCGGAACCGGATTCACTTCGACTTTTTCGGCCGGTGACTCCGTTTCATTCACGGTCGCTCCGACCGCTTATTACTCGATCGACGACGGATCGGTGAAACTTGCTGACGAAAACGGAAACAACGTCTCCATTTCAAACCTTCAGACTTCATCGGACGGCGTTGTGACCGGAACGTTTACGATGCCTGCAGCTAACGTCACCCTTTCTGCTTCGTTCACAAAGAAATCGACAAGGAGCATTTCCGTATCTCTTGAAGGAAATGCATCATCTTACGTCCAATCCCTGTCCGTTCAGGGCACCACTTCGGGAGCCAGTTTGACGAACACCTCTTCTTCGGCCGAATTCATCGTCGGCGAGACCGTTTCCATTTATGTCTATTATTCCGATTTCTCCTATGATTACACCGTTTGCGCTCTGTCCGGATCTAGCAAGACAGAACTGGTCGCTTCTTCCGTCACTTCGACATACACGTATCTCGAGTATGCCATCACCGATTCTTTGGATTCGTTTGCAATCTCCGTTTCGAAGAAGCAGTATCTGAACGTTTCCTATGACATCGAATCCGGTCTTACGATGACTTATGCTTATTCCGAATCCCAGGTTTCTCTCGAGAGTGCGGTCACCAAAGTTTCAAACTTTGACAACCGCATATACTCGGGATACTACTGCTACTTCCAGGTCAGCGGTATTCCATCCAGATACAGTGCCGTCGTTTCCGTCAAGGATTCAAACGGACGGGAGATCGAAGTTTCGACCGCATATCTTTATGACGAGGACTATGAAAACCGCACCGAATGGTACAGGTTCATTCCGACTTCCGACTTCACGATCTCCGTTTCCACCCGTGCCCAGCTTACCATTGGCGTCGAGCTCGAATCCGGCATTTCTTCCGGCATTTTCGACATCATCAACGATTCGAACGGCGATTACCTCAAGACCGGAACGAACTACGTCGATTACGGTTCTTCGCTCAGAATCGCCTATTACAGCGAAAGTCCCCTTCTCTATTATTACGTGGACTACGAGGATGCTTCCTATACGGACATATCCGGTTCGCTTCCAAACGACAACGGAAGCAGATTCACAACTTTCACCGTTTATTCGGATGCGACTATACGTCTTACGTCCTCTCCTTACGAGGGCTGAAATCCGAGATTTAAAGCCTTTTACCTGCAAAAAACGTCAAAACCGCGGCCAAAATCCGCGGTTTTTTGATTTTTTCGTCTTTTATTTGACCTTTGTTACAAATCGTGAAAGGGCTATCATCACTAGTTTTAAGGTTGTTTGTTAAATTTCTTGACAATTTTCAAAAAATGCATGACTAAAATACAGGCTATCACAAAGGACAGCTTGTTGAAATGTTTCATTCTTCTGCCGCCCCGCGTGATGACTATCATCATGGAAAAAGGGGGAACTATCTAATATCTATGAAAAAAGCTAAATTCTTGACAATTGCCGCTTTGCTCGGCTGTTGTTCAGTCCTTGCCGCCTGCGGCGGAGAGGAATCATCGGTTGAAGAGCCTATTGAGGAAGCCACCGTCAGCTATGTCTCGGAAAATCCCAACATGCTTTTTGCATTCGTCCGTCTGACGAATCCCGGCGATCTCGAAGATGACAGAATCTGCGGATCCAACGGCGATTCCTACATCGTCGACAGCGGAAGCGTTGCCATCGGTACCTACGTCTACATCGAGAACCTCGATGCCGCAGCCGATTACACCGTTGCTTTCGCATCCGGTTCGACGCTGAGCGGATCGCTCGAAGCCTGGGGAGAAGGAGAATCCGATCCCATCCTGATTACCGGCGACTGCACCATCACCATCAGTGCAGCTTCCGAAGAAGATGATGAAGATGACGGAACGTCACAGGCCACCATCACCTACGTCTCGACCAATCCCAACATGCTCTTCGCCTTCGTCAGCTATTACCAGTCCGATCTCGACGATCCCAGAATCTGCGGATCCAACGGTGACACCTACATCGTCTCTTCCGGCAGCGTCGAAGTCGGTTCCTACGTCTACATCGAGAACCTCGGTGCCGCAGCCGATTACGTCCTCCAGTTCGAAGACACTTCCACCGTTGAAGGATCTCTCGAAGCTTGGGGCGGAGAATCCGATGCCATCCAGATCAACGGCAACTGCACGCTGACCCTCAGCACCGCTCAAGAAGCCGCTGAATAACCAGTCTGAGCCGACAATCGATGCCGCATCCTCACGGGTGCGGTATTTTTATGGTCCGGTCGATGTGCTTATGTAAGAGCTTTCATTTCAATTTTTGCACTTCCGGCGGGCTTTTTCAGAAAAAAAGACGCATGTTCCAATAAAATACATCTCATTAAAAATTAAAGACTTGTAGTCTTTATTGTTAATCAAAGAAAAAGGAAAAACTATTCAATGAAAAAAGGCAAATTCCTGGCTGTTGCCGCATTGATCTCGTGTTGCACCGTTCTCGCAGCCTGCGGAAACGGCGAAACGTCGTCAAGTGCGGAACCATCGTCTTCAACTTCATCATCCGAACCTGTTTCCTCGGACGATTCGACATCAGGCTATTCTTCGGACGACTCAAACTCCGGAGAATCAAGCTCGAGCGACTCGTCATCGGGCGACTCGTCATCGACCGGAGGAGACACTCCTTCGACATCTCAGGCGACTCTCACCCTGTCCG
>X288_Common_Brushtail__coassemble_22_pt1 | contig 21608 bp, 21 predicted proteins | sample X288_Common_Brushtail__metabat2_high_PE_011 | metagenome-assembled genome bin X288_Common_Brushtail | reverse complement strand
CGAAGAGCATGATCTTGCCTTCGGAAAGCGTGTCAGAGATGACATATGAAGAGATGGTGGGCATGAAGACCATCATGGCGGCGGAAACGATGCCGGCCGTGGTCTGGGGGAGAATGGCTTTGGCGAATGTGTTGAAAGGATTGCATCCGAGATCCTGAGCGGCTTCAATCTGTGATTTGTCGAGGTTCAGCATCGTCGAATACAAAGGAAGAATGGTGAAAGGAAGGTAGTTCATAACCATTCCGATCATCGTGCATAAAAGCGGATGTTCGCCATTGGTCGTTCCTAACCATCCTAGTATGATGGAGAGAAGATCTCTCAAAGCGCCTGTCCTCAAAACGAAGTTGATCCACATCGGCATGACGAACAGCATGACCAGTATGTAGTTCCTGTTGTACTTGGGATTGGCGAGGAGATAGGCCAGAGGATATCCGATGAGAAGGCACAAAGCCGTGTTGAACAGGCCTATCAGGATCGACACCAGAAGGATGTTGAGCTTTGTCGTCGAAGTGAAGAAATCGACGCAGGCATCCCAGGTGAAGTATCCGTTGTCGTCGGTGAAAGCATAGTAGATGATGAAAAGGATCGGAATCAGAACGAACAGGATGAGGAATATCGAGAAAGGCAGACCGAGGACCTTTCTGGTGAAATTGCTACGCTTCATATTTCTCCATGTCTCCTTTCAGTTTCAGCTGGATGTCCTCCTTCGCAACCCTGATGCCGACGATGTCGCCGGGATTGAAGTTGAAAGGAGTCGAAACAAAGAAGTCTTCGTCGTCATCCGTTCTCACGAGCATGTTGTAGTGATCGCCTTTGTAGAAGGAGTTGACGACTTCGCCGATGACGTTGGCATTGGTCGTGTCGTCGGAAACGATGATGCTCTTGGGCGATATGGTGGCTATGACGTCCGCATTCGCGAAGTCGTATTCTTTCTTGTTGAAGGTGACGATGCCCTCTTCGTTGACCGTGGATTCTGGAATGAGCTTGGAAAGATCGCACTCGAAGGGCTTGTCGTCGATGTAGACGCAGTGGTCTTTTCCGATGTAGGCATCCGAGTAGACGTTGGTGTCGTCGACTTTGTGCATGAGATGGATGCCGTCGGGAAGGATCGTCAGATATATGGGCTGTTCGGGATCGTAGTCGTGCGTCGACTGGGCGACGACGTCATTGTGTCCGACCAGGATTTCGTACTGGTAATGGATGCCCTTGAAGACCTTGGATTCGATCTTTCCCTGGACGTAGCCCTCCTTGGGCACCTTGGAAAGCTTGATGTCTTCGGGTCTTGCGACGGCATCGACTCTCTCGTTGAGAGGGAAATCGTCGACGCATTCGAAGACGTGATTCATGAATCTCACCTTTTTCTCGCCGACGACGGTCGCATTGTAGATGTTGGAGGAACCGATGAAGTCGGCAACAAACGCGTTATTGGGCTCGTTGTAAATTTCTTCGGGAGTTCCCGTCTGCTGGATGACGCCGTCGTTCATGACGATGATGGTGTCCGACATAGTCAGGGCTTCTTCCTGGTCATGGGTGACGTAGATGAAAGTGATGCCGAGTTTTTCGTGCATGGCTTTCAACTCGAGCTGCATGTCTTTTCTCATCTTGAGATCGAGTGCGCCCAGAGGTTCGTCGAGAAGAAGGATTAAAGGCTCGCAGATGATGGCTCTTGCGATGGCGACTCTCTGCTGCTGTCCGCCGGAAAGGGTTCCGATGTCTCTGTCCTCGAGTTCGTCAAGGTCGACGACCGCCAGAGCGGCTTTGACCTTTTCGAAAATCTCCTCTTCGGTGAGGTGTCTGTACTTGTAGGAAGGGACGGGTGAATTGAGAGTTTCTTCGAGTCTGGAATTCAGCACTTCTAGACGATTTTGCCTTGTTTCCTCATCGATGATCTTGTCTTTCTTGATCCTCTTGATCTGCGCCTTGATGTACTTGACTTTCGATTTGTCGACCTGATAGATCTGGTTGCCTTCCTTGTCGAGATTGGGCATCGGGATCTTCTTGTTTTTGAGTCCGAACGCCACGTTTTCGTAGACGTCGAGATTCGGGAACAAGGCGTAGTGCTGGAAGACCGTGTTGACAGGTCGTTTGTAGGGAGGGATGGGTGTGATGTCTCGGCCGTTGAGCAGAATGTCGCCCGAATCCGGAGTTTCAAATCCGGCGATCATTCTGAGAGTGGTGGACTTACCGCATCCGGAAGGACCAAGGATCGTAACGAATTCGCCTTTTTTGATGTTCAGGTTCATCTTGTCGATGACAACTGTACCATCGAAGATTTTCGTGACGTTTTTCAGCTGAATGATGTATTCAGAGGATTCGTCACCGACAACAGGAATGTCTTTTTCCATGCTGCAACCCTCCATTTTGTAAAAACAGCAAAAATATATTGTAAAAATGCCAAAAACACAACATTTTTTTCGACAACTTTTTCTTTAAGTTTTTTCAAATCGAAAAATCCGAAACAACACTTTCAAGTCCTAACTTTCAATTTCATTGTTATATTTTGTCAATTTCGCTGAAAATGTGGTCTTAAAAACCTTTCATTGAGTATTAAAAATGTCGAACTGAAAACCATCAAAAATTTTTATTGTTTTTTTCAGTGGTTTTCAGTGAAAAAACGCAATTTTTTCCGACGGAAAATCTGCATGGTTTTTCGGGCGTTTTTCTTGCAAAGACATGCGGAGACAAATATACTAGCCTTTAGTCAATGACCATGAAAACATTCATATTCGATCTCGACGGAACCCTCCTAGACACGGCGGAAGACATCAAGGAAGGCGTGAACCACTCCCTTGAACTGAATCACCTGCCTTTGATAACCAAGGAGCAGTGCATTTCCTATCTCGGAAACGGTTCGGTGAAACTGATCCAAAGGGCTATCGGAAACAATGAAGCCGACTTCGACAAGGTCTTCAACGACTATTACGTTTATTACAATGCGAATCCGATACGTTACACCAGGCCCTTCGACGGCATAACGGACATTTTGGGAAAACTGAAAACTCTCGGTTGCAGAACGATCGTTTTCACGAACAAACCGCAGTCGATTGCCGACAACATAGTCTCCCGTTTTTTCGGCGATCTCGTTTTCAGGACCGTCGGAGTCGGAGAAAATAACGTCACAAAGCCGGACGTCTCCGATTTCATTAAGAGAATCGAAGATTTTGATCCGGAAAATTCCGTTTACTTCGGCGATTCGCCGACCGACATAAGAACGGGACACAACCTCGGCATAGATAAAACCGTGTCCGTTCTCTGGGGTTACACGAAGGAAGAAGTTCTTAGAGCAGTCGTTCCCAAGGCCTTTGCCTTCATAGACTCGGTTTTGCAAATCGAAGAATTCATGTAAAGACGTTTCATCCTTTTTTGTTCGATACAGATTGAAATCATCGGTCTCCGCAAGTAAAATTAATCTTATATTTTCAGTGGAGGTCAGGCTTATGATCGTACTCACCGGTCCGTCGGCATCGGGTAAAACGGCAACCTGTTTTTATCTCCAGTCCCATTACGGTATCAAAAAGGTCGTCACCCACACGACGCGTCAGATGCGTGTCGGTGAAAAAAACGATGTCGATTATCATTTCGTGACCGTCGAAGAATTCCTGAGAATGAAAGAGAACGGCGAATTCATAGAGACCGTCTTTTACAACGGAAATTATTACGGAACTTCCAAAAAGGAAGTCGGCATAGACAAAGGCCTGGTCGTCGAGCTCGAGGGTGCAAAGACGTACAGGAGTCTCAACGATCCCAAAACCGTCATCTTCTACATGGAAGCCGATGAAAGCATAAGAAAAGAAAGAATGCTCGAAAGGGGAGACGATCCCGAAAAAGTCAAATCGAGACTCGTCAACGACAAGTCGGCATTCGATCTCGGAGACGACTTCGACAGGCTCATCGACGTCAAAGTCGACACCGTGTCGCACAACGTCGAAGACGTCGCCGCATTCATTTACGACAAATACCGCAATATCCTCAGGGAAAGAGGAATTGAATTCTAAAAAGCGACGATTTCGTCGAGTCTGACGTCGTAATGGTCGGTCTCGAACTCGGCCTGCAGAAACAGATATCCGACCCCCAGGGTACGGATGTTTTTGTTTACGGCGAGAAACCTGTCGTAATATCCGCCGCCGTAACCCAGCCTGTAATTGTCATGATAGGCGACAAGAGGTATCAGCATCAGTCCTTTTGAAGACACTTCTTTATCAAGATCAAAAGTCGGTTCTTCGATACCGCGTCTTCCTGTATGAAGAATTTCATCTTGTTCAACCTTTTGAAATATCATCTCATGTTCGGAGATTGTGACTGGCAGGCAGACCGTCTTGCCCATCTCGAGCGAAAGATTTTTTATGTAGGATACGTCCGGTTCGTTTCTGTGCGGAGAATACAGATAGACGACTTCTGCTTCGGCAAATTCCTTCTTTTTCGCTATTTCAAGCTGGATGTTCATCGAAAGTTCGTCTCTTTTCCCGGCGGAAAGAGCGTCTCTTTCCGCAAGTTTGATTTTTCGGATTTCGTTTTTTGTCATGTCAATACCTTCACTCGCAATGGTAATTAAATTTTACACCATATCCGTTTTCTTTCAAAATTCCGATAAATAAAGAGTTATCTGAAAAGACTAGTTTTCCGGCTTCGAATAGGTTGTTTACTTGTTTCCGAAAAAACGGAAATCCGGGGTTATAATCGAGGCAGAAATGAAACGCACTGACAGAGACATTCTCGCCATCGATCTGAAGTCTTTTTACGCCTCCGTCGAATGCATAAAAAGAAACCTCGATCCCTTCAAAGTCCCGCTGGTCGTAGCCGACGAATCCAGAGGGGACGGGACCATCGTTTTGGCTGCCTCTCCTTTTATCAAGGAGAAATACGGAGTCAAATCCAGATGCCGTCTCTTCGAAGTCGACAAGAACATACCGGGACTCGTGATAGCATGCCCCCACATGAAGGATTACCTTCAGGCACAGGCGGATGTCATCGGAGTCTATCTCGATTACGTGTCGAAGGAAGACCTTTACGTCTACTCCGTCGACGAATGTTTCCTCGACGTCACCAACTATTTGAAAAGAGGAAACGACACCTCGTATTCATATGCCGAAAAGATCGTCGACGACGTCAAAAGAAGGACCGGACTCACGGTCACGGCCGGAATAGGAAAGAATCTTTTCATGGCCAAGGCCTGCATGGACATCGAGGCCAAAAAGAGCCCTTCCTTCATCGCAAAATGGGATTACGAAGACATCCCCTACTCCCTTTGGCCCGTCGCTCCCTTGCACAAGATGTGGGGCATAGGATCGAGGATGGAAAGAAAGCTTAACGCCATGGGATTCTATTCCGTCGGCGACATAGCCTGCTCCTCTCCAACGTTCCTCAAAAAGGAGATCGGAGTCATCGGAGAAGAGATCTACTATCACTCTCTGGGTTATGACGACGCCCTGCTTCAGGAAAGATACGAACCCCGGAACAAATCGTTCTCCGTCGGAGAGGTGTTGCTCAGGGACTACAAATACGAGGAAGTCTTTTCGATCATCGGAGATCTCTCCCACGAGCTTTGCGAAAGGCTGAAGAAAAGCAGAAAGGTCTCATACACCTTCTCGTGCACAGTCGTGACCGCCGACGATTCCGAGTCCTATCATTTCCGTGCGGTTTTCGAGTCGCCGACTTCCTCCGCTTTCAGGCTCACCCGGCAGCTCAAACAGACGTTTGGAAGACTCCCGGCCGACAGGAGTACGAATTACAGAAGGGTCCTGTTGTGCGCCGATTCCATTACTGAAGAAGACAGTTTCCAGACATCCCTTTTCGACAACGTCGAAGAAAACGGAAGGACGGATGCCGCCGAAGAAGTCATGATCAGAGTCAGGGATGCATTCGGAACCGAAAAGGCGATGCCCGCTTTTGCGGCCACGAAAGAATCGACATACAGACAGAGAAGCCATCAGATCGGAGGACATCTGGCATGAGAGGGATGAAGAAATGGCTGCCGTTCAAATCCCTGGACGGGCAGGACGAAGTCATCGAAAACATGTACAGAGAAAGGAACAAGGTCGAAAAACCGGTCCTTTCTTCCGACGAGGAGGAAGAGATAAACGAATGTCTGGTCTCCCTCAAAAAAGGGGACAGGGTGAACCTTTCCTATTACGAAGACGGGGAGATAATCAACCGTCAGGCCGTGTTCAAAAGCGTCCAGCCCGAATACGCCAGGCTGAATCTCGACGGTTTTCCCCTGGATTTCCAAATGCTTCTTTCAATTTCGAAAATCGAAGAATAGAATATAAACAAGTCTGAACAAAGGAGAAAGATTGTTATGTCCGCAATGAAAGACAAAATCCATACCGGAGAACTTTATTTATGCGGTGACGAAGAGATAATGGAGTATCAGACGGAGTGTCTGGACAGGCTTTACGAATTCAACCAGACCAGACCGACCGAAGACGAAAAAAGACAAAAGATGCTGAAAGAGATGTTCGCCGAGATCGGAGAAAACTGCTACATCGAGCCTCCATTTCACTCGAACTTCGGCGGTAAGAACGTCCACTTCGGAAACAACGTCTACGCCAACTTCAATCTGACCCTTGTCGACGACACCAACATCTACGTCGGGGATTACACCATGTTCGGACCAAACGTCACCATAGTCACGGCGACACATGCCGTCTGTCCCGAGCTCAGGGAACAGGGATATCAGTACAATCTTCCCGTTCATATCGGAAGGAACTGCTGGCTTGGGGCGGGGGTGACGGTTCTTCCCGGAGTCACCATCGGAGACAACTCCGTGATAGGAGCGGGAAGTCTTGTCACCAAAGACATACCCGCAAACGTCGTCGCTTACGGAGTTCCGGCGAAGGTAGTGAGAGAGATAGACGAACACGATCGCGAATACTACCACAAAGACAGAAAAATCGATCCTTCACTGCTGTATTAAATTTTTTTATTTATAATATTAAATAGCTATATAATTTCTTGTAAAAATTTTATTAATACACCAAATAATATATGCAGCAACAGAGGTAAGAAATATCTTTACTTATTTCTTCAAAAAAGATATACTTTCTTTCGGCTTTTCGCCAATATACTTTCTTGCTGACTCCTGATGTAGAGTCAGCCTGAAGACCATAGGGAGGTATACACATGAAGAATTACGAACTCATGTACATTCTTGCGCCCAGCCTCGATGAAGAAGCCACCAAGGCAGCCATCGAGAGCCTGAACAAGATCATCACTGACAACGGCGGCTCAGTCACCAAAGTCAATGAATGGGGAGCAAGAGATCTGGCCTATCCCATCAAGAAGCAGACGAGAGGTTACTACGTCGTAGTCAACTTCACTGCCGACAATCACGTCCTTGATGAGTTCGACCGTATCGTCAAACTTGACACGAGAGTATTGAGATTCCTTATCACTGTCGCAGAAAACTAATGACAGAAAAGGAGAACCAAATGCCCGCATTAAACAGTGTCGTTCTGATCGGAAGACTGGTCAGAAATCCGGAACTGAGGAAAACCAATTCCGGTGTTGCAGTCGTGTCATTCACGGTTGCAGTCGACAACATCACAAAAGCCGGTGCGGAAAAGAGCACCAGCTTCATTCCGTGCACCAGCTGGAACAAGACCGCCGAACTTGTCGCCAAATACTGCACCAAAGGATCTTTGGTGGCGATTGACGGAAGACTTAACCAGAGAAGCTACGAAGACAGGACCGGTCAAAAGAGATCGGTCGTGGAAGTCGTTGCGGAACAGGTCCAGTTCCTCGAAAAGAAGAACAGTGACGATGACTATCCCAGAGAACCCTCTTACGACGATTCAAGGGACAACGCCATTCACGAAGGAATCGATTCATCCGACGACGATCTTCCGTTTTGACGCCTGAAACACTCAGGCGGAAGGAGAATTGAAAAACAATGTACCGCAGAGTAAAACCCAAGAAAAAGATTTGCTACTTCACGAAGAACCATATCGATCACATCGACTACAAGGATGTCGATCTTCTCAAGAAGTACATCTCGCCTTCCGGAAAGATCACTTCCAGAAGGATCACCGGCACCTGCGCCAAGCATCAGAGAATGCTCGCCCAGGCCATCAAGAGAGCCAGATTCATGGCCCTTCTTCCCTACGTCGCCGACTGATTGAAAAAACATTATCCCCGGTCGCATCATCCGGGGATTTTTATTAAACAATGATCAAGCCCTATCAGAAAGAAGACGACACCGCCTATGTCGAAGGATTTTTCCCCGCGATCCAGCTTTTGGAGACCCGCAAAGACAAACTCGTCTCCCTGTACGTGAGCGAAAACGCCCTGAAAAGCGATGCCTACAAAAAGATCGAAGAACTCGTCCCCAAAGACAAAATAACCGTCTCCGACAAAGCTTTCCGCATCATCAAAGCCAAGGAAAACTCTCACGTCATCGCCGTGTTCAGAAAGTATCAAAGCGAGTTCGAACCCGACAAGGACCATGTCGTCATGGTCAATCCGCAGGACAGCGGAAACCTCGGGAACGCAATGAGGACACTTCTTGCCTTCGGATATAAAAACTTGGCGATAATCGAACCTGCAAACGATTATTTTTCTCCGAAAACGCTACGTTCTTCAATGGGAGCATTTTTCCATATCAACGTGGAATCGTTTGATTCCTTCGAATCATACGTCGCAAAATACAAAAGAAAGATCTATCCGTTCATGCTCGATGGGAAAAACGAGCTCTCGGACGTCTTGTTTGACTCTCCTTGCTCGCTCGTTTTCGGAAACGAAGCGACCGGTCTTCCTCCTTCCTTCATGTCGGACGACGCGGTCCGGATCAGACAGTCGGATGACGTCGATTCCCTGAACCTGACGACATCGATTGCGATTGCATTGTACACCGCTTCAATGAAAAAGTGACCGTTCCGGTCATGTTTTTCGTATATCAAATATAAATTGCTTTTTACAGAAAGCCTTCTTTTTGTGGCTCTTTTATTTCATTGACTATGTCGGTTATTCCCGGATCGGCGTCTTTTGCGTGGAGAATTCCGTGACCGAATGAGGCTCGTTCAAAAGGATGGATTTCAATCCGACGTGCATTCCAGCGAGCATAAAGGGATTCCCGTCCTGGCGGCCGTATTGAAGACGTTGAGATCGTAGAAATGGGGAGCGTCCGTTAGCCTGATGTCATAATCGGCCATCTCTTTCTTGGCTTTGTCGTTTACGGCGGAATCGTCTTCCTCGATCATCATGATCTCCCTTCCCCTGAGATTGCCGAAGGATATCTCATCTTTTTGGGCAACGGGAACTTCCATTTCGAATCTGTATTCTCCGAGTCTCAAAAAGTTGCAGTATCTGAGCCAGTTTTTCGAATAGCAGGCTCCTATCAGGATGTCGAAGTTTTTGCCGAGATTGGAAACAGTCGTGACTATGTCATCGCGGTCGTAATCGAAAGGAACAAGCGAAAGCGAATGGGAAGGATACATGTCAGAAAGGCTCTCCCACAATTCCATGAACGGTTTGGCAGAATTGATAAACGAAGTTCCGACTCTGACCGAAAATGAAGAGGAAAAATTCACCTTCTTCCACATTTATTTGAACTGACAAATCCAACACGACAACCCTTTGGAAAAGAGAGGTGTTTTCTGCAACCTAAAATGAACATTTACAGGAATAAAACGGTGTTGCGTTTTTTTGTTTTGCAAATCCTATTTTTTCAGTCGACAAATATGTTTTGTTATTGCAATAAAAACCTATTTTTCGCAATGTGTATGCGCTTTCAGCCTTTTTAGAAATATAATTAAATATGTTTCCTTTTCCCAAATAATACGCATTTTTAGCAAGGCGGTTATTCCTTTGAAAAAGAAAACTCAGAACCACAAAGGGGTATAACATGAGAAAAACTATCAGCAAGGCTGCGGTGCTCCTGTTTGCTGCAGGAGTCAGCCTGTCGGCTCTATCAAGTTGCTCGGTCATTCTCCCTCTCCTCGAAGATTCATCGACGTCCGAAACTTCGGGAAACGGAGGAGGCGGAGGAAACGGAGGAGGCTCAGGCGGTTCGACTGTCGCAGGCACTTATCAGATCGACGTTGCCGCTTATGATTCGTCATGGTCGGGAAACGTTGTCGACTCTTCCATGTGGAACGTCACGGCCGGAGTCGGAGCCTATGCCTACGACACGCTGGTCCTCAATTCGGACTACACCTACGAACTCACCAAGGAAATGGGTGCGGACGAAGTCGCCACCGCAAGATGGAGTGCGGACGGAGGCGTCACCGACCTGAACTACAACAAGTACACCTATTACGGAACCTACACGGTGGCAAGCGACGGAGTGACCGTCACTCTTTCCGAATGCACGAGCATCTATGCTGATGTCCGTTCATTCAACATGTCGCTGGAATACGACCTTGGAAACTATGAGATCTACGATCTGTACACCGACGATCTCACGGCCGGAGCCGGAACCATGGGTGGCGAACTCGTCGTCGACTTCATCTACGGCATTTACATCGCCGACAGCGGTTACGGAAACGTCGCCCAGAACGTCACTCTCGGCGCGACCGATTACGGAGATTTCGCATTCTCCGGATTGGCGGAAACCGACACCGGTGGCGATGACAACACGGGCGGAGAAACCGAAGGAGAGACGGAAGGCGTCACAATCCCCGAAGGAGGTTACGCATTCGCTCCCCAAGTCAATGACACGATCACGTTCAACGTCTATGCGGATGGAACCTATTTCTTCGCTTATGCCGATTACAACGTGACGGAAACGGGAACATACACCTGGGACAGACTGACAAAGACGTTCACGATCACGGATCCTCTAGGAGCCGAGACCGTCGCAACGGTGGAAGGAGACGTGATCTCGTTCACCTACTTCTATTCCGCAAGCACCGCTCTCAACCAGGCATATGTCGGTTCGGTCAGCGAAATGGAAGCTGTGATTCTCACCCAGACCTACAAGTTCATTCCCTGGACCTCAAACAATTACTCGCTCATCATTTACAACGATGAAACATACACCTATACGGATGCGACAAAAGGCATTTCCGAAACGGGAACCTACGATTGGGCGGCAGCCATCCAGCAGCTGACTCTCAATCTCCCCGACGGAACATCGATAGCCGCGGAACCCACGACCGGAAACATCATAAGGATCGATTACGTCGCGGCGGCCGATTCGTCGTCTTACGAAACGTTCATCGCTTCGGCTGAGGAACTCCTTGAGGCTCTGCCTTCGGCGGCAGCTCTCTACGAGTTCGGCGCCACTTCGGTCTCCGAGGGAAATTCGATGAGTTTCGTCATCTACAGCGACTACACGTTCGTCATGGAATATCTTCTTTACACATATTCCGGAGAGGTCACCGGAACGTGGACTTTCGACGGAAGCAGCTTCACATGCGCTTTAAGCGATGGAACCGAACAGACCGTGACGACTTCCGGCGATGTCGTCTCCGTCTACTTTGACTATTACGGAATGACGCAGACCTTCGTCGGATCCCTGGCCGCACTGAGAGCCGCAACCGGATACTATGAAGAAAGCGAAGACGCCGAACAGGTCTATCATTTGGAGCCCACCAGCGTCTCCGGAACCAACACCATGGATCTCTATCTCTATGACGACGGAACTTTCAGCATGGATTACAACCTCTACGGATACGGCGGATCCGATTCCGGATGGTACGCATGGTATGACGAAAGCTCGACTCTCGTCATCGTCTACAGCAATTACGACGTCGCCTATTCGTATATCGATGATACGGATTCCGACATTCTCTATGTCGATTACGTTTCACCCGCAAGCTCGGCTCTGAGCCAGACCTTCACTGGTTCCGTCTCCGGACTTTCTTCGGCTCTTGCAAACATCGAAGCCATATACGAATTTTCCGCCACGTCCGTCAGCGAAGGAAACTCGATGACGTTCGTCATATATGACAACGGCACGTTCATCATGGAATATCTTCTTTACGGATATTCCGGAGAGATCACCGGAACATGGACTTTCGACGGAAGCAATTTTGCCTGTGCGACCGATGATGGCACAGCCCAGACCGTGACGGCTTCCGGCGATGTCGTCTCCGTCTACTTTGACTATTACGGAATGACGCAGACCTTTGTCGGATCCCTCGCCGCACTGAGAGTTGCGACCGGATATTACGAAGAAAATGCAGGAGCCGCATCAGTCTATGCGTTTGAACCGACTTCGGTCAGTTCAGGAAACTCGATGGCTCTCAACATTTACGACGACGGAACGTTCGTATTCGAATACACCCTTTACGGATACAGCGGAACAGATTCGGGATGGTACGCATGGTATGACGAAAGCTCGACTTTCGTCCTCGTCTACAGCGACTACACGGTCGCCTATTCCTATGCCGGCAGCACCGATTCGGACGCCATCTACATCGATTACGTCATGCCCGGAAGCGGCGGAGCTCTGAGCCAGACCTTCCAGGGTTCGGTGTCGGCCATAAAGACCGCACTCAACTGAGGGAAAGGAGTTACAGACAATGAAACACAAAACGATAAACACCCTCCGCAAAGTCGGAAGAATACTGACCTGTTCTTTCGTCCTCGTCTTCGGTATCGGCTACATCGCCGGAATCATGCTCGAAGAGAATGCCGACCAGGTCAACAACTTCCTCGGAACGAGGACCGAGACGACCACCGGAGGCGGAGAATACGACAGCTTCACCCCCGATAGCAAATATCTGAACGAAGATGGATCGGCAAACACCGACGCTCTCGTCCAGGAACATATCGACTTCGGAACGAGGCTCGCCGAAGAGGGAAGCGTCCTTCTCAAAAACGAGAACAACGCACTTCCCCTGTCGACTTCTTCTTCCAACAAGGTCACTCTCATGGGATACCGTTCGACAGCCGCCTATTCACTTTACGGCATGACGATCGGATCTCCCGTCGCCTCGGCCCAGAACGTCTCCTTCAGGACCGCTCTTGAAACCATCGGATTCGACGTCAACGACACCGTCGCCGACGCCTACGAGACGGTTGCGGCCGAATACGGAAGCGCCAACATCAGCGGAACCTCCTATTCGGTCACTTCGCTCGAAGGACACCAGTACACGGTCAAGGAACCAACGATTGACGAAATCAGGGCAAGCGCCGGCACATCCTTCAATTCGAGCATCAACGAATACAACGACGCCGCAATCGTCGTCGTCGGAAGACCGACGACCGAACAGGGCGACTACTATGTAGGCGATCTCGGAAGGGACGAAAGCCAGTTCACCCAGTCGGCCTCCAAAAACGTCCTCTCCCTTTCCGACAACGAAAGGGCGATGATCGAATTCGCCGAAGAGAACTTCGACACGGTCATCGTCTGCGTCAACACTTCGAACACCATGGAACTCCAAGAGCTCGAACAAGACGAGGACATCGATTCGATCCTTTGGATCGGAATGCCCGGAAACTACGGATACTACGGAGTCGCCAACATCCTAGCCGGAAACGCCAACCCTTCGGGAAGGCTTTCCGACACATATGCGGCCGACACCGCTCAGGCACCCGCCGCACAGAACATCGGTCTGAACCTGTACACCAACTACGCATCGGCCGTTGACACCGCCGGCAATTCATACGATCTCTCGTCGGATGTCTATTACGGATCTTCCTACGTCGTCCAGGCCGAAGGCATCTACATCGGTTACAAATATTACGAAACACGTTACGAAGATTCGATCATCAGCTCTTCGAGCGAAGCCACCTCTTCGGCCGGCGTCGGAGCCTACAACGGCACCGGAAGCTGGAATTACGAAGACGAAGTGACCTATCCCTTCGGATACGGCCTCTCCTACACGACGTTCGAGCAGACGATCGACTCGGTAACCTTTGCTTCCGACAACAAGACGGCCGACGTCACGGTCACGGTCGAAAACACCGGATCGGTCGACGGAAAGAGCGTCATCCAGATCTACGGACAAAGCCCTTATACCGAATACGACAAAAACAACCTGATCGAAAAAGCCAGCGTCCAGCTTCTCGCCTATGACAAGGTGGACGTGGCCGCAGGCCAGAGCAAAACGGTCACCGTTACCGTCGATCTCCAGTATCTTGCTTCCTATGACGAAAACGGATATCAGACCTACATCATGGAAGCGGGCGACGACTACTACTTTGCGCTCGGATGGAACGAAAACGAGGAAGGCGCCCATGCCGCAGTCAACAATATCCTTGCTGCAAAAGGATATTCGGCGGCAAGCAGCTCCATGACCTCCGACGGAGATGCATCCGCGGCCTACAGGTTCTCCTGGAGCGAAGACAACTTGAAGCTCTTCTCGACCAGCAAGGCCGGAACCGAGATCACCAATCAGCTCGACGACATGGATCTCAACGAGTACCAGACGAACTCGACAGTCTATCTCTCGCGTCAGAGATGGTCGACTTCATGGCCCGAAAGCTATACGAATGTCGAGGCGACGCCCGAAATGGTCGACTACCTCACCAACGATTATTATGACGTCTCGACTTCCGACGACACCTCCGGCATCCTCTGGGGACAGACCTACGAAGAGGAAGACGATGTCAACTTCACCGACATGTTCGGAGCCTCCTACGACGACGAAAGATGGGATACGGTCCTCAACAAGGTAACCCTCGAAAACGCAATCAGATACACCGCCAGCGGCGACAGAAGCCTCACCCAGATGGATGAGATCTACTTCCTCACTTCCGGTTCCTACACCGAGAACGGCTCCGTCGGTCTCGGAAAGACGCTTTCAGCCCAGAGCGACGAATCGGCTCCCTGGTTCGTCTCCTCGAGCGATGCAAACGCTTCTTACAACTGCAACACGTTCGGTGCCGCTCCTTTGATGGCATCGACCTGGAATCAGGATCTCCTTGAAGAGATGGGAGAGCTTTGGGGAAACGATGCCCTGTTTGCAAACTACGCCATGATTTGGGCTCCTTCCATCAATGTCCACCGCACCTCCTACAACGGACGCAACGGCGAATATTATTCGGAAGATGGAGTCCTGAGCGGTTATTCCGCTCTCGCCGTCGGAAAAGGCGCCTTGGACAAAGGACTGATAACTTCGATCAAACACTTCGCTTTCAACGGACAGGAATCGCCCCGTATGGGACTTTCCACCTTCTACACCGAACAGGCCGCCAGGGAAGGCGAACTGAGAGGATTCCAGATCGCTTTGGAAGGCGAATACGATTCCGAAGGAAACAGGACCGCCGTTTTGGGCATCATGACTTCCTACAACAGGATCGGCGTCACCTATTCGGGCGGACACACCGGTCTCATGCAGGGAATACTCAGAGACGAATGGGACTTCAACGGTTACGCAACCTCCGACAAGCTCAACGTCACCGGAAGCAGCAAATCGACCTATATGCCTTACATGGAAGGTATCATCGCATCGACAACCAACTACGACATGTCCATCAACTCGGCGGACGAAACCGTCTGGGGACAGCCGGTCACGGATGTCGCCACATCCATTGCTGGCGATGCGACGTTCCAAACCGCTTTGAAAGAAAGTCTCCACTATTCGCTTTACACCATGTCCCAGTCCAACATGGCCAACTGGATGACTTCGACCACCCAGACCGTCAAAGTCTGGAACTGGTGGAGAATTCTCTACACCACCCTCGAATACGCCGGTATCGTCTGCGTCGCTGGCGGCGTCATCATCTACGTAGTCGCCGAAATACTCTCGCTGGTAACCAACAGAAAAGAAGCCAGAGAAGCGGAGGGAAACAGCAATGAATAAGAAAAAATACCGTATCCAGAGAAACGAACTCGGAAATCTATTCCTTCTGATCGCCATCGCTGCGGTCGTATTGGCCGAGATCCTCGCCATCATGTCGTCGCGTGCAAACGCATCGTATGCCATCGGCGATCTCACCATCATCATGCAGCTGTCCGAGATATCGGCGATCATTCTCATCGTGATATACCTTCTCTCCCCTTACCTTAGGGGAAGGGTCGGAATGCTCCTTGTCGACATAGGGAGATTGGCATCCGTCATCATGATGACCATCAACTTCTGCATCATCCTCCAGGCCAGGACGACCCTGATCGGTTACGTCTGGATCTCCGGACTCGAAAGCGGAAACGGAGTCGAACAGGCACTCAACTACGGAGTCATCTCGGCAGCCCTTTATGCCGTGTCCGTCATCTTCTGCGCCATCACCTGCGGATTCGAATTCGTCGCGGCCAGAAAGATCAAACGCACGCCCGAAGTCATCAAAGCCGAGATCAAAGATCTCGAAGACGAGCTTGGCGCCGTCGAATCCGGCGAAGTGAAGAAGCAGACCAAAAAGGAAGCCAAAAAGGAAAAGAAGAACCGGAAAGAGCAGGACGCTCTCGTCAGTTCACTCACTTCTTCGCTGTTTGACGAAGATCTTCTGTAAAACATCCGAAAACAACTTGAAAAGGGGCTGCGGAAACAGCCCCTTTTTCAATGCCGGTTTTTTACATCAGTCTTACAAACACATTTTATAGATGTTCACGACGTCTTCGGCGTTCAGAGGTCTGATTCCGCCGATGCCGTTTGGTCCGCAGGCGTGTTCGGCCATGGCCCTAAAGTGGGTGTCGTCGATTCCGAGTTTCGAAAGGGAAGGATCGAGTCCGAGAGTGTCGAAGACGAAGCGGGAGAGAGCGTCGATCGCTTTCCTTGCTCCTTCGCGAACGTCGTCCGTGTGCCCGACTCCGAAGACCTTTTCTCCAAGACGGCTTATGGCCGGTGCGGTGTTTTCGTCGAGGATGTAGGTCAGCCAGCGGGGAGTGAGTATGGCGAGTCCGTGTCCGTGGGTGATGTCGTAGTAGGCTGAAAGCTCGTGCTCCATGGCGTGACAGGAACAGTCGTGGACCGTACCGGCGTCGAGCACCGTGTTCAAAGCCATCGAAGAAGCCCACATCAGATTGGCACGTGCCTCGTAATTGTCGGGTTCCTGCAAAGCGACCGGAGTCCATTTGACGACGGTGCGCATGACGGCTTCCTGCATTTCAAGGGCCATGTCGAAAGTCGCATCGCCAGCAAGATAGTAGTTGTCGAGAACGTGGTTGAAGATGTCGAATGCTCCGCATGCCGTCTGATATGAAGGAAGAGTGTAGCTCCACTCCGGATTTTCGAAAGCGGCTTTGGGAATCAAAGCAGATCCGCCGAGTCCGATCTTTTCGTTCGTTTCCATGTTGGAAATGACGCTCCAGGCATCCATTTCGGAGCCTGTTGCCGCATTGGTCAAAACAGCGACGAGAGGCAAAGCATCCTCGACCCACACATGGTTGGAGACCAAAGTCCAAACGTCGCCGTCTTCCGTTTTGGCGGCGGCCGCTATTCCTTTGGAACAGTCGATGGTCGATCCTCCGCCGACTGCGAGTACGACGTCGATTCCGTTTTCTTTGCAGATGGCGGCTCCTTTGTTCGCGGTGGTGTGACGGGGATTGGGTTCGACGCCTCCGAGTTCGTAAAGCTCCAGACCGTTTTCATTGATCAGGGATGCGACCTGATCGTAAAGTCCGTTGCGTTTGATGGATCCTCCGCCGTAGACGAGAAGGACCTTGGTACCGTATTTCTTCAGTTCTTCGGGAAGATGCTGAAGCTGATTCTTACCGAAGTAGACCCTGTCAGGGTTGTGGAAAATGAAATCAGTCATGTTTTTTCCTCCTATATGATTTGGATGAATGTTTATGTTTTTTATGCACTTAAACCCATTTGTTTTGCCTTGTTCAAATCGTTCTGGCTTACTCCCCCGGCAACCGTTACGACACCGGCATTTTCAAGGCCGAGATAATCCAGAAAATCGCCTTTAAAAGAGAACAAGGCTCCATCATACATGTCACTGTCGCCGGAGCATAGGAACATGGCGGCTTTCTTCAGATACCCGGGTTTTTTCGGATATGCGACCGAATAGAAACGGTCGATCGTGCACTTGAGCTGTCCGGATATTCCGTGATAGTAGATGGGCGAGGCGATGACGAGCATTTCGGCCGTTTTGAGAAGATCGTACACTTCCTGCATGTCATCATTCTGTATGCATTCACCGTGCCCCTGCATGTGACAATACTCGCAGGCAAGGCAGCCTTTGATGTTCTTGCGGCAGACATCGACTCTGTCGACGTGATGTCCTTTTTCCTCGGCACCTTCCGTGAATGCGCCGATGAGTTTTGCGGTGTTGCCGTCAGGCCTCGGACTTCCGTTGAGAATAAGAATGTTCATTATTCCTTCTTTCGATCAATACTGCTTGTTGATTTGATAGATCAGATAATCAAGACATTCCAATTGCTGTTGGTCCGAATAAAGTTTCTCAAGCAGGACCTTGCGGTGGTTTTTCAAAAGAAGAGTGATTCTCGGCCATTCGCCGTTTTCGGCAAAAATCATGCAGGCCTTTATGTCCTCTTCGGAGCATCCTGCATCCCGAAGATTCTGATATAAGATTTCCATTTTGTCCGAGGCTTCAGCCATTTCAGTTTTCTCCTTCAAAAGCGCTTCACTGTCTCAATCAATAAGGTTTAATATTTTTTATATTCGTAACTACTTTATTTCTGCAACAAATGAATCCACGTCAAGCATTGTGCTCTTGCCAGTGGACACTTGAATTATATGATGCCTGTATTATTATTTCTAATATCTATTTTTCATAACGCTTTATTCTTGTGATGAATAATTATCAGTTGTACAATAAAAACACCGGATGTTGGAGAAAAAAGGTTATGGAACTGAGAACTTTGGAATATTTCATGGAGATAGCCCGCGAAGGAAACATGTCGAGAGCAGCGGAAAGGCTCCACGTCTCCCAACCTTCTTTATCGAAGCAGATGAAAGCTTTGGAAGAGGAACTCGGCAAAAAGCTTTTCGTTCGCGACCATACCGGACTTTCTCTGACGGATGAAGGAATGCTTCTCAGAAAAAGAGCGGAAGACATCCTGGGAATGGTCCGGAAAACCACCGACGAATTGCAGGCATTGGACGACATCACCGGAGGAGATGTTCAGATAGGCTGTGCGGAATCATACCAAATCAGGCATCTTGCCCGGGTCATCAAAGATTTCAAGATGCAGTATCCCCTGTTCCGTTATCATCTGACAAGCGGAAACACGGAACAGGTCGTCGAAAGGCTTGACAGAGGCCTTCTGGATTTTGCCGTCATCGTCGAGCCTCCCGATCCGAAAAAATACAATTACCTCGAAATGCCAGGTTCCGACGCTTTCGGTCTGCTCGTCAGAAAAGACCATGAGCTTGCAAAGAAGGAATGCGTCACGGTCGACGACCTGGAAAGCATAGAACTCATAGTCTCGGAACAGAGCTTGATAAACGACATTCCCCGCTGGTGCGGAGAAAATGCGGACAGGTTGAAAGTGTCGGGAACCATCAATCTCTTTTACAACGGATCGGTTTTCGTGGAGGAAGGACTGGGAGGCATGCTGACATTCGAGCATCTTCCGGACACGTATGAGGAAGGAAATCTGGCATTCATTCCCCTTTATCCCCGTCTTGAAGTGAAGATGTACGTCATCTGGAAGAGATACCAGGTGTTCACTCCGATAGCTTCCCTACTTTTGAAGACACTGCAAAGCGGTCTTAAAACAAAAGAAGCTTTTTAAACATCTACCGTCAAAGCGGTTTTCGGCACTTGTCCTTCAAAAACGCTTTGATTTCTTTTTTTCATCTTTGCCTTCGTCATGCCGAACCAATGGTTTTCCGAACACCGGAACTTCCTTTTCAGTAATGACCGGAAGTCCTTTCCCGTAAGAGTCGGATAATGATTTGCAAAAATCACCGCCACTCTCTTGTTTCCGTCGTTGAAAATTCGGATTTACATCGTATCGGTCGTCTTGTCGATATCAGATTCATCGCCGTCACCAATCCGCATATGTGATCTTTCACATTGGTCTCATCGGGATTCTGAGCAACATATGAAGCTCCTTGAAATTCAACAATGCGCAGCAACAAACAAAACGATTGATGATGATCAACTGATTTTGTTTCTTCAGGTTATGTTTTCCGGAAAACAACTTGTGCAGCATATGCAAATGTCAAGTTTGGCCTGTTTTCTATGTTTATCGGATATCATGGTCGAAAAATCGCCCACCTGTTTTTTCTCCACTTTTTTCACATGCATGTGAAAGTTATAATAAGCCTGATGACATATCGATATAAACAGGAGGAATGAAACATGCATCAGTACAAAGTTGAATTCAGAGTCGACGGACACCGTACGGAGACGGTCGTGTCCGCTCACGGGATGAGCGAGGCAAGGAAGCTGGTCGAAGCTATGTACAACGGATGCGATGTCCATGTCATCGTCGTCCACACGCTCGACTGATCTGACAATCACATCTCACTTTCAAACAAAGGCTGTCCGCCATCAGACGGACAGCCTTTTTTACTGATAAGACTTGGATGTTTCCTCTGATTCTTTCCGACTGGACGGTTGAACTGCTTCGGCAGATGCTCAGCACCAGTATTGTAGCTTGATAATTCAAGAACGGCAGACGGAAGACAAAAATACTTATCAAAGTGAATAACAGCAAAAAGGCGATTTTATTTTAGGAAATATGAGTTGTTGCATTAAAAGGCAAAATATTCTTGTCAGATAGCCGAGTATTTCAACAGTTCGGAAATTTAGAAGCAACGATTGTACCTGATGAATTTAAAAACTTCGATTTTGGGCTTTGAAAGCCCTTTTTTGAAACAAATCATGGTAAATTATTCTAATTGTTATAAAAGCACGAATTTTCGTGTTTGGACAGGAGGAAAACATGAATGATTTAACCGGTAAAGTGGCTATCATCACCGGCGCCGCAGGCGGCGTTGGCATGGCCACAGCCAAAATGTTCCTGGAAGCAGGGGCACAAGTCGTCGCCACGGACATCAACTACGAAAAACTTCAGACAAACATCGAATCTCTCGGAAGCGAAAACATCGTCTACATGCAGCATGACGTTGCCAGCGAGGAAGACTGGCAGAAAGTCGTGGATTACGCCATCGAAAAATTCGGACATCTCGAAATTCTCGTCAACAATGCCGGTGTCGTTCTCGGAAAAAATGTCGAAACGGAGACGCTTGACGAGTGGAATCTCGTCATGAACGTATCCGCAACGGGACCTTTCCTCGGAATCAAATACTGCTCCAAAGTCATGTCAACGGATGGAAGAAGCTCGATCATCAACGTATCTTCCGTCGCCGGTTTGATCGGAGGCGTAAGATCCGGAGACGATGCCGCCTACAATTCGGCCAAAGGGGCGGAAAGGCTTCTTTCCAAACATGCAGCACACACTCTTGCTTCCAAGAGGATCAGAGTCAACTCCATACATCCTGGCGGAATCATGACTGAAATGGCATACGAGATCGGAAGGAAGTATCCCAACAGACCTTATGATCTGAAGCAGATCGCTCCTCTGCCTCCCCACATGGCAAAAGCCGAAGACGTCGCAAATCTCATCTGCTTCCTTGCCAGCGACGATGCAGCCGTCATCACCGGCGCCGAGATAGCCTGTGACAACGGAATGACATCTTACTGACACCGATAAAAGTTTCTCCAATCAAAATAAAAGCCGTCTGCAAATGGCGGCTTTTTTCATTGGACAAATTTTATAAACGGAGTCTTGTCATTCTATTTATAGAAATGACAGGGAGGCTTTATGAATGGCTTTGAAAAAGTTTGGTATTGACATACCGAACTGC
>X288_Common_Brushtail__coassemble_20_pt1 | contig 22255 bp, 15 predicted proteins | sample X288_Common_Brushtail__metabat2_high_PE_011 | metagenome-assembled genome bin X288_Common_Brushtail | reverse complement strand
ACACCGTAAACATTGAAGTGCATGAAAACGGATCGATATTTGCCGATGACGATGTTGTTGAAATAGAGGATTCTTCAGATAAAAAATCCTATGACAAAGGTAAAAAATGGAACAAGAAGAACAGCAAGAACAAGTAACCGAAGTCGAGTATGCGAAAGCAAAACTGACATCGAGATGGCTGGCGGCCATCATTGATTTTGCTTTGTTTTTCGTTTTGGCCGCAATTCTTTACGGATGCACCTACTGGGTGACTTCTTCCATTCCCGCATACAACTCTCAAGTCGAGTTGAGGAATCAGCTCCAGGAAGAATCCGGCATCTACTCCGACGGTACGACACTCATCTCGACTACGGTAACCGAAGACGACACTCTTTCCACGTATGAGCAAAAGAATTATCTGTCCAATATAATAGACGCATTCTATTTGAACGACACTTTCTTCGAGTATGACACATATGTTGAAGAACTGGATGAAACATATACTTCGTATTATATTGCTTATCAAGCAAGAAAAGCCGAAGCAGTCGATGAATACGGAAATAACATCTTTGTATCCGACAACGGGATTTTATATTATGAAGGCGGCTATCTGTCCGATGTGTTCCTTGAATTTTACGTGAGTGAGATCGAAACCTATTGTGTCAATTACCTTGTTGTCAATGCCGACTATCTGTCTGCAACACAACTCGTTTTCAACACCAGCGTTGCCGAGCTTGTCATCACCATGGCAATATCTTTTTTCCTTGCTTACATGGTTCCTCCTTTGATATTTAAACGCGGAAGACAGTCTCTCGGAATGAAAATCACGAAGACATCCCTGATATCGGCGGAGGCGTTGAATGTGACTACTGGCAAGTACTGGCTCAGAAGCCTTTGGCTCTTCCTCTTTGGATTCGTACTTGATGTCATCGCTTTTCTCATTCCTTTGATCGTTTCCGTTTCGATGATGCATCTATCCAAGAGAAACCAGGATTTCTTCGATTACATATCGAACACATATGTTGTAGACACTTCGACTCAGGATGTTTATCTTGATTATGCCGAGTACTGGCACAGGACCGAAGGAAGACAGGCAGCTTCCATTGAGAACAACGATTTCAAGATCCATAGAGACTAGCAATTTGTTATGTCTTGTCAAGCGATTGAAAAAATAGAAAACCAAAAATGCCTCATATCACGTTTTTGACATATATTTACCCGAAATCGGATCAAATGCGATAGACTTTATAAAATCTAAGATTATAATAGTAGGGATTATTTCCCCGTTGAAATATCGAGGTTTGCAAACATGGAAATTCAGCTGAAACACTTGACGAAAGTATTTCCCGGAAACCCTAAAAAGCACATTCCGGACACAACTGCCGTCGGCGATCTGACGATCAACGTCAGAGACGGCGAATTGATGGGATTGCTAGGTCCTTCGGGCTGTGGCAAGTCGACAACTCTGTATATGATTGCCGGACTTAAGTCGCCGACCGACGGCGAAATCTGGTTCGGCGATGACGAAGTCACCCACCTGGCACCTGAAAAGAGAGGAATAGGCCTGGTCTTCCAAAACTATGCCCTTTATCCCCATCTCAGCGTTTACGATAACGTTGCTTTCCCTCTTACGAACATGAGAGTCGAAACGACGAAAAAGAATCACACGCTCATCAACCTGACATCTTTGATCACCCTTCTTGAAGAAGATCTCGACGATGTCGTGGACACTATCAAAAAATCAGCTTTCAAAGGAAAGATCAGCAAAGACGGAGCGACGAGAGCCCTTGTCAACAAATACCACATCGTCACCCGCATTGCCCAAAAGGTCTATTCCTATAAATTCCACAAAACGGAAGATTATCACGCACAAGCGGATGGGATCGTTGCCAAACTCAACGCCCAGAAGCAGCAGGAACTCGACAAGTGTGCGCAAAAAGGAATTCATTACGACGAGAATTATCAGGAAGTCGATGCCGAAGGACATCCCATCCCGACAAAAAGAAAACTGACCAAAGACGAAATCGACGCCCTTGTTCAGGAATCCGCACGTCTCGTCCAGATCGAAAACTATCTTGACAGAAAACCCAGTGAACTTTCAGGCGGCCAGCAGCAGAGAGTCGCCATCGCCAGAGCCTTAGTCAAGAAACCGAGAGTTCTGCTTCTCGACGAGCCTCTTTCAAACCTCGACGCCCGTCTGAGAATCCAGACCAGGGAAGAAATAAGAAGGATCGTCGTCGAAACCGGCATCACGACCATCTTCGTCACACACGACCAGGACGAAGCCATGTCCATCTGCGACGACATCGTCGTCATGAAGGACGGCCTTGAAATGCAGACCGGACATCCCCAAGACATGTATAGGGATCCCCACTGCCTCTTCGTCGCAAAGTTCCTCGGCAATCCTCCCATCAACGTTTTCAAAGGAAGCATTTCCAATGGTGACGTCATTGTAAACGAAGAAGTCATCTTCCATAATGATTCACTTACCGACAATCCGGACGTTTACGTTACCGTGAGACCCGAAGGTCTTGTTCCCGACAATGAAAACGGAACGTTCACGATCAAAGTCGATGCCATCCAGACGATGGGAAGAGACATCTCGGTCCTCTGCTCGCATCCTTCGTTTGTCGGAGAAAGGATAAAGATCGTCTGCGACTCTGATGTCGTCGTTCCTCTCGGATACAACAAATTCAGCATCAGAGAGAACAAGCTGTATCTGTTTGACGGTACGACCGAGGAAAGAATTTACTTCTGATTATGGAAAGCAAAAACAATTGGAAAGCATGGCTGTATCTTGCTCCCGTCATCATATTGATGGCTGTTTTTACTTTCTATCCCATCGTCAACACGGCAGTCATTTCCTTCTACAAAAATTACGATTCGGTTTTGAAGACATATGACGGATTCACATTCGACAACTATCTCGAGATATTGATGATAAAGCCGTACAAAACGCTCGGCTCGATCGAGATTTACAGAGACGAATTTCTGACGGTCGCCTTGCCAAACACTCTGATCCTCACGTTCATCACGGTCCCTCTTTCGATCCTCATCGCATTGGTGATCGCGATCGCATTGAACTCGATCAAAGCCTTACAGAAGGTGTTCCAGACCATCTTCTTCACTCCTTACGTCACAAATGCCATCGCCATAGGTATGGTTTTCTCCGTTATCTTTGATAATAATGGTGTCTTTAACTATATATTCGGGACGACTGGGCATGCGTGGATCTATGCGGGATCGACCGGCAGTGCGCCGACATACTGGTCCGCATTGTTTGCACTGTGTTTCTACATCATATGGCACTCTTTGCCGTATAAGATTCTGATATTCCTGGGCGGACTGCAAAACATCGACAAGCAGTATTACGATGCCGCAAAAGTCGACGGATCGTCTTCCTTCAAGATAGTGAGAAGGATCACGGTTCCTCTGCTGTCACCGCAGATCCTGTACATCACGATCACTTCGTTCATCGGTGCGTTCAAGGAATACACCAGCGTGGTCGGCTTGTTCGGAAATGAAGGCGCTCTTGACGCCTCGACAGGTTTCGGAGCATCGAGCATGCTGACCGTCGTTTACTACATTTACAACCAGATGGAATCGTCGACGACTCTGCAATATGCGGCCGCAGCAGCCGTCGTCCTGTTTATCATCATCATGATATTCACTGCGATCGAGAATCAGGTTTCAAAGAAGAGGGTGCATTACTGATGGAAGAGCAACAGAGAGAACTAGTTACCGGTTTAATCGACCAAAACGGCAATCCAACGGCAAGTTCCTATTCGGTCGAACAGCAGTGCGCCAGCACAAGCACTTTAAGGCTGGTTTTGAAAGATGCAAGCGTGTCCACAGCTTCCAAGGAAAGATCCACGAAGGTTCTGCACGTCATGTCCCTCATCATTACCTATGTGTTTTTGATCTTCATGGCCGTCCTGTTCTTATTCCCCTTCTACTGGATGATCATCACATCCATGAAGAGTGGAGCCGAGATTCAGGGACTCCTTGAAGGATATGAAGGAGTCCAGACTTTCTGGCCCGTCAACATCGTCAACAACTATGCCGACCTGTCGTCGACGTTCGATTTCGGAACATACATGGGCAACACCCTCATCGTTGGTATTTTCACCACGATAGGCACCGTTCTGACATGCATACTCGCCGCTTTCGCTCTTGCAAGACTGAACTTCAAAGGCCAGAACCTCGTGTTCACTTTGATGCTTGCAACGATGATGATCCCCGGCGAAATGATGGTCATCACCAACTATCTGACCGTTTCGAACTTCGGCTGGACCGACGGTTCGAGATTCGGCGCGTATCTTGCAATGATCGTGCCTTTCATGACGTCCGTTTCCTATACGTACCTTTTGAGACAGAATTTCAAACAGATACCGAACGAACTTTATCTTGCCGCCAAGGTCGACGGAAAGAGCGACTGGCAGTATCTGTGGAAAGTCATGGTTCCTTTGGCAAGTTCGACTCTGGTCACCATATTCATCCTCTCGCTGATGGGATCGTGGAATGCCTACGTCTGGCCCAACCTCATCGCCAGCGGAAACGATTCCCTGAAGCTCGTCTCAAACGGTTTGAGAGATTCGTTCCAGACGGGTACGGATTTCGACGAATACGGAAGACAGATGGCTGCAACGGTTCTGGTCACCGTTCCTCTGCTTGTCGTCTTCATTATTTTCAGAAAGTATATTATGCGCGGCGTTTCCCGTGCTGGTATAAAAGGCTAATCATCAAAAAAGGAGAAAAAAGATGAAAAAAGTGCTGACTGCTTTGATTCCGATCGTCTCGATCCTCTGCCTTACAGGATGCGGAGGCGGAACTTCTTCGTCCCAAGGCGGAACTTCAAGCGGAGAGGACACTCAGACTTCCTCTACGCTGCTTCCCGTGACGAACACCTCTTCCAACAGAGAAATCGTTTTCTGGCACTGCTTAGGTCATGACAAGACGAGAAATCTCAATGCCATCGTCGAAGAATTCAACAATGACATGAAGGAACAGATGGGAAACGACGCTTATTACGTCACCCTCGAATCCGTCGGAGGAGATTACGACTCGCTCCATTCGACCGTCAAGACGAAGCTGAATGCAGGTTACGTTCCTTCCATCACCATGGGTTATCCCGATTCGTTTGCCGAATACATCGGATCAAGCGGAGCATCATCTTCGAGGATTCTCAAACTCGACGATTACATTGCCGAAGACGAGAACTTCGATCCCGATTCGTTCGTCCAGATGTATTACGAGGAAGGACAAGGCTACCAGTACGAAGGAACCTATTCCGTTCCTATGTACAAATCGACCGAAGTCATGTATTACAACGTCGAAATGTGGGAATCCTCGCAGTTCTACAAAGATCACAAGGACGAGACCTATGGCGATTACGGCGCAGTGCTCGGCGATCCTTCAACCTGGGATTGGGACACTCTCACCTACGTTGCGAGCCAGATCCAGCAAGAAAACTCCGGCACCGCCGACTTCCATGCTCTCGGTTACGATTCGGATTCGAACCTCTTCATCACGCAGATGGCGCAGAGAGGAATCCCCTATACCACGGCCGACATTTCGGCAACCGGCGAAACCGCCGATCACTTCCTTTTCTACGATTACAATAACGAGACTCCCGTCGACGGCATGTACGATCTCGTCAACGAGATCTATCAGCTGACGCAGAGCGGCGCCATGGTCACGCAGGGATCCTACGGATCATATGCTTCGACCCTCTTCCTGCAGAAGAAAGTCATGTTCACCATCGGTTCCACCGGCGGCTCCGCCTACAACGAGCCTAACGGTTCCTTCACCGCCGGACTTGCACCCGTCCCCTGCTATCACAACAACAAGAAGTACATCATGCAGGGACCTTCTCTCTGCTTCTTCAACATGAGCGATCCCTATCTCCAGCACTATGCCTGGAAGTTCTACTCCGAATACCTTTCCGAAGCCCAGAGCAACGCTGAACTCGCTCTTGAAAACTCCTACGATCCCGTAAGAACTTCTTCCTACGAGACCGATTCCTACAAGGAATGGTGCTCTTTGGGTCTTACCGAAGATGGTGAAGACGATACTTCCGCCGAACTCCAGTACAGGATCCCCAACCTCACTTCCACCCTCAAGGACAACTACATGACTTCCGACGTTTTCATCGGTTCTTCGACCGCCAGAGACGAGATTGGAAATATCATTAGCTACTGTCAGTCATACAACGGTAACGTCGACAGAGCCATCTATCAAGCCTGGTACAACTGCGTACTTGCAAGCTGAGGAGATTCGACAATGAAAAAAATCAAAACAGGTTTTGCTCTTGCCACCCTCTCCCTCGTCCTTCTTTCGGGATGCGGAGGAGCGACTGAAACTTCTTCATCCGAAGAAAATTCTTCGCTGACCGATTCTACCGAAACCTCTTCGACAGCGTCTTCCTCTTCTTCGTCAGTCGTCGAAGACTATGACGTTGTCGGACAGACCAAGATCAAACTCGCGGACGGACTCTTCGAAAAGATCATGGCCACCAAACCCGACGAAGACTATCACGAAGATTACATGGACTTCACCGATGACGGCGTCGAGAGAATGCTCACCGAGAGCGACTATGCTCCAAACGATGAAGACGAAGTCTTCACCAACTACGTCGATGGCGACACCACCCAGTTTACTTCCTACAACGGCTGCTACACGGTCAAGGTCAGATACCTCGGCGTCGACACGCCCGAATCCACCTCCGAGATCGAAGAGTGGGGAAAGAGTGCATCTAATTTCAACAAGAACATTCTCAAGAACGCCAAGCACGTCATCGTCCAGTCTGCCGGCTGCGCCAAGACCGGAGAATGCGTTCCCGCCGATCTCGATTCCTACAACAGATCGTTGGCCTACGTCTGGTACACCAACGAAGAAAATCCTACCCAGGACGACTTCAGAAACCTCAACCTCGAACTCGTTTACGAAGGATATTCCCTCTTCTCGGGAACACTCGAAGAGATGGATGAAGACTTCTACTATGCCTTCGTCGATGCAAACGACATCGCCAAAGCCCAGAAGAAACACATGTATTCGAGCGAAACCGATCCCAACTACTATTACGGAGATGCCGTCGAACTTGGACTCGACCGTCTTTACGACACGAACTTCTACACCAACTCCGACGATTACGGAAACAAGTATTCGATGTACTGCGACGAATACACCAAATGGACCTTCGAAGGAGTCGTCTCCAAGAAAGACGGAACGGCCTTCTATCTGCAGGACACCATCGACGGTGAAACATACGGACTTTACGTCTACACTCTGAGATCCTATGCTCCGATCAAAGTCGGAAACAGGATCAAGGTCTCCGGCGTTCTCCAGTATTACGGAGGAGCCTACGAACTGACTGGACTTTCCTATTCCGCCTTCAACCATCAGGATGGAGACATCGAATACGTCTATGATTCCGACGGAAACAAGATCACCGAAGAGATCGAACCCATCAAGGCCACTCCACAGGAGATCTACGAAGGAAAGTATCAGGCCGTTTTGGTCGAAGTCGTCGACGAATCGGCTTCCAATCAGTGCGTCTACTTCAACACTTCCGATTCCACTTACAACGGAGAAACCACCAGCTACTCTTACGGAGGAAGCCAGGAAGTCAACACCTACAACAGTGCGCATCCTTTCTACAACACCGACAACTCGATGGTCGTTTACGGAAGATACGGATCCGACATGTCAAACGTCTCTTCCTTCTCGACGCTCATCAACAACGCCGATTATCTGAGAATCAAAATCAGTGATGACGCCATCGTTTACGGCGATTACTCTTCTTCCGTTTCGACCGTTGCCGAAGACGGATCTCTGACCGCTGCCACCGAATACGACTATTCCGGCGTTTCCGTCAACACTTACAAGTTCTTCACCGGCGGAACGAGCAGATACGTTCCCGGAAATGCTCCCGGATCTCTCGATTCGTCGAAACTTGCTGCCGGAAACAAGGTCTACGATACCACTTACGTCAGAAAGAAAGTCGGACATTTGGTCGGTATCGCCATCAACTACGTCTCGACCGGCGGTAACCAGAAGTATTCGATCAACGTCTGCGGAACCGGAGATCTTTCCGATATAACAGAAATAGCCTGAGGATAACAAATATGGAAGAAAATGAAGAATTGACTCCCGAAACGACCCAACCCACCGAAAAAGAAATTGCGGCTGCTGCCGAAGAAGCAAGAGTCCAAAAGAGCCATAATCTCCACAAGGAGAGCCAGAGGCAGTATGACATCGGTCAGAATGCCATGTGCTTTGTCGTGCTCGGAGCTTTGGGCGTCATCATCGGAATCATCTTCATCTTCATCGCTCTGAAGAGAGAAAACAACATCATCGTCGGATTCGACACCGGATCTCTGGCCTTCTACCTTTTCATCATTCTGCTTGCGGTCGGAGGAGCGGCTTTGATCTACGGTCTAATCAGGTATTTCGTTTCTTTCTTCAAAAGGAAGAAAATCATTCAAGAGATCAACAATCTCAAATAAATAAAAGGTTAATCAATTAAAAGGAGAAAACATGAAGAAAAAGTTCTTACTTGCAGCCTTCGTCAGCCTTTGCGCCATTGGTCTGGCATCGTGTGGCGGAGAAACGTCGTCGGTCGAGTCGTCGACACCCGATTCGACGATCTCCGAGTCGACTCCCGACACTTCGTCGGAAGCATCCTCGTCTTCCTCGTCTTCCTCGTCCAGTGCCGACACCTATTCGCTTTCGATCTCTTATTCGGGGACGGCCGAAGCCGGCCAGTCCATCACGCTGATTGCCACCATGTACATCAACGGAACCCAGCGTGCCATCGCCGATCAGGAGAACGTCACCTACACCGCAGCCGATGATGCATCCGCAGCTCTTGTCGAGATCAGCGGATTCACGGCCAACCTGCTCGGAAGCGGAGACTGCACCCTCAACGCGTCCTACACCTACGACGGAACTCTCATCAGCACCGAATACACCTTCACCATCGCCGAAGGAGTTGTCGTCAACGTCACCACAATTGCCGAGATCAAGGAGCTCGCCGTCGCGGCCGGAAACGACAGAGACTATATCCTTGACGACTCCGGCGCATGCCAGTACTTCGTCATCAGAGGCAAGATTGCCGTCACTTCCGGTTCCTCGGCATACATTGTCGACGAGACCGGCGGCATGTACATCTACAACTGGTACTTCTCTTCGACCGATACGGCATGCACCTCATACAACTGGGTCGCCGGCACGACCGTCGAGATTTGCGGATATGTCCAGAACTACTACGGCGTTGCCGAGATAACCAATTCGAGCAGCGATACGCAAAGTTACGCAAACCTTTATACCGGAACCGTCAATATCCAGGAAAACCCCAAATTGACTGAAGAAATCCTAGCCACTCTCGATTCCATGGACAGCTACGGAGACACCACAAAACGTGATCAGCAGATCTACTACAACGGGACCGTTTACGACATCGAAGGAGCCGTCTATGAGGGAATGTCCAGCGAATTCTCAACATCGACGAGAAACTTCGTCAAGTTCTCTCTCGGAAGTTACGAGTTCGAACTGAGGACCGACGGATCTACTTCTGCCTGCTACGACGATTACATCGATGACATTGCGGCAGTCGTCGCAGACCTTCAGGTCGGAGACGTCGTCAACATCTCGAACGTTCCTCTCTACCAGATCTACAGCGGAATCCAGTTCCACTGGTTCGGAAGCGGAACGACCGTCACCGTTACCCAGAGAACCCAGGCCGAATCCCTTTCTGTTTCTCTCGCAGAGAGCACCATTGCCGTCACCGGATCCACCCAGGCTTCGGCGACTGTTTCTCCTTCCACCATCAGCCAGAATATCACCTGGACTTCCTCAAATACATCTGTTGCAACCGTTGACGAAAACGGTGTCGTGACCGGTGTCGCAGCAGGTTCTGCAACCATCACGGCAACTTCCGAAGTCACGAATACCGTCACCGGTTCCGCGACCATCACCGTCGTTGCAGGAGATGACACGAATGCTCCCGCACCTACTGCCGTCTCCATCAGCTTAGGCTCTACCACGATCGGCGTCGGATACTCTTCACAGGCTTTGGCAACGGTAACTCCCGCTTCGGCAGCTCAGACAGTCACATGGACTTCCTCCGATGCATCAGTTGCAACCGTTGACGAAAACGGACTCATCGCCGGTGTTGCTTTGGGCGATGCCACCATCACCGCAACATCGACCGTAAGCAACACGGTTTACGGCACGATTGATGTCACCGTCGCAAACTACAGCTTGGCAACCATCACATTCGATTCCACCTTCAATACCGGATTCACATCCATCTCTTCTGACGGATGGGAGAAGACGGTCGGCGATGTCACGATCAACCACTCAAAGGCAAGCTCAACCACCAACATTTCCACGACGACCAGCGACAGTGGTGAAACCGTTTTGGGCTACATTGACCCCATCAGAATGTACAAGAGCTCTGTAACCACCTTCACTCTTCCCGAAGGCGCGACCTTTGTAAGTATCGAAACTGAAGAAGTTATAATTAGTTCCAGTAACTACAGTTTGAATTCTACAAATGCTTCGACGACATCCACAGGTGCAACCATCGGTGATTGTGAAGTCACCTTCGATGGCAGTGCAACGAACGTATTCGCATTCACCGCACTGAATCAGACCAGACTCACTTACATCACCATCACCTACGCTCCCGCCGAGTAAGTGATTCTCTAACCTATAAATCAAAAACGCTCCCTTCGTCATTTGGGCGAGGGGAGCTTTTTAATTGAGATAACAACTTTAAATTCATCAAGCAGCTTATAGGTTTATTCTTCTGTTTCGGTGTTGTGCTTGTCTTCTTTCCTGACGGTCGTATCGGCAAAGTAGGTGGGTCTGTTCCTGGTGTTGATTTGGATGTTATGCTGATACATGGCAAGGATTCCGATGAAGAATATAATCAGGAATGCAGCAAAGAGGATTGTCGAGATGATGGTCGACACTCCGAGAATCGATGCGTTTCCGGAGTGCTTTACGTACAAGACGATGTAGGTGATGAGCAAAGCAAGAGTCGATACTCCGAAGAAGCAGCTTCCAATGGCTCCTATCTTGATGGGAGCGTAGAGAGGTTTGGTCGTCGTCGAGGAAATAATGTCGAAGGAGTAATCAAACATTTTGGAGACATTGTATTTGGAAGAACCGGCGCTTCTCTTCTGTCTGGTGAAATCGATTTCGCAGGTCTTGTATCCGACAAGTGGGATTTCTCCGACCAGAAGTCTGTCCTTTTCGGGAAGCTCTTTGATGGAATTGATGACTCTTCTGGAAAGACCTCTGAAACAATTTACGTTTTCAGGAACGATTTGCTTTCCTTCGAGTTTGTTGACGAATTTATAAAACGCTCCTGCCGTGACTCTCTTGAACCATCCGTCTGTCTCTCTTGAAGTACGGTGGGGAGAAACGACTTCGTATCCCTGTGAGAAGGCCTCGAGTATCGCTGTTATCAGTTCGACGGGATCTTGAAGATCGGCATCCATCATGATGACGTAATCGCTTGTGGAGGCGTCGAGTCCTGCAGTCAAAGCGGGATTCTGACCGAAGTTTCTGGAAAGCCTGACGTAATTGATGTCGTCTCTCTTGTTGTAGAGATCTTCGATAACTTCCTGCGTTTTATCTTTCGATCCGTCGTTGACCAAGATGAAATCGACGTCGTAATCCTTGACGTCCTTCAAAACGTTGTCGACCGCCTCAAAGTAAAGAGGCAAAGACTGTTCTTCGTTGTAGCAGGGTACTATGATGCTTACCGTTTTCATGTGCATGCTCCTTTATCCGAGAAGAGGCGAAAGATATTCGATGTAATCATCGGATACGTATCCGTCTTCCATGATGTATTTTCCGTCCAGAGACACTGGTGTCAGGACATTTTCCAAAGGCACCGGTGAATATGATACTTCATATGGAGAAGAAGATACTCTCTTCAACGACACCATTACTTTATCATAACCGGATTTTGCGAGTTTGTAAGCTTCTTCGGACAGATCGTGTGCTTCCTTCCTGTCAAGATCGGTCGCCAGCGCGATGAACGATCTCTGGAGGATCGAAGTCTGGATGCTTCTGGAAGGATAGCCTCTGTTCAGGAAACAGTGTTCCAAAGATGCGGCCACTCCTCCGAGAATGACGTTTCCGAATGCGTCTGATCCGTTCTGGAGATCAAACAAGAGTCTTCCTTCTTTGTTCAGGGTACCTTCGGATACGACGATCAGACATCTGTGTTTCTCATCAAAGATCGAAATTGCTTTTTCGATGACTTCTTCAAGTGAGACGGGATATTCCGGAATCAATATTATGTCGGGTCTGCATCCGTACTTGGATGCGTACACGGACGATGCGGCCAAAGAGCCGTTTTCCCTTCCCATGGTCTCGAGAATGTTGATCCTGCCATTTTCGTAGGTTTCGTTGTCGAAGAACATCGATCTTGTGCACTCGACTATGAAGTTGGCGGCCGATATGAACCCGGGAGTGTGGTCCATGCAGGGAAGATCGTTGTCGATGGTCTTCGGTATGCCGATGACTTTGGTTCCGAGTCCTTTTTCCTTCAATGCGTCGGAAAGAATCAAGGCATTGTTCATTGTATCGTTTCCGCCGTTGATGAAAAGACAGTCGAAACCATGTCTTTCAATGGTCTCGATTATCTTTCCGAGAGATGAAGGATCCTTTCTCAGATTGAGTCTCGAGGAACGGAAGAAGGAAGAAGGCCTGTTTTTCAAAAACGAGTAGTCGTCTTCTCTTTCTATCTTCAGAAGAGTGTCTCTGACAAGTCCGTAAAATCCATCCTCGGAAACATATAATTCGTCATTTTCGGAGATGCTGTCTTTGACTCCGAGGAACGAATTGTTGATGACGGAAGTCGGACCGCCTCCCTGCAGATAAAGAAATTTCATGTGTTATTTGCGGTCTTCCATGTCGTCATAGTAGTATTTGAATTTCCTGATTTCTTCGTCTCTGACGTAGGTGAAAGAAGTCGACATGTAAACGCATTTCTTCTTTCTCGCCCTCTGGTTGAGAGGTATGAAGAACAAAAGCGATGCGAAGAGTCCCAACAGGGTTATGTAACCGCCGAGTTTGAAATACGGAGATTCGTATTCGAGCAGGTACTCGTTATCGCCTGCTTCGGCTTCGAATCCGATGAATCCGCCCTGAGCCTTGTACTGGGTGACTTCTTCTTTGACTTCTTCGCCTTCTTCGTCGTAGGTGATCCTGTAAAGAGACCATCCGTCGTGTCTCGGATAGTTGAGGACCACGAACCTGTCTTCGTCGTAATCGGTCGTGAACCTTACCGTGTTCTCGGTTCTTGAGGTTATGTCGATCGCATATTCCTTGAGTTCGTCGATCGCAGCCTGGTAATCGGAGTTTCTCTGGACGTAAAGGGAAGGTCTCTTCAAAGTGATAGGAGAATCTTTCGTTCCTTCCTTCAAAACGCCGACAATCTTGGCAACCGGCCTGTCGACGTAATATCCGTGCGCCTGTTTGTAAGAAGAATAGGAGTGTCTTGCCACGGATATGAGTTTGTTGTCCTCGTCGAAGAATCTCCACTCGATGTTATTGTTGTTGTTGACGGAGATGTAGCATCCGGAGGAGGGGTCGTCGGGATCCGCACCCGTGCAGACGGTGGTGGCCTGACCGTTTTTCATCGGGGTTATGACCATGGTCGAACCATACAGGACGGTGGTCGAGTAATCGTCGGAAGTGTTTCCTTCGTCGTCGGTCAGGGTGTCGAAATCGAACTTGGTGTCTCCGGGCCATATTCCGTTTGCGTATTCGAAAGGATTCGTCTCTTTCCAATCGCTTCTGCAGGATTTGTCATAAGCGTTGTCGGCATCGCAGTATGCGTATTCGCCCGAAGGAGTCGACTCGGTCGCCGGCCAGTTGGACGAATAAAGAGTAATCTGCAGTTTTGAAGAACCGGACCACAATTCGATCGGAGCGCTTTGTCCTTCGATATAATTGGTCGTAATAACGGACGAATAGAAGGAAGAAGACTGGGACAGGACGTCTTTCGTGGTGTCCATCGTTCTTTCGACTCCGTTTGTCGTATACGTTCCCGCATTGTATTTGCCTTCGTCGTAAAACTGAGTGAAATCGTCATGATCGAGCATTGCGAATCTCAGAAGAGGATATTCGTTGATGTCTTCGTATCTGTTGTAGTTGTAGCTTCCGTCTTCGGAATCGATGGAGGTGGCAAGCCAGGCGGTATCCATGACCGTATCGAAGGAGAATCCTAGATCGATGAAGTTCAGATTGACGTACACCGACTTGTCACATTCGTCGCTTGCGAGGAATTCGAGAAGTTCGTCCGAATAATCGGCTCCGACTTCCTCTTTCTGTTCTTCGGTCAGATCGAGGAGATTCACGTATCCGTAGGGAATGTCGTAATCGTCGAAAGGAACTTCGTTTGCATCGTAATCGAGATCGACTTTGGGGACCATGTAATATTTGGTTCCCAAGAAGGTCTCGAGGTTTTCCCTTCTGTTGTGGATTCCCATCGACCAGTTTCCGGACGAATAGGGAATCCTTGAACGGTTGATGAAATCCTGGGCTTCGAAAGCATAGACGGAATGGAAGGATCCGAGACCGTCGTATCCTTCCCTCAGGGATATGTTGATGTCTCCCCTATCGGCCGTCGTGTTGTAAATGCGGTAGAAGTCCTCGTCGTTCTCGCTTTCTTTCAAAAGTTCGACTATGTAGGATTCCTCGCTGATGTTGTCTGGACCTCCGGCCATCGTGTCGAGGTTTGTCGTTCCCTGGAAGAGAATGACGATGTTGGCCATGACGACGATGTCGATGGAACAGAGAACGTACATCGATTTCGAGAATCCGGATTTGTGGAAGAAATGCCGCATCACCAGCCAGCATACGAAGACCCAGACGATGCAGATGACGATCTCGATCATCCTGAGATCCCAGTTGCCTGACGTGAACTTGGAAGGATATTCGTTGACGTAATAAACGATAAGGAAGCAGGAGACGACGTCAAGAACCATGACGATGACCATGGCAAGATCGATATCCCTTCTCGGAATGTTTCGCCTGTTTTCAAGCGTGACGCAGTCGAAAACTATCATCCATGCGGTTGGCAAGAGGAACCACCTTGCATATCCGACGGTGAATCCCGAGAACAGGTAGAAGCCTAACGGCGTGAACAGCAGGAAACACACTCCGACCATGGTCAGAAGCGTTCCCCATTTCCTCTGTTTGAAAGCCTGTATGACTCCGACGAAGAACATCAGGAGCATAGGAGTGGTCGCATACAGAGATGCGGTAAAGTTGTCGTAATAATTGACGCTCAGCTGGTTGCCGTAGTAACACCCTGTCGGCATGAACAGGAAATTGAACAAAGGAGTGACCTGGTTTTGCGCATTGGTCGTCTGGAAGGTGAAGAACGCCGAGATCATCTCGGCGAGAGATCCGGCTTCCGTGATTCCGGAAAGCCAGGAGTTAGAGGAAGTCCTCGGCATGTTCATTGCCGTGTACATTCCCGGGAGCAATGTAAAACACCCCAGCATTATTCCGACTATGAACGAAATTATTCCGCATCCCATAACGCCCCAGTTGTCAGAACCAGTCCTTGTTTTGGACGTAGCCGCAAACCTTACCAGTGCGTAAAAGAATGTTCCTATCAAAAATACGACAAAGAAGAAGTAGGATGTCATTGCATTAAGCAAGCATCCAACGAGGAAAACTCTTGAATCTTCATCTTTGAGGATCTTTTCGATTCCTAATAGCAGCAAAGGCAGAAAAGCCGCCGAATCTATGAAGTGGAACCACAGATACTGGAATGCCCATCCCGAAAATCCGTAGGCCAGAGCACCTATTCTTCTGTTTTTGTAAGAGAGATTGAACGAACCGAGATACCAGTAGAAGAACATGCCGGCTATGACCATCTTGGGGACAAACATCAGTCCCTGCAAAGTCAACAGCCAGTCTCTCGGAAATGGGAGCAATATCAGGAAGAAAGGATCGAAGAGATAGTAGAAGGAGTTTCCGCCAATGTTGTCTATTCCCAGAAAGACGCTTCTGTCCCAGAACGGGAATTCGCCAGTCTCGAAGAAATAATGCCAGTCGTCGTAACCGTTGAACAGGAAGGTCATCTCCTGGAGGTAGTAATCGCCGCCCAGAGGAACGGTGCAGTAATTGGTGATCCAAGTGTATATGTAACAGCATATGCCCACGATGAACAGAAGATAAAATGTCTTCATCCTTTCGCCCGGATGCAAAAAAGTCTTCGAAAACCAATGGCCTATCCTTGTCAGAAGGTCATTCGTCTTTGCTCCCAGGTTATATGTCCATATGGTGAGTTTGTCGTGGAAAGTCATAACAATATATTAAATCATTATCACATAAGCAAAACCACAAAATTAGTTGCCGATGCTTTAATAATAAAGCATATCGATATCATTATTTCCCTTAGTTATTTGACTGATTTGTCCGGTTTGTCCTTCTTTTTACACGGCTTCAAAAATGCGGAAGACGGATAAAAGTTAACAAAAGTTAATTTTTCTTCTTCAAACCCTTGAAATCATCCTTTGCAAAGATTACACTTTTCATTAAGTTAATCAAGGTTAACTTTTAGGAGGAAACATGATCCTTACCGAAGCCATGGAAAACGAAAGGCTGATGATCGTCTCCGTAAACACCGATTACAGGCATAAGAGACATCTTGAAAACCTTTCCGTTCTCAAAGGAGAGCAAATCACCTGTCTGTACAACAGAGCGGGCGACGTAGTCATCAAGGTGAAAGACGGAAGGCTTGCCATCAACAGGGAATTCGCCTGTTCGATCGAAGTCGAGTCCCTGAATCCCGAAGACTATTATCAGGTTACTAAATCAGTAAAACACGAAGACGGAACGGTAACCGAAGAAGCCGTTTTCGACAAGCACGGCAATGCCGTCAGAAAGATGACGGAAGAAGCCCAGGCCCGTTTCAAGGAAGAAACCGAAAAAGCTAAAGCGGAAGCCAAACAGCAGAAAGCTATCAACAAGAGCAAGAACAAGGAGGCCGAATAACCATGTTTACTGTTGCATTAGCCGGTAACCCCAACTGCGGTAAAACCACCCTGTTCAACAACCTGACGGGCTCGAACGCACACGTCGGAAACTGGCCCGGAGTCACCGTCGAAAGAAGAGAAGGTCTTTATAAGAGAAAGAAGGATTTCCCCGAACCGATCAACATCGTCGATCTTCCCGGCATCTATTCCCTCTCGCCCAACACTTCGGAAGAAGTCGTCTCGAGAAACTACATTCTCAACGAAAAGCCGGACGTCGTCATCAACCTCGTCGATGCGACCAACCTCTCCAGAAACCTTCTTTTGACGCTTCAACTCCTTGAAATGGACGTTCCCGTCATCGTTGCGTTGAACCTTATGGACGTCATCGACAAGAGAGGAGACAAGATCGACATCGACGGATTGTCTGAGAAGCTGGGCGTTCCCGTTGTTCCCATCTCCGCCCTCAAAGGCAGCGGAATGAGAGAACTGATCGAACAGGTCTATACTCTCAAAGGAACGACAAGAAAAGGAAAGACGATGTTTGCAGATGAAACACTTCTTGCAGCACATCAAAAGATTGAAGATGAAGTAAGGGAAGAAGACATCGAGTCTCCCGTCTTCATCGCTTCCAAACTGCTGGAGAAGGATCCCATCGTTTCGAACCAGTATCAGCAACTTGCCGCCGACTGTGAAGAGATCATCGAAGCCGACGGACTTGACGATACCGACATCGAAGAAAAAGTCGCCGACGACAGATACGATCTCATCGACAGAGAATACTATCCCTGCTACACCAAAGGAACACTCTCGCCCGCAATAACCTTCTCGGACAGAGTCGACAAAGTCCTGACCAACAGATGGCTCGGACTTCCGATATTCGCCGTTATCATGTTCCTTATATTCTGCATAGTCTTCAACGACGACTTCCTGTTTATGGGAGCCATGGGCTTGAGACCTCTGCGTGCCTTCTATGAAGATACGGAAGCAGCCGGTATGCCGTCCCTCGGCATATTCCTTCAGGATACGCTCGATTATCTGCTAAACGATTTGCTGCTAGGTGCCATATCGGGAGGACTAGAATCGGTAGGATGTGTCGATTGGGCCATCTCCCTGATATGTGACGGCATCCTGGCTTCGGTCTTCGCCGTCGTCACATTCCTGCCCGTCATTATCCTCTTGACTCTCTTCATTCAGATACTTGAAAATTCCGGTTACATGGCAAGAGTTGCTTTCTGCTTCGACCGTGCGTTGAGAAAATTCGGTATCTCGGGCCGCTGCATAATTCCTTTGATCTCGTGTTTCGGCTGCGGAGTTCCCGGCATCATGGGAACGAGAACAGTCGAAGACGAAAGAGAAAAGGTCGTCACGATATCCCTTGCTCCTTTCTTCTCCTGCGGTGCCAAACTTCCCATCTACCTCGGTATCGGAACCAACATCATCCAGGTACTGACCGGAGGAGCACTCCAGGGCGGTATCGTCGCATTCTTGCTTTACGCCATCGGTATCGTCGGCGCCATCATCGCCGGATACTTCTCCAATGAATACATCATCCAGGGTAAATCTTCTCCCTTCATTATGGAATTTCCTCCTTACATGGTTCCCCAGTTCAAGGCGACAATGATCGCTTTGTGGGAAGAAACCAAGAGGTTCCTGAAGAGAGCCGGAACAGTCATCGCCGTCATGAGCGCCCTCTTGTGGTTCCTGCAAAGCTTCGGATGGGATTGGCACATGGTCGATGACATAAGCGACTCGATACTTGCAAGCATAGGATCGTTCATACAACCTTTCTTCTATCCTCTCGGATTCGCCAAAGGCGAGGATGGATGGAAATACGTCGTCTCCGCCATCACCGGACTCGTCGCCAAGGAACAGGTCGTCGGAACGATGGAACTTATCGGAATCTACGAAGTCACTTCTTCCGCAATAACCGTTCCCGCCGCATTCTCCTTCCTCATCTACAACCTCTTCACTCTTCCCTGCGTTGCCGCCATCTCCACCGCAAGAGCCGAGCTCAAGAGCAAGAAGAACTTCAGATACGTCATCTGCTTCTGGCTCATCACTTCCTACGTTCTCTCGGCATTCGCATACGGAATGGGCTCGTTCTCTCTCATCGGAACCGAAAGCTACGGTGCCCTCGAGATAACGATGGAATGCATCTCCTGCGTCCTGCTTGCCGCTCTTGTCGTCCTCATCGTTTTCAACCATTACTCCATCAAGAAGAACGGACATGCGATCAGGCTCATCAAGTTCAACATCGACGACAAAAACGCCGATTATCTCAATTCCGTCACCGCGGTTTCCGAAAGCTCTACTTCTTCTTCAAAGAAGAAGCAGAAGAAGGGTTGTGACTGCTGCCACTGAGGTGTAAGCACTTTCCCTTCAAAGAAAGAAATCTCGTGTTGACAAATCAAAAGGGATTGAATATTATCTCAATAGATCTCAAGCGAGATCCCTGAATCGATAATAAATTCCAACATAAAAATTCCTTTTGCTCTCTCCACTGTAGACAACTGCAGTGGAGTTTTTTATTAAAATAAAAAAGGAAGAACAAACATGAAACACGAATTCTCATACGGAGCCGTCGTTTACAGGATCAAGGACGGCATTGTCTATTACCTTGTCGAGCATATGGCTTTGGGCCATACCTCTTTGCCCAAGGGCCACATCGAAGAAGGAGAAACTCCTTACGAGTGTGCTCTGAGGGAGATCAGGGAAGAAACGAATCTGGAAGTCGATCTCGACACCTCATTCAGAAAGACCATCACCTACACTACGATAGGAGGAGCCGAAAAAGACGTCACCTTTTATCTTGCGACTCCCAAATCCGATTTCCTCATTCCCCAGCTGAGCGAAGTGAGCAGTCTCGAATGGCTTCCTTACGAAGAAGCATACGAATGCATCACCCACGACACCGACAAAGAAGTTCTCAGGCTCGCAAACGACCGCATTGTCAGGAAAGAAAGAATGCAGTGAGCCTTCTCCCGTCCGGAAATTTATTTATTACAAATATTCTTTTTATAAATATATTCAATGCAGAAAACGAAAAAAATCGACCGGATCACGAAGATTGAATTCATTTTTTTCAGAAAACTTGATATTCTAATTCTAGTATTTCTGTAAGCGCTTTCCGGTGCAATGAATATCGTATATGCATAAGGTAAATCCGCAAACGGCAGAAGTATGCAAAAAAAACGCCATCTGTCCGGGAACGGACGGAAAAGAGCAAAAGGCGCCGACTTAGGCTTTCGGTGCTTTTTTGTGTTGAAGGCGGAACAGTTTTCCACCGTTCACCGTTTCTGTAAATAAAAGGGGGTATTTATTTATATGGTGAGAACAGCGATCATCGATGACGAAGAACAGGATTATCAGATAATCAGGGAGTACCTTGAGAAGTTTTACTCCGAAAACGGGATTGAATACGAAATAGTACGATTTTCGGAAGGCGTTTCCTTTTTGAGCGAGTCCGGATTCGATCTGGTGTTTCTCGACATCGAAATGCCTTTGATGAACGGGATAGAAGTCGCAAGGAAATTCCGTGAGAAGGATCAAAGCTGTGCCCTCATTTTCATAACCAATATGATCCAGTACGCCATCAAAGGATACGAAGTCGACGCGATCGACTATGTCGTCAAACCCATCCAGTACACGAGGTTTGAAACTCTCATGAAAAAGACGATGAGGATGATAGGCGAGAACAAGAAGCAGGAGATAGTCGTCAAGACCAAAGGCGGAATGACGAAGATAGCCGTCGACTCCATCAGGTTCATCGAGATAAAAGACCATCTTCTCATATACGACACGGACGACGGCGAAGTCGAAGTCTGGGGCACTTTGGGAGGAGTATTGAAAAGCCTTCCTCCCAAAATGTTCGTCAGGTGCAGCAACTCTGTTATCATAAATGTCAAAAAGATAGTTTCGATAGACCGTGACGAGGTCGTTCTCGAAGGCGTCAAACGGCGCATACCCATATCGAGAAGCAAGAAGAAGAATCTCATCAGCGTGTTCAGCAACCAGGGAGCCGATAATTGACCTATACCTATTATTACCTTCTCACCCATACCGCCGTCATTTTCTTCGAAGCGGCCGTGTGTCTGCTCGCCACGGTAAGAGGTTTTCAAAGAAAAAAGGGTTTCGTATGGAAACTTTCCGTATTGGCCGGATGCACCATTCTCATGGTTTTCCTTTTCCCGTATCTTTATTCGCTGGCCGGAGTCAACTCCGTTTATCTGACGGCGTTCACCTACGTTTTCGCTTCCGCTTTCGTCTTCGGATATTATTACTTTCTGTATGACATGAAACTCCAGTATATATTGTTTTACACCACTGTTTTCATGCTCGCTTCCTTTGCCTCAACCCAGTTCGGATACGTCATCCTCTCCGCCATACAGTCGTCTTTCGGCACCGTCAACTCCTATTACGGACTGCTGACAGAAGGACTCTCATATCTGTTTGTTTACGCCACAGTGGGCGTTATTTTTGTGCACAGATTCAGGGGAAAGATAGAACTGGCCAGCATAAGCATGCTGGCTTATTTTCTGAGCATGCTTTTCTGCTTTTCGCTCGGACTTTCCGAAATAACGGCGTTTCTGAACACTTATGGCAGTTCCTATACCATGATGATCACTCTGTGCTCCCTGTTTTACGCTCTGCTTATGTCCATCATTCTCTATTACCTTTTGAATCAGGGCGAGTCCGAGGCCGAAATAGCGGCCGTCAAACAGCTTTGGATCGAAGACAAGAAACATTACGAGATACAGAAAGAAAACCTCGAGATGATAAACATAAAAGTCCACGATCTGAAACATCAGCTTCAGGACGTCAGAAACGCTGGAGAACTCAGCGAAGGCACGTTCGCCCAGCTTGAGGAATCGGCCGACATATACCAATCGATAGTCCAAACCGGGAACGAGGTTTTGGACGTTGTTTTGTCATCGGTTTCCCTGAAAGCGCAAAAAGAAAAGATACTCTTCACATGTATGGCTGATGGAGAAGCTCTGTCATTTTTGGATGACTCAGATTTGTATTCATTCTTCGTAAATCTTCTGGATAACGCTTTGGAACACGAAGAGAAAATCGGAAATGATCGGGAAAGATTCATCTCTCTGACGGTCAGACGGAAAAGCGGATTTCTTCTGATTCACGAAGAGAGTCTTTACTCCGGCGAAAACAAGGGAAAAGACATCATTGCGACGACGAAAGAAGACAAGGAAAACCACGGGATTGGAACCAAGTCGATGCGAAAGACGGTCGAAAAATAC
>X288_Common_Brushtail__coassemble_16_pt1 | contig 22673 bp, 16 predicted proteins | sample X288_Common_Brushtail__metabat2_high_PE_011 | metagenome-assembled genome bin X288_Common_Brushtail | reverse complement strand
TCCGAAGTGAGGGCCGCAAGTTTTGCACCATAGGAAACGGCTTCTTTGAGCATTTTGTTTTCGTCAAGTTTTTTCAGTGTTCCGGCAAGCAGAGCATCCCCGCATCCGGAGTAGGAGACGGGATGTTTGGAAAAACACGTTTCGACTTGGAAAATCTCTCCGTTTTCCGATACGGTTATCGGTCTTCCTCCGTCTGAAACGATGACGTTCGATACTCCGAGAAGGTGAAGCTTCTTGGCCGCTTCTTCGGGAGAAACGTCTTCCTCTCCAAGAAGCTTTTGAGCTTCGAGACGGTTGCATTTCAAAAGGCAGAGGCCGTTAAGGGAATCCTTTGCCCTGAGAGCCTTGTTTGCGGACACGGTCTCGAGAACTATCTTTTTATCCTTATATTTATGCATCACGTAAGAGATTGTTTCCTGAGACAAATTGCAGTCCAAGGCTATCATTTTCTCTTTGCGGATGTATGGATCGAAGAGATCGATGTCTGAAGGGGATATCACTTCCGTGAGTCGGGCGTCGCATACGGCGACGTCCATGTCGGAATCGGAATCGATGATTGCGACGTAGCTCGGGGTCGGAAGAGAGGCTTTGGGAACGGGGGTCAAAACTTTGACTCCGAGGGATTCGAGAGAGGCTTTGAGCTCTTTGCCGTAGTGGTCGTCTCCGACCGCAGTCACGAAAAAGACCCGCTCGTTCAAGCGGGCCAGATTTTCGGCTATGTTCCTCATGACGCCCCCGAAAGAGACTTTAAGGGTGCCTATGTTCGAGTCGTGCCTTATCAAAGAGGAAGATGAGAGGGCGGTGAAATCGACGTTGCTTCCTCCGATCAGGATCATAGTTACTGCTGCTGGGCTTTCTCGATGTTGGAGAATTTCTCGGTAATCTGCTGGGGACGTCCGAACATGATGACCGTGATGGTGGCTTCGGAGTTCTCGGAATCGACGCTCTGGATGGTTCCGACGGAATCTCCGAAAAGTCCGGACAGGACCTTGACCTGCTCACCGGGCTTGTAATCGGAGTAGATGTCGGGATCGTCGATGTGGAGCCTCTTCAGAACGGGCTCGATCTCCTCTCTGGGGATCGGGATGGGCTTTGCGCCTTTGCCTGACGATCCGGTGATGCCGGAGACGCCGGGAGTGTTTCTGACGATGAACCATGTCTGATCGTCCATTATCATCTCGACGAAAACGTAGCCGGGATAGTAGTTGAGGGTCTTGTATTTCTGGACCATCTTTCCGGTCGCCTTGTCTTTGGTGAGCTTGGGCTTTCCGTCTTCGTCGAAAACAGGCTCGTCATGGTCGGCCGAAAGGACTCTGAAGATCTTGTCCTTGACTTTGAAAGCCTCGGCTCTGGCCTCGATGTCGTTTTTTACCTGTCTTTCCCTCTTGGAGAAAGTGTTGATGACGTACCACTTCTTTTCGTCGTCATCGACCTGGGAAGAGTCGTCGGAATCGGAAGAAGCCTCTTCGGGAGCACTTTCTTCTTCGGCTGAGATCTCTTCTTCCGGTGTTTCGACGGAGGTTACTTCTCCGTCTTCTTCAATTTCGATTTCGTCTTCGTAGATCATAATGCACCTCTTATCATCTCATAAACGTATCGGATGGCTTCCGCCGCTTCCTCGTCGGTCTCTGAATCGGATCCTCCGCTATTGGGGAATGCGAGTTCGAACGCTCTCATGATCTCGACGGCGAGAAAATCGCTCAGATAAATGAAAAGAGCGGCAACGATGGTGATGACCAAAACGATGGCGACGGATTTCCACAGCTCTTTCATGCTGGGCCATCTGATACGTCTCGCTTCTTCACCGACTCCGGCAAAGTATCTCGTGAATCTGTTCATGTCATTTACCTTCCTTGTGTATGGTGTACTTCCCGCATTTGGGGCAGTATTTTCTGAAAGTGAGTCTTTCCTTTGCGTCCTTTTTGCGGGTCGCAATGTAATTCCTAGACTCACACTCGGTGCAGACTAAGCTTACGTTCTCTCTCATCTTTCCACCTCTTGGTAGCAAATAAAAAACCCGGTTATCCTGGGTCCGCACGTAATTATAAATCAAACCATCGAAAAGTGAAAGCACATATTCATAAATATTTCGAGTATAAATAAGATATCTTTCGTCATCATTTGATGAAATTGGTCATATACGTCTTCTCTTCGTTCTCAGGAGGTTCGATGCCTTTTTCCTTTCCGGCTTCGATGCATTTCAGATAGTAGGCCATGTTTCTTCCCAGCATCCTCATCACCTGCATTCCTTCAAGGTCCTGTCTGACATCGTCGGGAGTGAATCCGTGGACCATGTTCCAGTATCTTGAAGAAATTATCGGCATCTGGGAGATACCGAAATATTTGTTCATCTGATCGTAAGTCGCAGTCGTTCCCGCTCTTCTGGCCGATACGACCGAAGCCGCCGGCTTGAATTTGAAATACCGGCCTCCCGAATAAAAGACCATGTCCATGAAGGAAGTCATGGCACCGGTCATCGAGGCATAATGGACCGGAGATCCGAAGACGAATCCGTCGGCTTTCTTTGCTTTTTCGACGAATTCGTTGACGACGTCGTCGACCACGCATTTGTTAAGTTCCCTGCATCTTCCGCAGCCGATGCATCCGGAAATGGGTTTGGTCCCGATCCAGAAGATCTCGGTCTCTATCCCTTCTTCGTTCAACGTCTTTTCGACCTCTTTCAAAGCGGTGTAGGTGCATCCTTTCTCATGCGGGCTTCCGTTTACGAGCAATACTTTCATACTTGGATTCCTCATTCATCCGTTCATTCGCATATATTTTACCAATTCCTCGGCACAACAGATGCTTTCAAGCTTAAAGCAAAGCCAACTATGATAGAAATATATGGGTTGTTATTTTGCAGTATATTGACAAATTCGGGAAAACACAATGTTTTTTTTGTACAAACCTATGCAATCAGAAAAAGCGGTGTTCTTTTTATTTGAGAAAGAAAGCGTTCGTTCCTGCGGGTTAAATATTATATATTTAAGCAATAAAATTTTGTCTTACAAACTTTTCCCGCTTGTGTTATCATTTCACCCGGCCGGAAAACCGGCCGAAAAAAGAAATAAATTGCAAGTAGTTTGCAAAGAACCGCAGGACGGACAAAGCATTCCCAACCAAAGTCCGAAGACGTAAGAATATCTCTCGGACCGGCACAGTCTGTTTCACGGTATATCGGATGACGAATTGCACTATTTTCCCGGTACACAGCATGAGAACCGGTCAGCTTTTGAATTAGGAGGAATGCAGCAATGGCTGAAACAGAAACAAAAGCAATATCGGAAGAAGAACTATTGGGCAAAGGCAAAATATCGAAACTTATCCTGAAGTTTTCCTTGCCCTGCATCGTGGCACTGGTCGTCAGTGCCCTTTACAACATTGTCGATCAGATCTTCATCGGACAGAAGATAGGAGAACTCGGAAATGCGGCGACCAACATCGTTTACCCGATCACGGTCATCGCTTTGGGTCTCGCCTTGCTTTTCGGTGATGGTGCGGCAGCGTACTTCTCGCTCTGTCAAGGCAGGAATGATCACGATTCGGCAAACAAATCGTTTGCGACGGCGCTCATCACTTCATTCTCTCTGTCGGTGATAATGATTCTCATCGGATACCTTCTGGAAGACCAGATCCTTACGCTTTTCGGTGCGACCGACAGCACCCGCGAATATGCGACGGAATATCTGACGATCATTTTGATCGGTATACCCTTTTATCTGATGTTTAACACCCTGAACCCGATAATCAGGGCCGACGGATCGCCAACGTATGCCATGCTGGCGACACTTCTCGGTGCCGTCATAAACATCATTCTGGACCCCATCGCCCTGTTCGTTCTGGAATGGGGAATGCAGGGCGCAGCCATTGCCACTGTAACCGGACAGGTCATCTCCTTCATAATGGAGATCCTTTATTTCATAAAACCGAAAACACTCAAAATCTCAGGAAAAACATTCAGGTTCAACTTCAATATTTTTGTGAACGAAGCCCGTCTCGGTCTCACAAGTTTTCTCACCCAAATTGCCCAGGTGGTCACGCTTACGGTTATTAACAACTTGTGTGTTTCAGTCGGAGGTGAATCCGATTACGGAACCGTCACAACCCAGGCCGTCATGGGTATCGTCATCAAGGTGTTCGGAATAATCAACTCCATCGCCATAGGTCTCGGAGCCGGAAGCCAACCGGTCATCGGATACAACTACGGTGCACAGAAATACGACCGAGTCAAAAGACTTTACATGGATCTGTCGATCACAACCCTGATCGTGGGTGCGGTCGGAACGATATTCTTCGAAGCGTGTCCGTCACTCATAATCTCCCTCTTCAGCAACTCCTCGGATATGGCCAACACAACTTACGTCGAATTCGCAACCTACGCTTTCCGTATTTATCTCTGCTCGACGATGCTCATCTGCTACGTCAGAACAACGACCATATTCCTTCAGGATCTCGGAAAAGCATGGAAATCCATCCTCCTTTCCCTTATGAGAGATTTTATTATCATCCTTCCTTCGCTGATGATCCTTGCCTATTCGACGAATATTGTCGGAATGCTTTGGGCTCCTCTTATCACCGATATCGTAAGCACGATAGTAGCTGTCGTATTCATGTGGATTGAATTCAGGAAGATGAACAAAGCTCCCACAGCCGAGACCGTCTCTGAAGAAGAAGTTTTCATTATGCAAGAAGGTGTAGAAAGCACGCCCGTCTACCAGTCGGACAAGCCTCACTTTGTCGTCACTATCTCAAGGGAATTCGGATCTGGAGGAAGATATGTAGGTCAGCTTCTTGCCGAGAAACTCGGAGTCAACTGCTATGACAAAGAAATCATCTCGATGACAGCTAGGCAATCCGGCTTTTCCGAAAACTATGTAAAAGAAAACAGTGAGCGGAAGAAAGGCGGAACACATATAGGAAACAACGACGACAAGATGTTCATTGCCGAATCCCAGGTCATACGTTCACTGGCTCAAAAAGAATCCTGCGTCATCATCGGAAGATGTGCCGATTACATCCTCCAGGACATGGAAAATGATATGAAGGTCTTCAACGTGTTCATCTACAGCTCGACCCAGGGCAAGATAAACAGAGCAGTGACATATTATGGCATCGACGAAAAAGACGCCCAGAAGAAGATCGACGATATCAACAGACAGAGAGCCAAGCACTACAAGTACTACACCGGAAGACAATGGGGAGTCGTTTCCGATTACGACATCGCCATGAACAGTGACTTTGTCGGCGTCGATCAGGCTGCCGAGATAATCAGTAACATAGTGACCGAAAAGATCGCTTGACACTTTCGCCGTTAAAAAACAAAGCGTAACCAACCTGGCAAAAACCAGGTTGGTTTTAAAACACATTCATATATCGGTTAAATCTGTTTCGGAGATTTTTTGTTACACCAAAAGGCATAAATAATATTTTTTATGAGCCAATTACAAATTACCGCCAAAAGAAACGAAAAATATTTTTATAGATAAACTAAAGCACTATAATTGAATGGTAGGTTTTAATGTTTGCTGGAGATAAATATGATTAGTGCACTCAGTTCATGTTTTTTAGCGATGACGTGTGCAACATCATCTGTTAATTTTGTATCGCCTTCTTCGATGCAAATTACGCCAGTTTCTTTTGAACTAGGAGAAGTTGACGCTTACACAGAACGTGTCGGATTAATCGGCCGACATACAATGATCAGCTTCGACAGTTACACCTACATCGGATATGACGTTGTTCAAACCTTGACCAATTACTACAGTGCCGCCGCATTATCAAGTTTTCACATGACTTCTCAATATGAAACCATAGTCGAGACGTCCGTCTCAACATCTGCTTCTTACAGTTACAAATTGCTTAACTCCGTTCACATAATGGCTGGCTTGACAAAAATCGCATCAGCAGAGCAAGAAACCGAGGTTTCACAAGTTTACGAAATAAATTCGACAAACACATATACAACAAGTACGAAAGAATCAGGGTCTTTAGACTATTATGTCGATGACGACGTTGTAGACGGCAAAATTTTTGCACTCGGAGTTGCTGCGGAAATTTACAAAATTGAATGTCAAACCTGGAAATACGATGATTATTGGTGGGGAGATTATGAAGTATCGGGTTCAAGAGAGTCTTTTACGGCCTATCTCACATTCAACCCATTCGTAACAATAGTTTACAGAGACGGAACATTCGAAATGTAGGAGGTGATTATGAACAAAAAATCATTGACAATATTGCCTTTGCTACTCATGCTTTGTGCCTGTGCAAATCAGTATGAACCTGAATCAGGTTACTACTACGAAACGGATGAATGTTTCAGAACGATGGAACTCTCAAAACTCGGAAACGAAACAGTGAATCTTGAAGTCGTATACGCCTTTGCCTTGCCTCCGGTGTCTTCAATAGATTGGGAACCGACGTACATTATAGGTTCGGATTCGGTATATTTCGAAAGCACCCATGTCACAAAAGAAGACGTCGAACTGATATACAGGATTCTCAAAATGGAGGATTCGATTGATTCTCTGGATGACAAAAGACACTATGACTCCTACACCGGTCTTTACAGCTACAACTCGTACAGGGAACCGAACGGATATGAAGACAGAAACCTGAACATTGACGACTACGATCTGAGCGGAAGCAATATAGCGGCAATAGGTTTCCGGGCGGAGTGTTCCGTATATGCGGCAATCTACAGCGATATATCCAAGAAAGACGGAAGTAGCATGTCAGGAATGTTTACCGTATACATTCCAAACGAGAAGCCTGATATAGTGCTGTTCAACGTTTGACCGATCAAGTCTTAGCTTTCGCATAAATTATGCCAAAAGCTAACAACCTGGTTGTTTATTACAAGGTTGCTTTTATGAAGAACAAACGGAGGCTGCGAGTCTCGGCTGTTTATCTAACACATATTGTTTCGTCGGATTGCAAACAGCCGAAAGGACAATATCTTCCATGTTTATTTTGTTGATTCAGCAGCTGCACCAAAGATGTATCCGTTTCATTGACAGAAAACAAGCGCAAGATGTCGGTTGTAACAGTCTGCGAATGTCTGACCTCGTGGCAAAGACAATCGGCAACATAGTGATGTTCATTGATTCAAGCCGAAAATTCAGAAAACATACACAAAGCCCGACTTGAACAGCCGGGTTTTTTATTAAAAGCAGAAAGTAAAAGATGTGTCAGTCAGTCGTGAATTCGGCTTTCAAAACGACATCGCTTTCAGGCATCGTGAAGGAGCCTGAAGCAAGACTCGTCGTCGAAGAGTCGTCGAGCGTGTATTCGACGTTTTCTCCGGTGCTGTCGACAAGCTGAATCGAGGATAGATCGACGTATTTTCCGGAAACGGGAGTGATTTTGAAAGTCGCTTCTTTTCCGGCAACGATCGTCGCTTCCGAAGTCTTGGTCCCGAACTTGACCGTCGCATCATCGGTCGAGATGTCGGTCGTAGCCGTCTGCAGAGGTCTGACCTCGCAAGAGATAGTTACCGTGTCGGTGTCAGGGCAGGTGAATTTCAGATAGGCGAAGTAGCTCGGCGTATTGGTCGTGAAGGAAGTGTAGACCGTACCATTGATAGTGAAGGAAAGAATTCCGTATCCGTCTTTAGGCTGTCCGCCGACGGTGTAGGAAGCACCAGGCATTCCACCGACGGTGACGGGAATTGCTTTCTGCGTTTTGTAAACATAGAGCTGGGTGTCGAGCAGTTCGTTTTCGACAAATGAGAACTCGATGTTGTCGGCTTTGCTGAAGGTGAGTGTGACATCGTTTTCGGGGACAGTGTATGTCAGGCAGTACTGCTCGTCCGAGTAATAGTTGTTGTTGATGATGTTTTCTTCTTCGACTCCAGTGACCGTAACTGCGGCATCGACGTACTTTCCGTTGATACCTTTGTAATAGATGTAAGCCGTCTCGCCGGCAGGCATTGAGGTGTCAAAGTGGCATGAAGAGCCGAACTCTATATCATCTGCGTTCACGTAGGTGATCGTAGACGTGGGAACGATGGTGTAGTTGACCGTGACGACCATGTCTCCCGCAAAATTGGAAGAGCCGATCGCAACGTTTGTTCTTTTGACTTTGCTGGAAGTGTCGGCGACGTTCGTCAGGACGTCAAGAGTATTCGACTTTCCGGCCGAAGGAACGGAGTATGAAATGCCAGTCACCATAACGGATTCGTCTCTTACGATTATCGGATAATAATTGGCGCTTATGTACTTGGCGCCGTAAACGGGATTTATGAAGGTGATGTGTTCGTCTTCCAGTCCGTCCCGGTATGATTCGCCGTCGAAAGTCTGAGTGGTTATGGTGTATGTTCCGTCATCCGATTCGGCCGCATTTCCGGAATAGTAGACGCAGATGATCTCGGCGTTTTCCTCAGGCATCGTGAAACTGGCCGAATAGAGATATGGGCTGGAAGTCGTGGTGTATTCCTTGGGATGAACGCTTATTCCGTTGATGTTGATGTAGTGACCCATAATCGTCTTGCTCTTCGAATAAAACGTGAATTCAACCGTTGATCCGGCCTGGAATGTATCACCTTCCGAGATACTGAAATCATAAAAATCGTCCTCGTTGTAAACGGTGATGCTCGAAATCTCAAATGCAGCTTTGTCAGTAAGAATTGAAATGCTAACATTTTCTTCAGGCATTACAAAATCGACTGCTGCTGAAGTATCACTTATGGATTCTGATGTCCATGTCACCTGATTCGATGTGACCGATTGGATCGAATAAGAGCTGTCGATGATCTCGACACTTAAAGTTATCACAGTGCCAGTGGCAGCCTGATTGTTTTCGTCAGTTCCTGTCAGAGTATAAGAGACGATCGATTCATCAGAACTTACACTGACCGAATACAAAGTTATTTCCGGTTCGGACGATGAGGATTCTTCTTCCGAAGATTCGGAAGAGTCAGATGAGTCTCCCAACGAGGATTCTTCGGATGAATTCGATACACTTTCTGACGATTTTGATGAATTGGACTTACTTGAATCTTCAGTGCTTTCCGATGTTGTTGTTTGTTCTTCAGATGAAGATGTTGTAGATGATGTTGTAGATTCGCATCCTGCCGTCAAAAGTGCGATGACTGACAGGATTCCAAATCCGACAATGATTTTCTTTTTCATTGAAATGTTATTCTCCTTTCAAATAGGAAATAGGAATCAATTGTGCTGAAAGAAGAATGCCTTTCATCCAGCTGTAATGGATTCTCAGTTGCCGGTTTTGATTTTAAATACAGAAAATCCCCTCTCGTTATCTAACGGAAGAGGTTTAACAACCTTATTACATCTCTTTACCAACTTATAACAAAATATGAAAATTCAGGCCGCCAAACAATCCTGTTTTTATTCACTGCAGCGATGAGTGTACTTATTTTGCAAGAAGCGATTGGACTTTCAAAAAATCGGAGGTGAAATCATAATTTTGAAGATGATTGGGTCTTTGATTTTTTTGCAATTTTGTTTTCAAATGCAAAATTAATTACTTATAACCAATTCTCTTAAATATAATAATTTGAGTTATCAAAGGAGAACCTTTTATATGTCAAATCGTTTCTGTCTCAACCCCGTCTCTTACCACGGACACGGTGCAATTGAAAACATCGTTCCCGAAATCCAGGGACACGGATTCCACAAGGTCATGGTCTGCTCTGACCCCGATCTCATCAAATTCCACGTCACTTCCAAAGTCACCGATCTTCTCAATGCTGCCGGCATCGCCTATGAAGTCTACAGCGACATCAAACCCAACCCCACCATCGAAAACGTTCTCGACGGAGTCGGATTCGCAAAACATTGCGAAGCCGACTGCATCGTCGCCATCGGTGGAGGGTCCTCAATGGATACCTCCAAGGCAATCGGCATCATCATAACCAACCCCGAATTCGGAGACGTCAGATCTCTTGAAGGCGTCGCCCCCACCAAGAATCCCTGCCTGCCCATAATCGCAGTCCCCACCACTGCCGGAACAGCAGCCGAAGTCACGGTCAACTACGTCATCACCGACGTTGAAAAACATCGTAAGTTCGTCTGTGTCGATGCCCACGACATGCCTATCGTTGCCGTCATCGATCCCGACATGATGTCCACCATGCCCAAAAGCCTGACCGCCGCGACAGGTATGGATGCTTTGACCCACGCCATCGAAGGATACATCACCAAAGCCGCATGGGAACTTTCCGACATGTTCCACATCGAAGCCATCAGAATCATCTCCCACAACCTCGAAGCCGCCGTTCAGAACGACCCCAAGGGAAGAGAAGAAATGGCTTTGGGACAGTACATCGCCGGTATGGGATTCTCCAATGTCGGTTTGGGACTTGTCCACGCAATGGCACATCCTCTCTCCGCTTTCTATGACACTCCTCACGGTGTCGCATGCTCCATCCTTCTTCCCACCGTCATGGCTTTCAACGCCGATGCAACGGGTGAGAAGTACAAGGATATCGCCATCGCCATGGGAGTAGAAGGCGTCGAATCCATGAGCCAGGAAGAATACAGAAAAGCGGCCTGCGACGCAGTCCAGAGACTCTCCACCGCCGTCGGCATCCCTGCCAATCTCAAGGGCATCGTCAAGGAAGAGGACCTCTCCTTCCTCGCCGACTCCGCTCTTGCCGATGCCTGCTTCGGTGGCAACCCCAAGGATGTCACCAAGGACCAGGTCATCGCCATCTACAGAAGCCTGATGTAATCGGCTTCTCAATAACAAAACCACAAGAAAAGCCTCCCCCGCAAAGAGAGGCTTTTTTGTTTATACAGCAAAGATATTATCGGTCTTACTTTTGACCGTAATAGGCGTTCTTGCCGTGTTTGCGGTTGTAATGCTTGTCGAGAAGATAGGATTCGGCTTCTTCGGCATCGGGATCCATGTCGAGAGTGAGGTATGCCATCTTTGCGACTTCTTCGAGAACGGTCGCATGATAGACGGCTTCGTCCGCATCCTTTCCCCAAGCGAATACGCCGTGATGTTTGACAAGACATCCGGGAACGGCGACGACATCCTTGTTTTCGAATGTTTCGTTGATAACCTTTCCGGTGTTCTTCTCGTATGCTTCTTCGATCTCTTCTTCGGTCAGACTTCTCGTGCATGGGATTGGGCCGTAGAAATAATCGGCATGGGTGGTTCCGTAAGGCCTGATGTCATGTCCGGCCTGCGCAAAAGCGGTGGCATAGGTGGAATGGGTGTGGACGATTCCTCCGATCTCGGGATGCGCTTTGTACAGCTCGACATGGGTTGGAGTGTCGGAAGAAGGTCTTCTGTTTCCTTCGACGACGTTTCCATCGAGATCGACGACGACCATATCGTCGAGAGTCATCTTCGAATATTCGATTCCGCTCGGTTTGATGACGACGAGATTCGTTTCACGGTCGATTTCGCTCACGTTTCCCCACGTAAACAAAACAAGACCATTTGTCTGCAACCTGATATTTGCTTTAAGAACTTTTTCCTTCAATTCTTCCAACATGTTTTATCTCCCTTACTTGATATCGGCGGCGTCTTTTTCAGCCTTGAGACCTTGAATGTATCTTTCCTTGTATACATTCATTCCTTCAACACCTTCTTTTGTAGGATACAAAGTGGAACTTTCTGCCTGATTATTGAAAATGTTATTCTCCAAATATTCCTGTAATGTTTCTTCTTTTTCATCAATTACATATAAGGCAAGCAACGACATTCCGTAAGGCCCGCCTTCACCGGTCGACTGAAGGACGGATACGGGTGCATTCAAAGCGTCGGCGAGATACCGCTGGTAGACTCCTTCCGTTTTGAAAACGCCTCCGTGACCTTTGATCGATATGACAGGCACGTTTTCGCTCTGAAGGAAAGAATCCATACCGATCTTCAAAGTCATCATGGAAGAATAGATGCAGGATCTTGTAAAATTGGCAAGAGTGAAATTGCTGTCGGGTGTTCTGACGACCATCGGTCTTCCTTCCTGGACATCGGTGACGTTTTCTCCGGATACAAGGTTGTAAACGACGACTCCTCCGCAATCCGGATCTCCCTTTAGAGATGCTTCATAGAGTTTCTCAAACATTGAATTTCTGTCGACGGAGACGGTGGACAGAAGAGATGATGCTTCATTAAGAAGTGAGAACCATGCGTTGATGTCGGATGTGCAGTTGTTGCAGTGGACCATGGCGGCAAGATCTCCGCAGGGCGTTGCAACAATGTCGACATTGGGATAAACGTTTTTCAGAGGTTTGTCAATGACGATCATTCCGAATATTGATGTTCCGGCGGATACGTTTCCGGTTCCGGGTTCGAGTGAATTCGTTGCTACCATTCCGGTTGCCGCATCGCCTTCGGGAGGGGCGAAAGGTATGCCTTCCTTCAAATCTCCTTCTTTATCCAAAAGGAGAGCTCCTTCTTTTGTGAGATGTCCTGCAACAGTACCGGCTTGAAGGACTTCAGGCAAAACATCTTCCAATGTAAAAGGCGGATTGTGTGTTGCAAGTATATCGTTAAACAACGAAACATATTTTGAATCATATGTCTTTGTTTCAACATCGATAGGCATGATTCCGGAGGCATCGTCGATGCCGATGACTTTTTCACCGGTGAGTCTTTCGTGAACATAGCCGGCAAGAGTCGTCAGATGAGCGATTTCGGGTAGATGTTCTTCGTTATTGAGAATTGCCTGATAAAGGTGGGCAAGGCTCCATCTGGCCGGTATCGGATAATTGAACAGGGCGGTCAGCTCTTTGGCTGCGTGTTCGGCGTTGTTGTTTCTCCACGTCCTGAAAGGAACGAGCTGATTACCATCTTTGTCAAAAACCAGATAGCCATGCATCATGGCGGAAATTCCGAATGCACCGACTTCGGTGAGTATCACCCCATATTTTTCTTTTACTTCATTTTTTAAAGCAGAATATGCGATCGACAAGCCGTTAAGTGCATCATCCAAAGAATATGTCCACAGTCCGTTTTCAAGTGAGTTTTCCCATTCGAAATCTCCGGAAGCAACAATATTGCCTTTTTCATCGGTGAGGACCGCTTTGATCCTTGTGGATCCAAGTTCTATTCCGATTGCACATTTACTGGGGTTGAAGTTGTACATAAACACATCTCCGATATATCAAAAGTTATTATAGATGATTCTTATTTTCGGCAATCATTGACGTTTTTGAAAAAATAGTCTGACTATGTTCGATTTTTGCTTGGCGTCATCGCTTTTGGAAATTTTATAAACAGACATTCGACTCTTTGATTAATCATCGCAGTTCTAAAATGATTTGAAGCAATAATGTCTACATGTTGGAAATTTTAATAATAGGCAACTTATGGAATAAAAGATAGGATTTTTTAGTTAATTAAATCTTTTTTCAAAAATTAATTCTCTTATGAAAGTCATTTTTTTAAAATTTATCACTATAATACGGATAAAAAGGGGAGAAACATATGAAAAAGCATTTATTTGCTGCTGTTGCAACGGCCGCACTCGCCATCACCTGTCTAACGGGATGCGGAAGCGGTTCAAGCTCTTCGACAGGAGAAAGCACTAGCGAATACGATTACACCGATGAAGGCGTTGTCGTACAGCAGATCGAGGGGTTGGACGACAACTACATCATGGGAGTCGATCTTTCATCCATCATCGAAGTCGAGAATGCAGGAGGAGTCTTCTACAACGAAGAAGGGGAACAGGAAGACATCTTCACGATTCTGGCCGACTCAGGAGTCAACTACATCCGTATCAGGCTTTGGAATGATCCATATGACGAAGACGGAAACAGTTTCGGTGGCGGAGGAAACGACATTGAAACCGACCTCAAGATTGCAAAACGCGCAGTCGATGCCGGAATGAAGGTCTGCCTCGACTTCCATTACTCGGATTTCTGGGCCGACCCCGACAAACAGACAATTCCCAGGGAATGGTCCGCAAAATATAATATCGCCGATGCTTATTCACAAGTTGTTTACGACTATACCTACGACGTTTTGACACAATTCAAAGAAGCAGGCTGTCTTCCTTCGATGGTCCAGACCGGAAACGAGATCAACAACGGCCTTCTCTGGTCTTACGGCAAAGCCGCAACATGGAGAAACATTTATCTCAGCTATGCTATGCAGGCCGTCAAGGCCGTCGACGAAAACATAAAGACGGTCATCCATCTTGCAAACGGGGCAACCTATTCGACCATATCGAGCTACATTGATCAGCTTGAAAGCGGAAAAGTCGATTTTGACGTCATCGGACTTTCCTATTACTCATACTGGCATGGTTCGATGTCGACGTTCGAAAACTGCGTCGAAAGACTCAACGAAAACTACGACTACGAGATCTGCGTCATGGAATATTCGTACGGATATGGTGACGACAGCAACTCCTACACCGCAAACATATTCTCTTCCGACATGGAAGAGACCGGCGGATACAAAGCCACCGTCCAGGGACAGGCTTCCTACATCCACGACGTCAACGAAGTCGTCGCTTCCGTCGACAAAGGAATAGGATCCTTCTACTGGGAACCCGCCTGGCTTCCTTTGGAAGGAACAAGCTGGGCATCGACATACGCCCACGATTATCTCGTCGAGCAGGGTGACGGAGGCGGAGAAGGAACGGTCTCCTGGGCAAACCAGGCATTGTTCGATTTCGACGGACATCCTCTCGATTCCCTGAAAGCCTTCCGTCTCATGAAAGATTCCGGAACGGCCAACGAAGAGATTCTCGAGATCAATTCCAACATCACAGGAAGCGTCAATCTTTCCAAGGTCGCAGTCGAGGACATCATAGACAATCTTCCCACGACGACGACGGCCCTGACGTCATGGGACCGCTGGATCGATGCCGACATCACCTACAACGAAGAAGATCTTGCACAGATAAATGGTGAAGGAACATACACCATCAGGGGTACTGCAACGACAGGTTCGGCTTCCGCCGAGATTACCGCGACCATCACCTGCTATTACGATTTTCTTGAAAACGGAGGATTCGAAGACGACGGAGTCACAAGCGACGTCAACGACTTCTCCAAGATCTCCGGATGGGATATGGAAGGAACAGACGGTTCCTACCGTGTCGAATCCAAAAATGCCAGAAGCGGAAGCGCCAACCTCAACATCTGGTGTTCGAGCGCATTTGAAAACACATTGAGCCAGCAGACGACCGTTCCCGCCGGAACATACACGTTTGCCGGCTGGACCAGATCCTCCAATCCGATGCCCGTATCCGTGCTTTACGCATCGGCAGGAGACACCGATCTTGCGACAGAGACGATGTCATTTGGTGCATCCTGGTCCGACTGGGTCCAGACTTCGATCACGTTCACCGTCACCGAGACGACCGACATCACGGTCGGAGTCAGGTCGACCGGCGAAGCCGAAGCATGGGCACACTTTGACGATTTCACCCTCGCCGAAGTCAAATGATCCGATAAACACGTCAAAAACCACTGATAACGATTTGGAGATTCTGCTATGAATTACTGCGTTGGAATGGACGTCTCCACACTGATCGATTTGGAAAGCGAAGGCGCAAAGTTTTGCGATGAAGGAAAAGAAGGAGAACTTCTTTCGATCCTCAAAGCCAACGGCGTCAATTCGATCCGCGTCCGTCTGTGGAGAGATCCACATGACGAAAACGGCGAAAGCTACGGTGCCGGAACATGCGATCTGAGCCATGCCTTGAAACTCGGAAAGAGGATAAAGGAAGCAGGAATGCATTTCCTGCTCGACATCCACTACAGCGATTTCTGGTGCGACCCGAACAGACAGATACCGCCCAAAGCCTGGCAAAACTACTCTTTCGACCAGATACTGACGGCCGTCGATGCCTATTCGGAAGCCGTACTGACGGCGTTCAAGCTCAATGACTGCATGCCCGACATGATCCAGGTCGGAAACGAAATAACCAACGGAATACTTTGGGATTACGGAAAGCTGACCTGCCAGGAAGATGGCACCTGTACAGGATATGACGACCTATGCACCATTTTGAAAAGTGCGATCAAGGGCATCAAAAAAGTGACGGACTGCCCTCTCTGCATACATCTGGAAAGAAGCTTCGACAATTTCAGGTACAGGGAGTATTTCGACAATCTGGTCTCGCACAATGTCCCGTTCGATTCGATAGGAATAAGCTATTATCCCTATTACCATCACGGCTATGACGAGATGATCGCAAACATCTCCGACATGGCGGACAGATATGACAAAGATATCTATGTCGTGGAAACTTCGTACGCTTTCACGACTAAGCACTTCGACGGGCCGGGAAAGGATCTGGTCATATCCGAGGGATTCAGACCGGACGGATACGAACTTCCATATCCTTTGACTCCCGAAGGCCAGACACTCTTCGTCGAAGAGCTTCTGGACAGATTGGTCCAAGTCAAAAAATTCAAAGGAATATATTACTGGGAACCAGCATGGATCCCGACTCCCAAAGGCACCTGGGCTTCCTACGGAGCAAGGGTGTACATGAACGAGACCTGCAAAGAGGGCGGAAACGAATGGGCAAACCAGTGCCTGTTCGATTACGAAGGCAATTCGCTGCCCGCTCTGAAAGTGTTCAGGGAATTCAACGAAAAGTACAACGGCTGATTGATAAAAACCAAGAATTTAAAAAGCATATAACCCGCATGGACATGTTTTTTACGTGCTTTTAAAACAAAGAAACATAAGTGTATAAAGCCGTTTCAAAAAATTTCTAAAATTACGATATTTTGAACACTATAATCCTTGACAGCGCTTTCACAAATGCATAAAATATCGAATGAGTTGAAACATTAAAAGCTTTTACAGAACAAAGGGGTCAAAAACCGGATACCTGTGCTACCGGTACCGGAAGGCAACATTTTTTGACCTCTCTTGGTGTAGAAGCAAACACTCTAAAGAAAGGAGAGAACAATGAAACTCAAAAAACTAATGGGTCTCGGTGCAACAGCCTTCCTTTGCATATCCGCAATCGGACTTGCGGGATGCGGAGGCGAAACTTCTTCTTCCGGCGGAACGTCATCCACTGGTGGCGAAACCGGAACATCCACATCGACAGACTCAACAACGACTTCGGGGGAATCATTCGTAATCTGGTGCCCCGAAGAACAAGTCGAGACTACTACGGCACAGGTCGAAGCGTTCAGAGAGACCAGCCCTGACTTCACTTATACGGTGACTGTCAACGCAGTCGGCGAAGGCGAAGCCGCAACCAACATGCTCACCGACGTCACAGCTGGTGCGGATCTGTTCTTCTTCGCCCAGGACCAGCTCGCCCGTCTGGTCCAGGCGGGAGCACTTACTGCCGTCAATTCAGCCTATGCCGATGACGTTAGCACAAGGAATGATGCCGGATCGGTCGCAGCCGGTACGATGAACGATACGCTTTATGCATATCCTCTGACTTCCGACAACGGCTACTTCATGTATTATGACAAGAGTGTCATAAGCGAAGACATCATCAACGACCAGACCGCCATCATCGCAGCCTGCGAAGCAGCCGGAAAGCAGATCGGCTTCCAGCTCTCCAACTCCGGTTGGTACAATGCCGCCTACTTCTTCGGTGCCGGATGCGTCAGCGATTGGACCACCGACAGTGATGGAAACTTCACCGGCTATGTCGACACCTACAACTCTGATGAAGGCAAGATCGCCGTTCAGGGTATGGCGGAACTTGAAGGAAGCTCTGCATATGTCGGAACCGATTTGGCGCAAACTTCGCTGTTCGAATCTGGTGCAGCCGTCGTCGTCTCGGGAACATGGGACTACGAAACAGCTTATCAGGCTCTCGGCGAAAACATGGGATGTGCAAAGCTCTGGTCCTACACGGTCGACGGACAGTCCTACCAGCTCGGATCCTTCTCCGGAAACAAGCTGCTCGGTGTCAAACCCCAGTCCGATGCGACCAAAGCCGCATGGTGCCAGGCACTTGCCAACTATCTGACCGATGAAGAATGCCAGAGGGAAAGATTCGAAATCTCCTCCTGGGGACCTTCCAACATCACCGTTCAGGAATCCGATGAAGTCCAGGCCAACCCCGCTCTTGCCGCTCTTGCCGAGCAGAGCGAATATGCGACTCCCCAGGGACAGTACCCCAACTCCTGGTGGGATGTCTCCAAAGCCATCGGCGTCAACGTTGCATCTTACAACTCCAAGACTTTGACCGACGATCAGATTCAGGCAGTCCTTGATGCCTATCAGGAAGGAATCGAAGGAATCATGAATCCTTCATTCGTCGGATGGCATCTTGTCGGAACGCTCGCCGATGAAAGCGGAAATGAGTACAGCTGGGCCCTCTCGGATGAATGGAGCAACATGACCACCGATTACCTCGTGAACAGTTACACCGGCTACAGCAGCACGGAACCCTACACCGGTATTTGGGAAAGAACATTCAATGTCGTCGATTCAGACGGATACTCCGGCTTCAGAATCTGCGACGGCGACTGGGGCAACGGCATCGGTTACAACAACCTCACCTCTGATTCGAGCATGGATGTCATCACGGGTGATGCAGAAGGCGATGGAAACGTTGTCGTCTCCGCAACCGGAAGCTACACCATCCTTCTCGACACGACCGGCGATACAGCCACGCTGAAAGTCACGTACAACGGCTGAGCAGCCTAAATCCGATTGTCTCTGAGAGGCGGTCGGAAACAAAAATTCGATTTTAAGTTGCAAAGGTTGGGGTCTGTGCCTCAACCTTTGTGACTATATAAAAGAAAAAAGGGTACCTGCACTTTACGCAGGCAAAGGTTCAAAAATCACACAAAGGGGCAATATTATGGTCGTAAAATACCAAGACATGGCACCGCTCGACTACCTGAAGCTTTCGAAACCTGGTAAGGCGTGGTGCCGTTTCTATTCCTTCTTCCTGAACATACCCCGGGCATGCGTAAACCTTGTATTCGCAATAGGCAGATTATTCAAACGATTCGGTTTGTGGACAGCGCACGAGTGCATCGATATCATCAATACGTTCAGATATGGTGACTGGAAGACCCGTCTCTCATTTGTTGTCATGGGATTCGGAAATCTGTCGCGCCGTCAGATACTGAGAGGAATCCTCTTCCTGGCGTTTGAAATCGCCTTTATCGTATACATGGTCATGGCCGGAGGATACTGGCTGAGCAAAATAACCCTGGCAGGTCAGCAGGAAGCTTATTACGCAACCGAAACGGTTACGATCATCGTCGCCGGAATACCGGTGGAATCCACTTCAGAGTATCTGGTCAAAGGCGACAACTCGATCAAAATTCTGGTCTACAGCACGTTGACTGTATTCTTTATCATCGCATTTGTCTACACCTGGCGTCTGAACGTCAAACAGGCAAAACTTTCGCAGCAGTATCTCGAGAACGGAAAAAGGCTCAAGAGTTCGAAAGATGATTTGAAATCGGTGTTGGACAGCCAGTTCCACAAAACGGTCCTGGCTCTTCCGACAGTAGGTATTCTGTTCTTTACTGTCATACCGATCATCATCATGATCATGGTCGCATTCACGAACTTCGACGTCAACCACACGCCGCCGCTCAAAATCTTCGAGTATATAGGATGGAGCAATTTTTCAGATGTCTTCACCATAAGCGGAGCATCGGCAAGCAACTCGTTCTCCGCAACATTCGGAGAAATTCTCGTCTGGACTCTGGTCTGGGCATTCTTTGCCACATTCTCCAACTACTTCCTGGGCATGTTCGTCGCCATGATGATCAACAGGAAGGGAATCAAACTCAAGAAGATGTGGAGAGGAATCCTCGTTCTCACCATCGCCATTCCCCAGTTCATCTCCCTTCTCTTCGTCTCCAAACTCTTTGACGAAGGCGGTATGCTCAACACCTGGCTTTATTCAACTTACGGTTACAAGATACCGTTCTGGACGGACGGAACCCTTGCCAAAGTCATGGTCATCGTGTTGAACATCTGGGTCGGCATCCCTTACCTGATGCTGATCACCACGGGCGTTTTGATGAACATACCCGCCGACCTTTACGAGTCATCCCGTATCGACGGCGCAAACGGATGGCAGATGTACACGAAGATCACTCTTCCTTATATGTTGTTCGTCACCGGTCCGTACCTGTTGACGAGTTTCACTGGCAACATGAACAACTTCAATGTCATCTACCTGCTCTCCGGTGGCGGACCTTTCACTCTGTACCAGGGAGCCGGCGAGACCGACCTTTTGATCACATGGCTGTACAGACTCACCGTCACGAACAACGAGTACAACCTTGCGGCCGTCATCGGTCTGCTCGACTTCATCGTTGTCGCCATCGTGTCACTTGTCGTCTACAACATCATTCCGTCCACAAGAAATGAGGAGCAGTTCCAATAATGATTGATCCCAATATTTCACAAGAAAACAACGAAGTTGAAGAAAACGTTCCTCAGGCCGAAGGGGAAGTTGCGGTCATCGATAAGGCCGAACACGAAAGACAGGCCACGGCCCTGAAGAAACACGGCAGCCTGAAGCGCAACCGCATCATTGCGAATACCGCCATCTACGTCGGCCTGACTCTCATCTCGATCGTCTGGCTCATTCCTTTCGTCCTCATCGTCTTCCAGTCTTTGCGTTGTGAAGATTTCAAAGGTATGGTCGGATACATCTTCCCTCAGGTGTGGGGATTTGACAATTACGTCTACCTCTTCACAGACACGAGTTTCCCGCAATGGTACACCAACACGTTCATCATTGCATTGTTTGTTGCGATCTTCCAGACGATATTCGTCCTGTTCACGGCATACGGACTTTCCCGTTTCCGTTTCAGAGGAAGAAAACTTCTGATGAACATCATGCTGGTTCTTGGCATGTTCCCGGGCTTCCTTACCATGATCATCCTGTACTGGGTCCTCAAGGACTTCGGTCTGACCCAGGAAGGCGCCGTCCCCGGATTGATCCTGGTTTCGGTCGCATCCTCCGGTATGGGTTATTACGTCGCCAAGGGTTACCTTGACACGATACCCAAGAGTCTCGACGAAGCCGCCATGATCGATGGTGCAACGAGATTCCAAGTCTTCTACAAAATCATCCTTCCCATGGCTAAACCGATCGTCATCTACACCATCCTTACGGCGTTCATGGCTCCCTGGGGAGACTACATTTTTGCTTCCTATGTCGCATTCGGATGGACGGACAGTTACAACGTCGCCGTCGGACTTTATTCCTGGCTCACCAAGGAAATGATCTCCAGCAGATACACTTCGTTCTGCGCAGGCGGTGTCTGTGTCGCCGTTCCCGTCACGATCCTCTTCATGTGCTTGCAGAAGTACTATGTCGAAGGTGTCACCGGCGGTGCCGTGAAAGGTTAATGGAGAAAGAAATTTATGGCTACTGTAAAACTAACCAACGTAAAGAAAATTTACGATAACAGCGTCGTGGCAGTCCACGACTTCAATCTGGAAATCGCGGATAAGGAATTCGTGGTTTTCGTCGGACCCTCCGGTTGCGGAAAGTCGACGACTCTCCGTATGATTGCGGGTCTTGAAGACATCTCGGAAGGAACAGTCGAGATCGACGGAGTCGTCGTCAACGACTTCGAACCCCGTGACAGGGACGTTGCAATGGTCTTCCAAAACTACGCCCTTTATCCCCATCTTTCGGTCTTTGAGAACATGGCGTTCGCCCTGCGTATCCGCAAGGTTCCCAATGCCGAGATCTACAGAAGGGTCACGGAGACGGCCGAGGTCCTCGGCATCACCGAATACCTGACCCGTAAGCCAAAAGCTCTGTCGGGAGGACAGAGACAGAGAGTCGCCATCGGAAGAGCCATGGTCCGTGAATCGAAGGTCTTCCTCATGGACGAACCTCTTTCGAACCTCGACGCCAAACTGAGAAACCAGATGCGTGCCGAGATCATCCGTCTGCGTAAGAAGATCGATTCGACCTTCATCTACGTCACCCACGACCAGACCGAGGCCATGACTTTGGGCGACAGAATCGTCATCATGAAATCCGGATACATCCAGCAGGTCGGAACTCCGACCGAGGTCTTCGAAGATCCCGTCAACCTCTTCGTCGCCGGATTCATCGGTGCACCCCAGATGAACTTCTTCAATACGCAGCTCATCAATGAGGACGGAAAATACTACGTCACTCCTTACGGAACAAGAATGGAGCTCAGCGCCGACAAGGAAGAGAAACTAAGAGCCAACGATGCACGTTCGCTCGAGATACTGAGAGAACAGAGAACGGCCGAGGAGACGGATCAGAATTACGTCCCCGAGGGCGAAGAAGCCGGAACCGTCGAAGTCGAAAACGTCGGAGAATATGCTTCGATCGACGACTACATCGCTGCCGAAGCGGAGAACATGAACACCAGAGACGTCATCCTGGGCGTCCGTCCCGAACACATCACCATCGTCAAGGAAGGTGAAAAGGAATCCTTCCCCGTCACCATCGAAGTCAACGAAATGATGGGTTCCGAATACCATATCCATGCCATCTGCCCCGACGGAGAAAAGATCATCATCAGAGTCGCCACCCTCGATCTCACCGCCGAAGAGAAAGCGAGTCTGCAGCCCGGAAACACGATCTACGTCCACTTCGGAGGAAACGCCATCCACGTCTTCGATCCCGAATCGACGAGAAGCCTTATGGTCTCGCCCGACATTGACGTACCGGTTGCCGGTGCCGAAAGCGAAGACATCGTCACTTATGCCGACGAAGGAAAGCACAATAAGAAGGAACAGAAGACCAGAGACGAGAACAAGGTCGAGAGGATTAAAGA
>X288_Common_Brushtail__coassemble_15_pt1 | contig 23048 bp, 20 predicted proteins | sample X288_Common_Brushtail__metabat2_high_PE_011 | metagenome-assembled genome bin X288_Common_Brushtail | reverse complement strand
CAGCGACACCACCTGCAATCTTTGCAAGTCTCTTCTGAAGATTTTTCTTGTCATAATCCGAAGTGGATTCGGCGATCTGGCCTCTGAGTTCCTGGCATCTGTCAGCAATCTCTTCGGTATGTCCGGCACCATCGATGATGGTTGTCGAATCTTTTGTGACCTTGATTTTCTTGGCCATACCGAGATCGTTGATGGATATGTTCTTGAGTTCCATTCCGAGATCCGAAGAGTAGAAGTTTGCTCCGGTGAGGATAGCGATATCCTGAAGCGTGTTCTTCTGGTTGTCTCCGAATTCGGGAGCTTTGACTGCGACGACGTTGAAGTTTCCTCTCATCTTGTTGAGGATGAGGGTCGTCGTGATCTCGGAATCGAGATCGTCGGCGATGATAAGTAGAGGATGACGCGATTCAAGAACGCCCTGCAGCATGGGAAGAATATCCTGGATGTTGGAGATCTTCTGATCGGTCACCATAATGTACGCATTGTCGAGGTCGGCGACCATCTTTTCGTTGTCGGTGACCATATAGGGCGAGACGTATCCCTTGTCGAACTGCATACCTTGAACGACTTCGAGAGTCGTATCGAATCCTTTGGATTCGTCAACGGTGATGACGCCGTCTTTTCCGACCTTATCCATTGCATCGGCAATGATGTTACCGATTTCGCTGTCTCCGGCTGAAATGGATGCAACGTTTGCGATGTCTGCAGTGGTGGAGATAGGCTTGGAGATGTTGGTGAGTTCGTCACTGACTGCCTTGGCGGCCGTTTCGATACCTGTTCTGACGAAGACGGGGTTGGCGCCCTTGTCGACGGCTTCGAATCCTCTGTGGATCATGGACTGGGCCAAGACCGTGGCAGTGGTCGTTCCGTCACCTGCGACGTCGTTTGTCTTGTTGGCGACTTCGTAAACGAGCTTTGCGCCGATGTTCTGTTCTTTGTCTTCCAGTTCGATCTCTCTTGCGATCGTAACACCGTCATTGACGATGCTGGGTGATCCGTATCCTTTGTCGAGAGCGACGTTTCTTCCCTTGGGGCCGAGTGTCAGTTTGACAGTATCGGCAAGAGCATCGACGCCGATGAGCATGTTGTCTCTTCCGGTTTTTCCGTAACTTATTTTCTTTGCCATGTTTTCGTTTCCTCCGTATCAGTCGACGATTGCGAGGATGTCTTTGTCCTGAATGAGCATCAGTTTGCGATCGCCTTCCTCGTAATCGGTGGTCGAATATTTCTTATAAATGACTTTCTGTCCGACTTCTGCGGTCACCTTGATTTCGTGACCTTGTTCGTTGACGTATCCGGGACCGACTGCGATGACCGTTGCGACGGCCGAGTCGTTATCCTTGGGCTTGGCGAGGTAAATGCCGCCTACATTTGTTTCTTCGGGTAATTTTTCGAGAACCACGTAATCTCTCAAAGGTTTAATCATTTTCTTTCCTCCTCTAAGGGTCGTTTTTTAGCGACAACAATTATTATAGAAAGCAAATTAGCAAATGCAAGGGTAAAGTGCTAATTTTTTAAAAAAATGTAATTTATGCTTTTTTACGATTTCGAAATTTTTCGATAAAATCGGATTTTTTCGGAAATCGGAGTTTTGGTCTGCTGAATGCGACACAAAGGCATAAGCCGTCGCTTTTTCTCTCAAAACAGGTTAAAAAGGCTTGTTTGTTTTTACGTTTCAGGGAAAAGAAAAAGACCGGTGTCCGCCCGGTCTTTATATCTTTATTCTTTTATCTGCGCCTGTTTGTTGAGGATTATCGATATGAGTCTTTTCGGGACTAGATGCGAGGCGAAATGCAGGCATTTCATCGTGAATCCGGGAACTATGACAAGCTTTCCTTTTAATCCTTTATTTATTGCGTTCTTTCCGACTTTCTCGGCCGACATCGTTTTGATGTTGAATTTCGTGTTTGCTTCCTTTTCGAAGTTTGTTTTGACGGGTCCGGGACACAAAGCGGAGATCGTGACTTTGCTTTTCCTGTCTTTGAGTTCCCTGTGGTAACCATGGACAAGCGAATAGGCAAAGGATTTGGTCGCATAGTAGACGTTCATGTATCCGGCGACTCCGAAGGAGGCCGCCGAACATGTGACTATGATCCTTCCTTTGTCCTTTTCGACAAAGCGTTTCATGAAACCTTTCGTCAGTATGAGGGTGGAGATGTCGTTCAGCTTAACCATCCTTATCTCTTTTTCGACGGATGTTTTCTGAAATCTTCCGACATCTCCGAAACCGGCGTTTGCGATGAAGACTTCGATGTCGTCGTATTGCTCAGTCTCGTCGAGGATTCTGAAACATTCGTTTTCTTCGGAAAGGTCGGCCGACATGAAGGTTATCTCCCTGTCGGGGAAAGCCTCTCTCAGCGTTTCCGTTTCGTTTTCGTGTCTGGAGACGAGAATTACGTCATAACCTTTCATAAGAAGGTTTCTTGCCATCTCAAGACCGATACCGGTCGTTCCTCCCGTAATCAAAGCTCTCATTTCAGTTGTGAAGCAGATAGTACTCTTTGGCTATGAGTCCGCCGACGTAGGCGTTGTTTTCGATCAGTGCGATGTTGGATTCGAGGGATTTTCCTTCGGTGAGGCCGACAAGTTTGTCAAGCAGATAGGGAGTGACGGCTTTTCCTCTGATTCCGTCTTTTTCCATCATGGTCAAAGCTTCTTTGATCTTTCCGTTCATGTAATCGTAATCGAGGGAATGCTCTTCAGGGATGGGGTTGACGATCAGAGAACCCGAATGGTAGCCGAGCATGTCGGAAAGGGAAAGCATTCTTGCGACATCCTTGGCATCTTTTGCGAAAATATCCAGTTTGTAATTTGAAGTTCTTGTGTAGAACAGAGGCAGATACTCGGTCTGATATCCGATGACGGGAACGCCTTTGGTCTCAAGGTATTCGAGAGTCCTGGGAATGTCGAGAATGGCTTTGGGTCCGGCGCAGATGACGGAAACGTCGGTCTTTGAGAATTCCTCGAGGTCGGCGGAAACGTCCATGGTTTCTTCATAACCCCTGTGGACTCCTCCGATGCCGCCGGTGGCAAAGATCTTGATGCCGGCTTTCGCGGCGAGGATCATGGTGGCGGCGACGGTCGTCGAGCCTGTCAGTCCCCTGTCGACGCAGTAAGGGATGTCTTTTCTCGAAACCTTGATGGCATCGTGGGACTGTCCCAAAGCGATGATCTCGTCTCTGCTCAGACCGATCTTGATTTCTCCGTTGATGATTCCGATCGTGTAAGGTTCGGCTCCGGCCGCTCTTATCCTGTCTTCGCAGGCCAAAGCACATTCGACATTCTGGGGATAAGGCATTCCGTGCGTCAGAACGGTTGTTTCAAGAGCGACGGCCGGTCTGTTGCCAAGATCCGGAAATTCTATCGACATGCCCATGCTTTCATTTCTCCTTTATGCAGTATTTGATGTAATGGGAATATTTGACTCCGGGACGGAGCGTGATGTCGGAAAGCGGTGTGAGCTGAGGCTCGATCGCAATGCCTCTCCTGGTCTTGAGATGTTTTCCGTTGGCGAAATCCTCGCCTTTGTCTCCGCTCTGGACATAGATGTTGGCGGAAGGATAATCCGTGTAGCATTCCAGTCTGTACTTCTCGTTTTCAAGAACGACTTGTGGGATCTTGGAATCGTATGAATCGAAGACGAAAGCGTTGTCGATGGTCGAACCTTTGGGAAGGGAATCGAGTCTTTCCTTCAGATTGCTTGGCTCTTTGAAAGAAAGGGATTGAGGAAGATCGACGTATCTTTTGACGATCAGTTCTCCAGGATCCGACTGGGAGACCTTTGACGAATTTATCTGAAGCGAATGCTCGTTGACGTTCCTGCTTCCGGGAAGCAGGAAGTACATGTGATTCGAAAGGGATACCCACGTGACCTGATCGGTCACCGCTTCCTGTCGGATCACAAGTTCGTTTCTTGAATGACAAAGCGAATAAGTGATCGTCACATTCAAATTGCCGGGAAATCCGTTTTCTCCATCTTTTGACAGATAATTAAAGATGACAGAAGTGCATTCAGGGTCATTTGAATCTATCGAAACCGAGTAAGTCTTGAAGGCGAGAGAATCCAAAGCTCCGCCGTGAAGACATATCCCGGGTTCGTTTTCGGGAAGGTGGCAGGTTTTGCCTGCAATGTTGATGGTGCTCGGAATCCTGCCGGCCGTTCTTCCCAGAGTCTTACCGTAAAATCTTTCGCTGGTCAAATACTCGTTTTCATCGAGGGGATCCAAAACCAAGGGAAGACCGTTCAACGTCAACGACTTCACTCCTGCGCCGTACGCAGAAAAAACACCGCTTAATCCGCAGTCATTTCTGATGGTCAGCAAACGGCTGTCAACGGTAGGAATAGCTGACATTTTCGTTGGTCCTTTATATGTTTAAAGAAGAAAATTCAAAATCAAAAATTATTCGGCAGGCGTTTCCGAAGCGGGAGTTGCGGGAGCTTCGGGAGCGGGAGTTCTCGTAAGAGTTCCGGCCTTGAGGCGGTTGTATCTGAAATCGAGATCGTCCGCAAAGAAGGAGCAGCAGTGCTTGTTGAATTCCTCTGGATCCGATTTGGCCTGTTCCTGGACTCTCTGGATGGCAGCCTTCTGTTCTTCGGTCCAGTTGTTGATCAGGGAAAGCTGGTTGTTGTTGAAGATGTCCTGGACCATGATGATTCCCTGCTGACCCTGGGACTGTTCGCCTTCGGCCTGATCGCCAGTGCTGTTCTTTTCGAAGAAAGCGAATCTGGTCTGGGTCTCGTCGTCATCGTAGCAGAAATTGCAGTGGAACTCGATCTTTTGTCCGTTCTGGTCGGTGAGGGTGACGTTGGCTTTGACGTCTCCATTCAAAACGTGTGCGGCATCCGCAATCGTTCTGTACGAAGGAAGAAGTCTGGCGGCAAGAAGCTCGTTGAGCATTCTTGTTCTGGACTGGATGTTTTCGTCGGGGTTGAGAATGAGTCTCAGATGTTTCGAATCGGGAGTGACCGAGAAGAGGTACTGTCCGGGGAACGAAAGTCCGATGCAGGAGACGAAGAAGACTTTGGATTTGAAGTCGAAATAACGATAGATCTCGACCATGGTCACGTCTCTTCCGGAAGAAGACTTCAGCTTGACTTCGACACCATTGTTCTCGAGTCTGGTCTCGACGAGGATCTCGTATTCGGGAGATTCGGTGAGTGCCGGATTGATGAGATCGAGGGTGGGCCTTATATCTCTGTTGAAGTGTGAGGACAGCTGGGCGGCCTGCTGGATATCGTTTTCTTCCGTAACCTCGCCGTCTGCCGTGACGTAGAAAATGCGGTAGATCAAAAGAGGTATATCCGCACCGAGGCAGTAGCAGACATACGATCCGTCACCTTTTTCTTCGGTGTGGATGAGAGTGAGCTCGGAGGAACGGATGGAGCTTTTGGCACGTTCGTCTGCGAGGGCCTGGATTTTTTCAAGCAGTTCTTTGTTTTCCATAATTTCTCCTATAAAAATTTATAAATCTTTTGAACAGCGAGAATATTATAAGATTTTTAGCTTTTTTATTTGCTACTTTCTGTGAAAAATGAAATTTTTCAATCCCGTATCTGAAAATCGATTTCTTCCATCGAGTGTTCTTTCAAATATTCGTTGCATCTCCTGAAGCATGATGAACAGAAGAATCCTTTGTTGGCGGAAAGAGGAGAAGGATGTGCCGTCTCGATGATACAGGCGTTCGGACTCTTTATCAGTTCCTTCTTTTTCGATGCGTATCTTCCCCAGAGAAGGTAGACGAGATTCATGTTTTTGGAATCGATGATTTTGATTATCCTGTCGGTGAACTCCGACCATCCGTATTTGGCATGCGAATTCGATTTGCGGGCTCTCACGGTAAGCGTCGAGTTCAGTAAAAGGACGCCCTGTTTTGCCCAGGGAGTGAGGTCTCCGTTTTTAGGTATCGGATACTGATATTCGTAGTACAATTCTTTGTAAATATTGAGCAAAGAAGGCGGCAACGCTTCACCTTTTGTGACTGAAAATGCTAAACCGTTCGCCTGATTTTCATTTATGTATGGATCCTGTCCGACGATGACACATTTGATCTCGTCCAGAGGAGTAAGTTCAAGCGCTGAAAAAACGTGGTCCAGAGGAGGGTAAATGACATGGTCTTTGGCATCCTCTGCCACCTTCTCCACAAGTTCTTTGTAGAAAGGCTCGTCGATGACAGGTTCGAGTTCTTTCCTCCAACTTTCAGGAAGCGTCATGAGCTTCGTTCTTACTTCTTCTTCGGTCATGTTCTCAGTTTATTCTCTCGCTGTCATCGGGTTCGATTTCGTGTTCTTCCGTTACATTTTTTGCTTCTTCCGTAGGCTTTGAGCCTCCGTTTTTCTCGAACTCTTTCTTCTTTTTGTTGAAATCGATCAGATCGTAAACGAAAGCGTATGTCATGAAGCCGACGGCTAAGACGGCTATGACGACAAGGATTATCGCAGGCCAGCTCCATTCGAGCAGAGTGGCTACCACGATGCATCCGGCCAAAAGGAGGATGGCAATTCCGAAAAGAACGCAGATGAGATGTTCTTTCAGCTTATATTTCATTTGTCTTCGTCTCCGAACCACTCGGACTGGATGAAGTCGAGGGTGTCATCGAGGTTTTCCTCTTCGATGGCTGCAATGGCGAACAGATAGGAAGGCATGAGCAAAGCGTCTTCCAAAATGAATTCGACATCCTGGTCGGTCGAATAAGCATTGTCGGTGATTATGTAATATTTGTTCTCGGCAAGGACCAAAGCCTTGCTGTTTCTTGTAATTAATACTTTTCCGTTCATGGTTTTTACCTCCGTGAATACGCAAATATTATAAATTGTTTTGTGGCAAGGATATATGTGTCCCAAAAATAAACCACGGGTTCAGTACTTTTTGACATTTTTTTGATTAATTGTTTTTTAGGTTTAATATAAATGATATCTATCAAAATTGCTTTCAATTCAAATCATATGAAAAGGTATCAATAAATGAAGAATTCCGTATTCGTTGACAAAAGACAAGATGAAGGATCATGTATTGACGTAATCCTTTTTGACATTATCTCGGCCGTCGCCATTATTTTTACACTTTCTAACATAACGATGGAAGGCGGAATCGCACTTGACAATGCCAATGCCCAGAATGCTTTTATGGCCATACCTGCGCTCATTGTTTTTACTCTGCTTTCGCTCCTCTTTATCGCAAGAAATCATGACAGACCCGGCAAAGGAAACACGAAACTGTTCCTTATTCTGTTTTTGATATTTGCCGTATTCAAAATCATATTCATGTGCACCTATCCTTACGGAGAAGTCACATATACCTTTACGGATCCCGGAAATTCGAAAGAACTGACTCTGGTTTACAAAGGTCTTTCCGTCTACAACAGGGTGGTCGATTCTCTCTGCGACATCGGGATCTGCGCCTATTTCATGATCCTTTTTTCTTATATGAACACGTTGGGCCAAAAAGGTCATAAAAACACCTTCTTTTTGCTTCTTGTTATCATAGCGGTCGCAATTGTTTTGAACATAATCTCCTACTTTACAGACGGAGACCTTTATCTAATGAACATCTCGTATTATCTCGAACTGGACGATTCGGCTATCGGAAACATTACCGGAATGCTTTACAGCAAGAATCAGCTTGCCTTTTTCAACAATTTGGCTTTGTTTGCGGTAATAATAATCTTTTGCAAGAAACCGAATCCTTTTTCTATTATTTTAGCGGTTTATTTCATGATAACAACCATATTGGTCATGTCAAGAATTGCTTCCGTGATCTCCATTGTCGCCTGTATTGCCGTTCTTGTCGTTTTTCCGATCTTCAACATCAAAAGACACAAAGGGTATTCGGTATTCTGCATAGTGTTCGATGTCGCGTTTGTCACAACGATACTGATTCTGTATTTCGGCGTGAAAAACGAAAGAGTTGTTCATTTCTTCGACACTTTTCTGGAAAGATTTTTCAAGACGAATAACCTAACAGACCGATTCGAGAGGATGGAAGTGGCTTTCTCGATGCTTTTCGACAACGCTTATTCCTTTATATTCGGATACGGATCGAATGCGTCGGCTGCAATAATGAAAGAGTTCTTTTCTCTCACTTTCTACGGTTTGGCCGACCAGACAACGTTCAATGCGCATAACGGCATCCTTCAGACCTGGCTCGACTTTGGTTTTTTCGGACTTGTTCTCAGCCTTGTCGGTGTTGTTTATCTTTTCTATATGAGCATCAGGATAGCGAGAACACAAGGAAACGGATGTCTCGGAATCATGTATGTCGTCATTCTTCTTATGTGTCTTCTCCACTCGTCTCTTGAACCGAGATTCATGTTCCTCGACGAAGGTTCTCCGATTGTCTTCATTGTCACCGTGATCTTCCCGATTTATAACGATTACTATCGTTATGTGTCCTCTCCTCATGCTAAAATTGATAGACGTAAACAGAAGCTGGTTTTAAAACTGGCTTAGCTACTGGGAAAGAGGCAGCGCAAATGTATCAGGAATATCAAAAAGGCTGGGTCGAGGTGATTACGGGACCGATGTTTGCCGGCAAATCGGAAGAACTGATACGCAGAATCAGAACTCTTTCCTATGCAAACAAAAACATTGCCGTCTTCAAGCCGAAAATAGATGACAGATATGACAAAGAAAACATCGCATCCCATGACGGAATCATGGAGAAAGCAATAGCCATAAGCGATGCAGACGAGATATGGGACCATGTCGATTCTACTATTGATGTCGTTGCCATCGACGAAGTGCAGTTCTTTGGAGACGAGATAGTCGATATCTGCGAAAAGCTTGCCGACAGCGGAGTCAGGGTCATCGTCGCCGGACTTGACACCGATTTCAGAGGAGAACCTTTCGGCCCTATGCCGAAACTTCTTGCTCTTGCCGAAATAGTCACGAAACTCAGCGCTTCCTGCACCATCTGCGGGCTTGCCGCAACCAGGACCCAGAGACTGATAGACGGAAAACCCGCCGATTACAACGATGAGATTATCAAGGTCGGTGCCAAAGAAACCTATCAGGCCAGATGCCGCAAACATCACGTCGTCAAACACAAACCCAAAAAGGACATAGAAATGTTTGGAGCCAAGGGAAACAGCGACTCCGACACCGAAAAAAACATTGAAGTAACGAGCGTGACCGAAGAAAGTCAGGCCGCAGAGAAGGGAAAGACAAGAAAAAGAAATAGCAAAGACCAAGGGCCGAAAACCATACCCGAAGACACGGAGAGATACGATCCCGATGTGAGGGAAGGACTTTCGACAAAGCAGGTCCAGCAGAGAATCGATGCCGGGCTTGAAAACAAAAGCACGGACAAAAGCGGCAAATCGATTTTGAAAATAATAGTCACAAACACCTTCACGTTCTTCAACATCCTTTTGCTTGCGATCGGAATCGCATTAATCGTATTCGGACAATATACTTCGTGTTTGTTTTTGCTTCTTGCTTTGGCAAACACGGTAATCGGCATTGTCCAGGAAATAAGAGCGAAGATGACGATCGACAAGCTCAGACTCGTCACTGCGCAATCCGTCAAAGTGAGAAGGGAAAAGAAGCTTCTGACCATACCGACGGATCAGCTTGTCCTGGATGACGTTTTCTTTCTGAACAACGGCGATCAGGTCCCGACCGATGCAGTGATCAGAGAAGGCACCGTCGAAGTCAACGAATCTCTTTTGACTGGCGAGAGCGTACCCATCAAAAAGAGCATCGGAGAAAAAGTTTTTGCCGGATCCTTCATCGTATCCGGATCGTGCACCCTTCGGGCGGACAAGGTCGGCGACTACAATTACTCGGCATCCATCCAGGCCAAAGCGAAAGAGCTTGTAAAACCCAAAAGCGAAATTCTCAGATCCCTCAACAGTCTCATCAAAGTCGTCTCGATAATCATCATTCCGATCGGTGCCGCAACCTTTGCAACGCAGTGGCTTAACGCCTCAAAAACTTTGACTGATACATGGGAAATTGCTTCTCAGGCTGTCTCTTATACCGCCGGTTCCATGGTCGGAATGATACCTTCCGGAATGTATCTTCTGACATCGGTCGCTTTGGCCGTCGGCGTCATCAATCTGGCAAAAAAGAAGACGCTGGTTCAGGACATTTACTGCATCGAAATGCTGGCCAGAGTCAACGTGCTTTGTCTTGACAAGACCGGAACGTTGACCGACGGAACCATGAAAGTCGACGAAGTTCTGGTGGTCGACCCGACATACGATCTGTATAAGCTTGTCGGTTCTTTCCTGAACTCTTTCAAAGATTCGAATCAGACAACGATCGCTCTTTCTCAGAAATATCCTTTGAGAAACGATTACAAAGCGAAGGACTGCATCGCTTTTTCGTCTTCCAGAAAGATGTCCGCCGTGACCTTTTTCGATCAGGGCACGTTTGTTTTGGGCGCTCCCGAATACGTTTACAACGGAAAGAACAAGACCATTCAGAGATACATTGCTGAGAAGCAGGCGGCCGGTTACAGAGTCGTCATGCTCTGCAAAAACGATGGCGGCATCGAAAACGGCGAGCTCAAAGGAAAGAACGTTCCCGTCGCCGTTTTCACTCTCGAAGATCATATCAGAGACGAAGCACCAGAAACCATACAATGGTTTGTCGAAAACGGAGTTCAGATAAAGATAATTTCCGGAGACAACCCCTTGACCGTTTCGGAAATCGTAAAAAAATGCCATGTTCCAGACGCCGACAAATTCGTGTCTTTGGAAGGACTCTCGACCAGGGAAGTTGCCGAGATTGTCGATCAGTACACGGTGTTCGGAAGAGTCTCTCCCGAGCAGAAAGCCGTGATAATCAAAGAACTTCAGAACAGAAAGAACACGGTCGGAATGACAGGCGACGGTGTCAACGACATCCTGGCTATGAAGAACGCCGACTGTTCGATAGCCATGGCAAATGGTGCCTCATCAGCCAGAAACACCGCCCATCTCGTTTTGCTCAATTCGAATTTCGCTTCTCTTCCCGCAGTCGTCGCCGAAGGAAGAAGAGTCATCAACAACATCCAGAGATCGTCATCTCTGTTTTTGATGAAGACGGTCTTCACAATCGTTTTCACGATCATCGTTCTTCTGACATATCTAAACGGAGGAAACGGAATCGAATATCCGTTCAAAACAAACAACATCCTCATCATGGAACTTGTCGGAATCGGTCTTCCATCCTTCTTCCTCGCTTTGCAGAAAAACGATCAGCCCGTGACGGGCCATTTCCTGAGAAACACCTTTTCAAGAGCAATACCGGCCGCCATATGCATGCTCGTTGCGATAGGCGCAAACTACATCATGCAGATGACCGGATTTCTGGACATTCCGGAAGGAGACAATTATTCTTTCGTCACCTTCTGTTCTCTGACCATGTGTGTGATATCGCTTGCGATGGTGCACAACTGCTGTCAGCCTTTCAACACTTACCGAACCGTTCTTTTCATCGGAATGTGCGTTCTTTTCGTAGCTTGTGTTTTTGCCACTCCCTACATACCGGCCTTTTCCGAACGAAGTTCCTCTCTTGCCGAGACCGATTACTGGAATCTTTCGATGGAGCTCTTCGGCATAGATTTCAGATACATGTCGAAAACCATGTGGCTGATTCTGATAATCTACGGATCAATTTCGGGAGTTCTGCTATCGTTCCTGATGAGATTGTTCTCCAGGATGAGATCGAACGACGGAAATCATCCCGGCGGACGAAAAGCAAAAGAAAAGACAAAAACCGCCGATATCGACGCAACAACATCCTCTTAAATATGTTTCTTATTGCTTTTCAACGTTTTCAAGTCTATAATCTTAAGGCTCTGGATCATTAGCTCAGATGGTAGAGCAACTGACTCTTAATCAGTGGGCCTAGGGTTCGAGTCCCTAATGATCCACCATCTTGTCAAAACAGCTCCGCAAGGAGCTTTTTCTTTTGCTTCATTGCATTCGGCCTGGTGAACGAGGAGATAAACTTTATTTCTTACGGATATGAAATGCCAGGCACTAAGCGTTCAACTTTATTCCATACGGAAACAGAAGACATAGGTGCTAGGTGAATAAACTTTATTTCTTACATATGTCGGGAAACCAGACGTTAAGCGTTAATTTTATTTCTTACCAAAATGAATGGTTATTCCCTAACCTTTCAACTTTATTCCATATCTTCCGACTTGGATAACGTATAAAAAAGAGCTCCCGCAGGAGCTCTGCAATTTATAAGAGATAGGTGGTAATAAGGAAGTAGGCAGCGACTACAATGGCTGCGATAACGATTACCGCAATCAACACTTTGAGCAACGTGTGTTTCTTCTTCTTATGTGCTTTGTGAGTCGACATATAGGTTTGGATCATGTTGTCCAAAGCCTGTAAACCGGAGTTGCATTCGTCGGGAGAAAGATCGGTACCATGTGCTCCCTTGTTTCCGATTTTCCTAACCTGGTTTGCGTAGTGGAAGACATCGTCGGAGATGTCTTTTTTCTTGTTAAGGGTCTTCAGGGTGTCAAAGAGGTCGCTGTCTTCTCCATTGTACTTTCCGCCCAGATCGGCACAGACGTAAGCAACGAATTTTTCGAGTATTCTTCTCTGGGCACAGGCGGAAGATGCCAGTTGGACTTGAGTCATATCCGGTTTTTTTGCCAAATGTTTTTTGCCGAACTCGAAAGAATCCTGAGCCAGCTGAAGCTCTTCATATGCCCTTTCGCCCAATTCGTCTTTTATGAATTTGACAGTTTGTTCAGTCATGTTGTTTTAATGCTTGTCTGGAAAAGAGAGTCGAAAAAAGCGATTATTCGAAAGTATCCGCGACTTTCTCGAGAAGGTCCCTGATCTTCAAATGCTGGGGGCATACTCTTTCGCATTGCCCGCATTTGATGCATTCGCTGGCTTTGGAACTGGTTTTGACCAGAATGTTGTAATAGAAAGCCGAGTTCCAGTCGTTGTAGGCTTCCTGAGCATTCATACAGGAAAACATTTCGGGTATCTTGATGTGTTTGGGACAGCCGGCAGTGCAGTATCTGCAGCTCGTGCAAGGGATCATGTGTTTTCCTTTGATGATGTTTTTGACCTGTCCTATTGCCGTCAGTTCTTCCTCGGAGAGTGGAACGAAATCCTTCATGTATGCGACGTTGTCCTGAACCTGTGCAAGAGTTGACATACCGGAAAGAACCATTTTAATGTTATCAAAACCAGCCGCAAAACGAATAGCGTAACTTGCGTTGCTTCCGTTGTTGAGGTTATCAAACACTTTTTGCGCTTCAGCTGGAATTTTTACCAAACTGCCACCTTTTACGGGCTCCATGACGAGACAGGGTTTTCCATGCTTGACGCAGACGTCGTAGCAGGCTTTCGACTGGACGGCCGGATTGTCGTAATCGATGTAATTGAATTGAAGCTGTACGATCTCGATCTCCGGATGTTCGGTCAACACATTGTCCAAGAACTCCGCTGTATCATGGAAGGATATGCCGATATGTCTGATCTTTCCTTCCTTTTTCAGCTCGGAGACGATTTCGAAAGCATTGCATCTCTGATACTTGTCATAATTTCTAGAGCCAACGGCATGCATCAAATAATTATCGAAATATTTTACTCCGACCGTTTTAAGTTGTTTTTCAAAGAAAGGCCTTATATCCTCTGCAGAATGAATATATGAATCGGTCAATTTATCTGTGATCAAGAATGCGTTTCTCGGGTATCTGTCGACAAGACATTCTTTGAGTGTGGGTTCGCTTTTTTCATCCATGTAACCGTGTGCGGTGTCAAAGTAATTGAATCCGTTTTCGATGAACGTGTCGACCATTTTCTTTATCTGTTTGATATCTATCTCTCCGTTTTCAAGCAACGGCAAACGCATGAACCCGAAGGCCAGCTTTTTGTGAAATTCTTCAAACATTTCTTAATCTCCTATATCAGCATCCTGCTTTTGATGAATCTTTGTGAGTTTGTCTGCAGTCGCCATTTTTTCTATCAGCAGTTTTACTATGTTGTCGAGGTTTGAACCATCGCTGTAATCGGCATAAGCAATGAAATCAACTCTTTCATCGTTGAACAACTTTGAAGCAACGGGTTTCTTGCCTCTTCCGTAAACGGCGATGGAGCTTCCTCCTCTTTCCTTGACGAGCTTCATGCAGGGCACATCTGTGAGACCGTCCGCTATGTAGATGATGTTCGTGTATGGTATGGTTCTTTCGTCATCAGGAATGACCGAGTTGACCTTCTCGTTTTCGGAAATGTCAAGGGCACCCTTGTTGATCCTGAAAAGGAACTGGGTCTTGTTGGTGTAGTTGACGACTGATTTGGGCCAAACTGCCTCTCCGTCGACGTAAAGAAACTCACAGGCAAAAACTTTTTTGAATTTGGAATAAATGCTTGTTCCCTCGATTATTTCTTTCGTACCCGAAGAAATGACGTAATGCTCGACTTCGACATTGAAATTGTTTCCGTAATCGTTGATCCTGTCGAACCATCCTTCGACGCCTGGAAAGTATTTGACATCCTTGCCCATTTCGTTGAGTGACTCTCTCGTGAGCTTGATGCCTCTAGCTTTGCTTTCCCTCACCATCAGATACATGTAGGTGAGAAGAGGATCCATTTCGGAGTCTTTAGATACTTCGTTGCACATGCTCCAGAACTCATCCGGTTTGATGTGCAGGGAAGGTATGAACGAATAGTTCTGCATGTCGGTGGTGCAGAGAGTTTTGTCGAAGTCATAGAGAATTGCGACTTTGGTCTTGTTTGCCATTTTGCCTCCGTGTGTCCCTTTGTGTCATTATTTTAGCAAAATATAAATAAATAACTAAAAATACATTCCTTTATATATAAGTTCGACAGCCTTTTTTTCGTTAAAAAAGGTTGATTGAAGCAAACTCCTATGATATATTATCCCTTGCGCATTTAATCGAAATGTTCATGCGTAATATATAAATCGATTGAGGAGAAACACTTTATGAAAAAAGACATTCACCCTGAATATCATCGTTGCAAAGTCACTTGCATGACCTGCGGAACCACTTTTGAGACTGGATCAACCCTCAAAGAGATCAAAGTTGATACCTGCTCCCACTGCCACAGCTTCTACACTGGCAAGATTTCCTACACTGCCGATACCGGCCGTGTCGCAAAGTTCAACAAGCGTATCAAAGACAGCGAAGCCAAAAAAGCCGGCAACTGATTGATACCGTCTAACAAGAAACACTAAAAGCTGTCGAAAGACAGCTTTTTTGATATCTTAATAATATATGGAAAAAACCAACACCCTTGAGCTGTTCAAAGAAACGAGAGACAGTCTCCGGATAACTAAGACCGCTTTTTCCGGACTCATGATCCTCGATCAGCAGACTCTCATCGAGTTGAATGCTGGTGACTGGTTACCTTCACTGGATTCGACAAAGCCGTACTTTTCCCCGATGTTCCTGCTTGACAAAGACAATGACGTTGCCTATCCCTTGTTTTTCTGCGCAGACGAGGTGAAAAAAGAAAACGGCACAGTTCTTTTCAGAAAGACCGATCATCTTCCGATATTCAATGCGGCAGCCCTGGACGTCATCGAATCGTACGGGATAGATGCCCACGACATGACGCGAGCCGACGACTGGGATTCGTATCAGCTGTCTTTGAATTCGGCCATCGAAATTAAAAATCTGAAAAACACGATCGAAGTGGTCATGAAATTTTCCTTCATCAGCGAAGAAACGATTTTCTACAACAATTTCTATCCGTGGCTGAAAGACAGGATAGCCGGCTCCGATCTCCCAGTCAAATTCAAAGGGCTTTTCGACAAAGCAAACATCGGACCGAAAAAGGACAATTATCTTTTTTCGCCGATGAGAGAAACGTTGAAGAGACTGGATGAAGAGGATTCCGTCAAAGTCGTTTATCACGAGGATGCGGTCTGCAAACCATACATTGTCGAATTGATCACGGAACAGATGGAAAACGAAAAAAGCGTTGTTTTTCTCTACCCGAAAGAAGAAAAGGAATTTGTCGATGACATATTCAAAAGCGAAAAGGTCGAAAAGAGGGTGTTCGAATTTGCAGATGCGGAATCTTCCATCGAAGAGTTTTTCAAATCGAACGAATCGAACGAAGATTATCCGGAACGCGACACTAAGCAAAGCGACATAAGGCAGGAAAGACTTTCCCTTTCAAGCCGGAAGAAAAACTTCGACTCAAAAGAAAACGATATAGTTTCCCTGATGCCTTTGGACGTATTGGTCGATGCCGAGGAACACGAAGCCAAAATCTATCCGATCGACATCTCGGACTATACCGTCGAAGACATCAAGAAAGACAACGAGTATTTCAAAATGCTATCCGTGATGAACAAACTCCCCGATCTGTATTCTGAATCTCACTTTGTCGGACTTTCCTGCTCTGGAAAAAGAGAAAACTACGACCGCCTGATGCTAACGATTACAATGCTGACCAAAGAGCTTACCGATATCAAAGCATTTGCGGAAAGCAATGATCTGAAAGGATTCGACGGCAAACCGATAAACAATTTTGACTCTACAACAAGATATTTAAATGATATGAATATCATTTCGGCCTATACCGGATTCCCGTTGGAGATGTTTGACCAAGATTACGAAGCTGAAAATCTCGATGATCTCGAAGAATTGTACAAAAAAGTATCCTCAAGCAATCTGATGGTCTACAACTTCTTTGACAAAGGGATCTTTGACGAAAACCTGAACTCTCTGTTCAAAGATATTTCCGGTGGAAGTTTCCTTCAGGCGAGAAAGGCAAAAAAGAAAATACTCTCCCACCTGAAAAATGATGCCGGCTATGATTTCGATTCTTTATTGAAACTGTTGAAGACGGCCTTCAATTACAAAGAGGAACTGAAAAAAGTTCTTCCCCAGTATGAGTGGACATACGGAATGAAGGTCAACAATTACAATGGTCTGATCGAAGTCAAACACAATCTTGAATATATCAGCAAAGTCAAACAACACGAGAAAAAATATCCATACTTTTCATTTGATAACGAGGCGATAAAAGCATGCTTAAATGACAAAAACGTTTTTTATAAAGAACAACAACTTGCTTTAACAATACAATCGTATTACGAAAAGGTGAGGAACAACATGAATTCGTTTGTCGGCATGTTCCTCGATCTAAAAGTCCCTTATACGTTTTTGACATTTGATGAACTTTACGATTTGTTTGAGAATATTCAGAAAGGAAAATACGAAGAATTCGAAGAATATGCAAGAATGAAAGAAGGAGAGCCATACTCCAGCATACAGGCACAGCTAATTACAAAGAAAGCTTTGGCCGAAGGCAAGACCTCGACCGAGCGTACCGAATCCTTTTATCTTTCCATCCTCAACGCATTGAGAAACGAAAGAAAAGAAAAAAGTGCCGGAATCAATGTCAAGTTCGAAGAAAACGAGGAACAGCACACAATTTTAGCTTCTAATGCCGAAACCACGCTGATCTCGAATCTTTTTGACAGCATCGACAGGCAAGCGGATTCCAGGTGCAATTCGATCAGATTCCATGATGCTTACAAAACGCTGAAGACCAATTACAAGAACAGCAATATTTCATATGACGATTATGAAAATGTTGATTACCTTCTTTCATGCCTGCATCCGTTTTCGCTGGCTAAAACAAGTGACATTTTGACTTTGGGTGAAGAAAGTGCAGATCTTATAATCATCTTTGATTCAGCTGAATTTTCTTTCCCTGTTATAGTTAAAGCAATACTTTCAAGTAAAAAGGTTCTTTTCTTTGAATCCGCTTCTGATTTCGATAGCAGAACTCAAGGCTATTCGACCATTTCCCTGTCAGTCGATGCCCTTTATTCCGGCGTGGCGGCAGATAAGCTCGATGATAAATTTTTGAATTATTTGAACGGATATTTTTCCAAATCCGGATACAGATTCACGGCCGCCGGAGATGCTTTTCCCTTCGTGCTCGTCGATTCGGAAGAAAGTGAAAAATATGCTGTGCTTTTCGATGAATTCGTCGACCCCGAAGACTGTGAAGACATTTACGTCGATCTTCCCTTTTTTCTGCAGTCCTGTTATTCGATGGATCTTATGTTCCTCAACATCGACGATCTGATTCTCGATCCGGAGAATACGATTCTTTCAGCTTTTGAAAAAGTGACATTTAAAAAGCTTGGCTGAACACCAAGCTTATTTGTTTTATCAATTGTTTTCCTTGACCCAGAGTCCGTGAAGGTTGCAATATTCGTATGCCGCCAGGACTTTTTCGTTTTCGGCGAGGACGAAGTCGGCCGTCGGAGATCCCGTGGGATCAAGGTTTGCGAGTTCGGCTCTGCTGTCGGTAACGAGCACGATGAATGAGATGTGATGGGCTTCACTCATCGGATGGAGAGTCGATCCGACTTCCACGTGTGCTCTGTTTCCTTCGACGATTATGACGGGAACGTGTTTTTCAACCGCCGCATCCGTCGTGTTTGCTCTCAGTTCTTCATATCCTTCCGGTATCTGGCCGGACACGGAGAAGAACACTTCGCTTGTATTGTTGTCTTTATAGAATCTGATATTCATTTCTTTTTCCTCCGCAATCAGTGTAGCAGTTGGTTTACATCTTTTGTTTTTATATGCTCACTTGAAATAATCGCGGAAGTCGTATTCGTATTTGTGGCGGCAGTACTGGATGATGTCGAAAATGTTCCAGAGTATTCCGACAAAGATCAGATTGTAACCGAATTTGACAAGCCAGAATTTCCACCACGAGGCATTAACGTGGTTGCGGAATTTGTAATATATTTTGTCTATACCGAGCCACCCGAGAAAAACGAGGATGACGACCATCCAGGGATCAATTTTCTTTTTTTCCTGAATAACATATTGATTGGCCATGGAGCACCTCCCGATTTGAAGACTGCATAAAATTATAAATGATTGAGCGAGGTTTTATAAAGGGAGCAAAAGTAATAAATGTTGTATCATATTGAAGAGGATAACAACATGGTCAAAATATTCAATTTTGATGGCTCCTACCAAGTCAGTGCAAACATATATGTTGTGGGTAAAATCGGTGGCAACTGCGCTGTCATCGATTTCGGTTCATCCGACGAATCCGTGTTCGATTACATAGACTCCCATTACGAAAGATGCAGCGGTCTGTTTCTGACGCACGGACATTTCGATCATCTGAGAGGCGTCAACGAATTCTGCAAGAGGCACAAAGACGTTCCCGTTTACATCCATTCCGAAGATGTTCCTCTTTTGGACAGCCCCGCTTTGAACTGCTCCCAGCAGCACGGCGAAAAAGTGAAGGTCGTGGTCCCCGTCACCGAAGTCAAAGACGGTGATGTCATCGAGACCAAAGACTTCAAGATCAAAGTCATCCACACTCCTTTCCATACGGCCGGAAGCGTCTGCTATCTTTTCGAAGACGACAACGCCCTCTTTTCCGGAGACACCCTTTTCAAAGGAAGCATAGGAAGGGAAGACATGCCTACGTCCGTCCCCGAATTCAGGGAATCTTCTTTCGACAAATTAAAAAGCCTCAGAAACACGTTGGTCGTGTATCCGGGGCATGGTCCTGTCACAAAGCTGCAGGATGAACTGAACAACAATCCGTATCTTAAATAAGATTACTTGCCGTCGATCAATTCAGTGAGGAATCTGATCTCCTCGTCTTTCTTCAGTCTGGGGAAGAGAGGAGAGAGGGTTCCTATTTTTATGCTCGAGATCTGATCGTTTGCGTAAAGGGAATCGACGGTCCTGAGCTCCTGAGGGGCATTGAGCTGATCCAAAGCCTCAGAGGTCTTTGTCGGCATGAAGGGATTCAGAAGGATCGAACCTTTCCTAACTAGTTCGGCTGCGGCATACAGGGATTCTTCCAGAAGAACGGCATTGCCCTGTTTGGCCTGGGACCAGGGTGCTATCTCGTCAAAGTATTTGTTTCCGAGATCGAGCATCTCCATGGCAGCTGCGGCTCCCTTTGTGATGTCATAGGCATCCATTGCTTCAAAGTATTCTTTTTCTTTGGCTTCGATGCCCGCATACAGCTTCTCCGTTATCTCGGAAACGGGCTTGTGATACTGGGGAACAACTCCGTCGAAGTATTTGTTGATCATCGAAAGGGTTCTGTTGACGAGGTTTCCGTAGTTGTTCGCAAGGTCGGCATTGAGCCTGTCGACGAACTGGGTAGGAGTGAACGAACCGTCTTCACCGACCTGAACTTCTCTTACAAGATAATAGCGAAGTGAATCTACTCCATACCTTTCGATAAGGGGATAAGGAGAAGGAGCATTTCCTAATGATTTGGATAACTTTACACCTGATTTGGTCAACAGCAGTCCGTGGACTAAAACGGTGTCGGGCGTTCTGAGACCGAGAGCGAAAAGCAGCATCGGCCAATAGATGGTGTGGAATCTTGTGATGTCTCTTCCGACAAGCTGGACGATCTCGGTGTCTTCTCCCCAGTATTCGTCCATCAGCGAATCGTCGTCGCTGAGATAACCGAGTGCCGAAACATAATTGAGCAGTGCGTCGATCCAAACGTAAACGACATGTTTCGGGTTTTCGTTCGTATGGATTCCCCAGTCGAAGGAAGTCCTGGTTATGCAGAGGTCGTCTAGACCGGGTTTGATGAACGTGTTGATCATCTCATTTATTTTGTCCTGCTTGCAGAAATTCGGATTATTTTTGTACAATTCTAGCAACTGTTGTTCAAATTTTTTGCAGTTGAGAAAATATGCTTCTTCTGTTTCTCTGTGTACAGGACGTTGACAATCTGGACAGAGGTGATCTTCACCGACCTGTGAATCAGTAAAGAACGATTCGCAGGGAGTGCAGTACCAGCCTTCGTATTTTCCAAGGTAGATGTCTCCCTGTTCGAGAAGTTTGGTAAACACCTTCTGAATGCAGGCGACATGGTAATCGTCGGTCGTTCTGACGTAATAATCGTAGGAGATGTCCATCGCCTTCCAAACCTGTTTGAAGGACTCGGCAATGTTGTCTACATATGTCTGAGGATCCAATCCGGCTTCCTCGGCTCTCTTCTGGATCTTTTCTCCGTGCTCGTCGGAGCCAGTCATGAAGCGGACGTTGTAACCCATCATTCTTTTGTATCTGGCAAGCGAATCTGCGACCACGGTGCAGTAAGTGTGGCCGATGTGGATGTTTCCGGATGCGTAATAAATGGGTGTAGTGACATAAAAATATTTTTTCTTTTCCATACTGCCTCCAAGCAAACGCCAAAAGCATTATTGATTATAGTGTGAACTGGGTTCTTTTTGAGAGAAAAAACTTTTTCAAAGTTTAACAATCTTTTCAGCCGTGCGACATATTTACAGATTTTCAAGTTTATACAAGGATCGACTGGGAGTATAATTCTTTTCGTATGAACATTTTGTTTTTCCTCACGCCAAAGAGTCAAGTCGTCTGTGTCAATAGCGACTTCACCATCCGGCAAGTGTCGGAAAAACTTAAGTACCACCACTATACGGCAGTACCGATACTCGATAAAGATGGAAAATATGTTGGAACCATTTCGGACGGAGATCTTTTTTGGTTTATAAAGGAAAACGGGGATTTCTCCTATAAAGAGGCCGAAGACGTCCTTGTCTCGACCGTTCCTTTATCGAGAAATGTAAAACCCATCTCTTATTCAGCCTCAATGGAAGATCTCTATCAGCTTGTACTGGATCAGAATTTCGTTCCCGTCATCGACGATCAGGGTATATTCATCGGAATCGTCACAAGAAACCAGGTACTGAAATATTTCTACAATTCCAAAGACAACAATTGATCAGCAAGGAGAAACTCTATGGAAAAGTACGTGTTTGTGACCGGAGGTGTTATTTCCGGTTTGGGAAAAGGCATCACCGCGGCTTCTCTTGGCCGTCTTTTGAAAGCCAGGGGATACAAGGTGACGATGCAGAAATTCGATCCCTATCTCAACGTCGATCCCGGAACGATGTCACCCATCCAGCATGGCGAAGTGTTCGTCACCGATGACGGAACCGAGACCGATCTGGATCTCGGCCATTATGAAAGATTCATTGATGAGAATCTTGACAAGAATTCAAACGTCACGACCGGAAAGATATACGAAGAAGTTCTTGCCAAAGAAAGACATGGCGATTTCGGAGGAGGAACCGTCCAGGTCATTCCCCACGTCACCAACACCATCAAGAGCAAATTCCATACCAATGACAAAGTCGACGAAACCGAAATAACGATTGTTGAGATCGGAGGCACCATCGGAGACATCGAATCCCAGCCTTTCTTCGAAGCGATCAGACAGTTCGAACGCGAGATCGGAAGCGACAACTGCTGTATAGTCATGGTCTCCCTGATCCCTTATCTCAAAGCCAGCCAGGAACTGAAAACGAAACCCACCCAGATGGCGGTCAAGTCTTTGCAGTCCATGGGTCTTCAGCCCGACATAATCGTTTGCCGTTCCGAATACGAGATACCTCAGTCCGTCATCAACAAGATATCCCTTTTCTGCAACGTTCCCGCAAACCACGTCCTTCCCAACCTTGACGTCGAGACCGTTTACGAGCTTCCATTGATGCTCGAAGAAGAAAAGCTTGCCCAGGCAGTCGGAGAAGCCTTGCGCATACCGATGCCCGAGCCTGACCTCACCGAATGGAGAGCCATGGTCGAAAGGATCAAGACTTCGAAAGAAGAACTCAACATCGCACTGGTCGGAAAATACATAGCACTGCATGATGCCTACATCTCCGTCAACGAAGCTTTGAAAGCCGCCGGATTCGCAAACCATCACAAAGTCGTCATCGATTACATCGAAGCCGAAGACGTCACTGACGAAACGGCTGCCTCGCTTCTTGCAAACGCTGATGGCATCATCGTCCCCGGAGGTTTCGGAGACAGAGGCATACCCGGCATGATCGCCGCCATCAAATACGCAAGAGAGAACAACGTCCCATTCCTTGGACTATGTCTCGGACTTCAGACAGCAATGATCGAATTTGCGAGAGACGTCATCGGATTCAAGGATGCCAACTCCACGGAGTTTGATCCGAAATGCAAGCATCCAGTCATTCATCTGATGCCGGAACAGAACAAAGTCAAAAATCTTGGAGGAACGATGAGACTCGGCTCTTATCCCTGCGTTTTAAACAC
>X288_Common_Brushtail__coassemble_13_pt1 | contig 23287 bp, 18 predicted proteins | sample X288_Common_Brushtail__metabat2_high_PE_011 | metagenome-assembled genome bin X288_Common_Brushtail | reverse complement strand
AACCCATTGACAGCGACGAACTGATGATGAGAATCAATGCATTGGCAAGACGATCAAAAATCAATGCGGAAAAGCAGATAAAAGTCGGAGAAACAATTCTTGACATGAATGAGAGAAGTGTCTCTAATACGACTACAAAAATCACGCTTTCCAAGACGGAATTCGGAATATTGTACAAACTTTTGTCATATCCCGAAAAAGTCTTCTCCAAATGGGAGCTTTTCGATGAATTCTGGGGAGTTTCCTCGGATACTGACGAGAGCGTCGTCAAAGTCGTAATATTCAAAATCAGAAAACTTATAGAACCTTTTCCGGAGATCGAGATAAGAACGGTCATGGGTGTCGGATACCAGGGGGTGAAACATGAATAGACAAAGAGCCAAGTATTCTCTGAAACGCATATTGAGCATTTTCATCTGCAACCTGGTTGCGGGCATGCTCACATTTCTTGCAGCCTTTCTGGTGATGTATTTCACCCCTTCCGAACCTACCAGAGCGACATTTATCATCATTATGGCCGTAGCTTTGATCACCATGGCTATTGTTGCATGTGTTTTTTCATTTCTGCAAACAAGAAGCTCGTCAAAAGCAATGAAACAAATCCAGGACTGCTTGGATAAAATGGCAGATGGCGACTTCAGTACGGAACTGAAAGTTTCCAGCACGGAGGAATACCTGAACGAAATTGCAGACAGCATCAACGATGTTGAAAAAGAACTGAATTCGACTACTCTTCTAAAAAATGATTTCATCAGAAATTTTTCGCATGAATTCAAAACACCCATAGCATCGATCCAGGGATTTGCCGAAATTTTGTGCACAAACGATGATCTCAGCAAAGAAGAAACGGACAAATATCACAAGATCATTTTGGAAGAGAGCAAAAGACTGGCCCAGCTCGAAAGCAGTACTTTGCTCATCAACTCTCTCGATTCCCAACAGATTGCCGTGGAAAAAGAGGATTTCTACATAGACCAGCAGATTGAGGAATGCGCTCTTCAGCTTTATCAGCAGGTTGAGGAAAAGAACATCGAGGTGAAAATCGAAGTCGAGCATTTCCCGTGTTACGGATCGAAATCACTGTTGAAAGAGCTTTGGCTCAATCTTTTTTCGAATGCGGTCAAATACACGGACAAAGGCGGACACATCTGGATACACTCTTACGAAAATGCCGATGAATTCGTCGTGTGTGTCCAGGATGACGGATGCGGAATTAGCACCGAAGGGAAAAAGCACGTTTTCGATGAATATTACAGGGAAGAGAAGGCGAGAAAAGAGAAAGGCATGGGACTCGGACTTTCGATATGCAAAAGAATCGTCGACATTCACGGCTGGAAGATCGATGTTGTTTCGGAAGAAAACCAGGGATCCGTATTTTCGACACACATTCCCAAAGATGAAGAGTAGTTGTGGTTTTTCTTCTTTGTTAAATGTTAAACTTTCTGTCTAGGATATTTTCATGAGCGAATTGCTGCTGAAATTGTTTGTCAAAGATTACAAAGACGTCAAAAATCCAAAAGTCAGGGAAAAATACGGACTTTTGGGTTCGATTTTCGGTCTGGTCACGAACCTGATCCTTTTCATATGCAAAATAATCGTCGGCATAATGCTCCATCTCTTTTCGATCATCTCGGACTCCGTGAACAACCTTTCCGGCTTTGCGAACAACGGTCTCTCGATATTCGGTTTCAGGATCTCGGGCAAGAAAGCCGACAAAGAACATCCTTTCGGCCATCAGAGGATGGAATACATCATCTCTCTGATAATCGCATGCGTGATCATCGCTTTGGGATTCGTCATGGTTTATCAGGGCATAGTCGATCTGATCGAATTCTGTTCTTCGTGCATCGATACCGGTCATCCTCCGATAGGGGGCATAGGATATATGGAGTACGTGGCTACCCTTTCGGTCCTCTCAGTCGCGATCCTTTTGAAAGTGTTGCAGTCGTATCTCTATTTCAGTCTCGGAAAAAGGATTGAGTCCGTTCAGCTGAAAGGACTTGGAAGAGATGCGCTGAACGACTGCATATCGACTTCGACCGTCATCATCGGACTTGTCATTTCCTGGTTCACTTCGTACGATGTCGACTGTTTCTTCACCATATTCGTTGCAGGTCTCGTCATCGTGTCCGGATTCCAGTTCCTTCTCCAGTCGGTCGATCTTCTCATCGGCAAAAGACCGGCCGATTCCCTTATCAAGGAAATGATAAAGATTGCGACCGAAAAGGAAGGCGTGAAAGGCATCCACGATCTCATGATCCACTCCTACGGATCGACGATATTCGCCGTCATGCACGTCGAAGTCGACGCCAGGGAAGATGTCATGAACTCCCATATGCTCTGCGACAATCTGGAAAGGGAAGTCCGCGAAAAACTCGGGATACAGCTGACGGTCCACATGGATCCGATTTTGATAGACGATCCGGAGACGGAACAGTACAAACAGGCTGTCGAAGACGCTCTTGCGACCCTTCTCGTTCACGTTCCGATGCACGATTTCAGGATCGTGTCGTCTCCCGAATTCGTCAATCTCATCTTCGATCTCGTCACTCCCGAAGAGTATGATTCCGACAATGGAAGGGAAGAACTCAAGAAAACAATTCTCGACTATGTCGACAACAAATATGGTAAAAGAGTATATTTAGTCATAGGTTTCGACAATTATCTGACCGACTTCCTGTACGGCACGAGTGCCGAAGAAAAGGATGGTTGAAAGCAGAGAGGGGGATCTGCATATGAACATAATCGATTACGTCCACGACTACGGAAACGTGAGTTTTGAAGACTCTCCTTTCAACGACGTCGACAATGCTGTTTTGTGCTCTCTCATCTACATTTCATTTGAAAAATTCCTGGATCCCGAATCGTTTCGGCCCATGACTCTGGGCGAACTTCTTTCGATCTATCTTTCGAATGTGAAAAAAGACGAGCTCCTCAAGGACACCGAATGGCACAAAAACCAGTTCTTCCTGGCTTTGGCCATGTTCAATTCAAAAAGATATTCGGACATCTACATCTATTCTTACGGATATCACATTTCAAACGAAATGGAAGCGCAGTTCACCGCCTTTGCCTTTTCCATAACAGACGATACGGACGGAATCTGTTACAGAGGCACGGACACCTCTTTTGCCGGACTAAAAGAAGACTTCAACATGTTCTTTATGGATGAAACAGGTGGAGAACATTTGGCTTATCATTTTTTAAAACAAAACATTCTTGCAAGACCTGATAAAAATTTCATTGTCATGGGACATTCCAAAGGCGGAATACATGCCGTATATGCAGCTTCGAAGCTGAGCGAGGAAGAAGCATCGAAGATCCTGCGGATCTATTCCTGCGACGGTCCCGGAAACCATTCGCCGGTTTATGAATATTCGGAAGGATACCAGAGGATCAAAAGCAGGATCATCCACATCATTCCGTACGATTCCTTCATCGGAATCCTGTTCGGCCACTTCCCGATAGCCTATGTCGTCCAAAATGAGAAAACTCACAATTTCACTGATTCGCATGACACGTTCTATTGGCAGATCGAAGGAAAAGAATTCGTCAAAGTCGAAGACAGGTCTCCCTTCTCGTATTACATTCAGGAATCTTTTGACGAGATCTGCTCGATGCTGGACAACGACGAAAGGACCGAATTCATCGAAGTCGCTTTCGACACGATGATCGAACTCGGATACGACGATCCGATCGTCATACAGCAGGACATGTCCAAATTCTGGAAGACGTTCCTTTTCGCTCTGTCCAAGAAAAACAAGAACAGCCCAATCATGCATCAGACTCTGAGGATTATTGCAAACGCATTCAAAAATCATAATGCCGACTATCTGAGAAGGCTCAAAGAAGAGAAACAAAAACAGAAAAGCAGTGCCAAGCAGCCTCAAAAGACCAACGAATTGATTAAGAAAACAGTCGGTTAATATATAATATTAACATTTGGTAATTACATACACTGAATCAGGAGAGAAGACATGAGCTCAAATCAACCTTCTAATAACAACGAACAGGACCTCAACGATCAGGAACAGAGAAGAAGAGAAAAACTTGAAACCTACCGTGAAATGGGAATCGATCCCTACGGACACAAATTCGAAGTCAATTCAGACTCTGCTTCTTTGAAAGAGCAGTATGCTTCCCTTCCCGACGAGTCCGTTGACGAAGACAGCCATGTTCTGATAGCCGGAAGAATCGTTTTGCTCAGAAAGATGGGCAAAGCCTCTTTCTTCACCCTTCAGGACAGGGAAGGAAAGATCCAGTGTTACATCAGACAGGATGCAGTCGGCGAAGAAAACTACGCTCTGTTCAAACTGGCCGATCTCGGCGACATATGCGGAATCGAAGGCAAGATGATGAGAACGAAGACCGGCGAGATCACCATCAGGGTCTCAAGGTATACCCATCTCGTCAAAGCACTCAGGCCTTTGCCCGACAAATTCCACGGTCTGACCGATCAGGAAGAAAGATACAGAAGAAGATACGTCGACCTCATTGTCAACGAGGATTCGAGAAAATACGCCTATATGAGACCCAAGATTGTCAGAGGCATCCAGAATTACATGGATTCGCTCGGTTTCGTTGAAGTCGAAACATCGATCCTCCAACCCATTCTCGGAGGTGCCAATGCCAGACCTTTCGTCGTTCATCACAACGCTCTGGATCAGGATTTCTATCTGAGAATCGCAACCGAACTTTCACTGAAGAGACTTCTCGTCGGCGGAATGGAAAAAGTCTACGAGATCGGAAGAATGTTCAGAAACGAAGGAATCGACACGACCCACAATCCCGAGTTCACGACCATGGAAGCCTACCTTGCATACGGAGATCTCTCCGACATGGCAAAGCTCACCGAAGACATGATCCATTATCTTGTCGACAACGTGACCCATAAGAGTCAGATAACCTGGCTTGGAAACGAAATCGATCTCGGACAGCCTTTCAGACATGCAACGATGTGCGAACTGATTCAGGAAGAGACTGGAATCGATTTCAAGAAAGTGACCTCGACCGAAGAAGCGATCGAGCTTGCGAAAAAATACAACGTTCCCTTGGAACCCCACTTCGAATACGGACACATCGTCAACGCATTCTTCGAAACGTTCGTCGAAGAAAAACTCGTTCAGCCCACATTCGTATACCAGCATCCTTTGGATGTATCGCCTTTGGCAAAGAAAGATCCCGACGATCCCAGATTCACCCAGAGATTCGAGCTTTACATCTCCACAAAAGAGATCTGCAATGCTTTCACCGAACTAAACGATCCCATCGATCAGAGACAGAGATTCGAAGAGCAGGTCGAAGAGAAGAAAAAAGGCAATGACGAGGCCTGCGAAGTCGACAACGATTTCTGTGAAGCTCTCGAATATGGCATGCCTCCGGCAGGCGGCATAGGATTCGGCATAGACAGACTCGTCATGATGCTCGCCGAAGCCGACAGCATCAGAGACGTTTTGCTGTTCCCCACACTTAAAAGAAAGCAATGACAAATGGATAAAGAATTGGAAAGCAAAGAGAATTCCGACGAAAACATTCTCGTAGTCGATCATCTGGTCAAAACATACGGAGACGTCAAAGCGGTCAACGATATTTCGTTTACCGTGAAAAAGGGGTCTCTTTTTGCATTCTTAGGCCTTAACGGTGCCGGAAAATCCACAACCATCAACATCATCACAACCATCTTGAGAAAGGATTCGGGAACCGTTTTGGTCGACGGTTACGATGTTGAAAAAAAGGCATACAACGTCAAAGAAAGGATCGGAATCGTGTTTCAAAACTCGACTCTCGACAATCTTCTGACTCCGAGGGAAAATCTCAGCATAAGAGCCCAGTTCTACGGAATGAAGGGAAAGGAATGGGAAGAGAGATTCGACACGCTTGTACAACTGCTCGATCTTTCAAGTTTTGTCGACAGACAGGTCGGTAAACTTTCCGGCGGTCAAAGAAGAAGAGTGGACATCGCCAGAGCGATGGTCCACAATCCGAAGATTCTGATCCTTGACGAGCCCACGACGGGACTCGATCCCCAGACGAGAATCGGTGTCTGGGACCTTGTCAATCAGTTGAGGGAAGAAACGGGAATGACCGTTTTTCTCACCACCCATTACATGGAAGAAGCCGAGAAGGCCACCGATGTCGTCATCATGGACAAAGGCAGAATCATCGCTCACGGAACGCCGACCGAGCTGAAGAACAGATATGCCGGCGATTACCTGATCATATATTCGGAAAAAAGCGAGGATATCGATTCAAAGCTTGTCGGCGACGGAGTCAAATACGCTTATAACAATGACGGCAGATACTACAGAATTCAGGTGTCTTCTTCGAAAGAAGCCATCGACAGGATCGTTCAATACAGAGATTTCATTGAAGATTTTGAGGTTCAAAAGGGCAACATGGACGATGTCTTTTTGAATGTCACTGGAGTGAGAAAATTACAGGAGACCGAAGAAAATGAATAAATCTACAGAGTTTCCTTTTGAAAAGAAAATGCGTACACTCGGTGCTTTGATGAAAAGGCACTTTGTTGTCTATTTCAGAAACTGGCAAACAGTTCTGTTTACGATGATGGTTCCTCTCGTCATTATCCTGGTCTACATTCTCTTTTTGAGGCCTCTTGAAACGAGTGCGGTAGAGGAAGAAATCACAAACTACCTGGAAATCACCGACGAACTTCTCAATCAGGTCAACGGTCTTGTCGATTCTTGGATGATATCCGGCATTTTGGCCGTTTCATGCATAACCGTGTCGTTAAATGTAAACACCCTGATGGTCAGGGACAAGGAAAACGGAATAACGAAAGACTTTTCCTCATCACCGATCCCGACAACCATGATCACAATGTCTTATTTCTTGTTCAACTTCTGCGTGACGGCACTTATAAACATGATTGTTTTCTTTATTTCGCTAATATACTTGTATTGTTCGGGTGCTATCATGATTGATGTCGTTTCGTTCTTTGCACTGATCGGAATTCTGCTCCTTTCCGCTCTTGCGGGTGCTTTGCTCACGTTTTTCATCTGCAATTTCATCGGCAAGGAATCGGTTTTGGCAGCCGTTGTCGCCATCTTCTCCGCCGCAGTCGGATTCCTCATCGGTGCCTATCTTCCCGTCTCAATGCTTCCCGAAGGCGTCGAAGCACTGACTGGATTCTTCCCGGGTACATATTCGGCAAGTCTCTTCAGAAATTATTTCATGAGTTACCCGGTCGAAGTTCTTTCTGCCGAGGTGCCTGCCGAGGTCATCAGCGCCCTGACGAGTTATTTTTCTTTCGACATTCAGTTCTTCAATTACACGGTGCCGCCTTATATGCAGGTCATCGTCATTCTCATATTCTGTGGCATATTCCTGGTTTTGAATCTCGCATTCACGCAGAAATACTTCTTCAGGCTTCCCAATTTCAAGAAAACAAAGAAAGCCGAAGCAAGCGTCTCTGCGGAGATAAGCGATGATACACCACAGCCCGACATGCAGGAAAACATTTCTTCACAAATTGAAGAAAACGCCGTGACTGAAGATCGGAACGATAATATCCAGCCACCCAATGAAGGAGGTATATGATGGCCATTTCAAACACAGAAGCCAAAACAATTCTCGAAGCACTGACTTCGACCGGCGCCGATTACGCCGAAATTTATTATCAGGATGCCGTCTCCCGTTCTTACCAGAGAAGGTACAGAAGAGTCGAAAACATCTCTTCTTCCAAAACGAGAGGATGCGGACTGAGAATCCTAAAAGGCAAGGAAGAAGCTTATGCTTATTCTTCCGATATTTCGTACGAGTCTCTCCTGAATCTCGCCGAATCTCTTTCTTCCGCTTTCGATTCCGAAAGAGCAATCGAAATACCCGAGATCGAAGACAACGAGATCGGAAACATGAATCCCATTGTGAAAGCACATGATTCGATGCCGACCGACGAAAAGATCGCTTATCTGAAGAAAGGCGAAGATGCCGCTTTTGCCTATGACGAAAGAGTTTCCGACTTTGTCGGAGTCATTCTCGAGCAGGACGAACAGGTCGACATTTACAATTCCGACGGAAAACACTTCCACGACACGAGAGTCAGAACGAGAGTTATGGCCACAACGATCGCATCCGACGGAACACAGTTCCAGAACTCTTTCTTCGGAAAAGGTCTGTCGAAAGGATTGGAACTTCTGGACGATGTCGATTACGTGAGCGAAGCCGTCAAAACGGCACAGCTGGCCGTTGACATGCTTTCCGCCGTCGACTGTCCTTCCGGCGAAATGCCGGTCGTTCTCGGCAACGGATTCGGAGGAGTTCTGTTCCACGAAGCATGCGGACATCCTTTGGAAGGATCCGCGGTTTCGGACAACACGTCGCCCTTTGCCGGCAAATACGGACAGGCAATCGCTTCTTCGATCGTCAACGCCTACGACGACGGAACCATACCCAACGCCTGGGGAACCGAAAACATCGACGACGAAGGCGAAGAGCCAACATGCAACCAGCTCATCAAAGACGGAGTGCTCGTCTCTTACATGCTTGACAGAAAGACGTCAAGAAAGATGGGCGGCGATTTCAGACCGACGGGTTCCTGCCGCAGACAGAACTACAGATACACGCCCACGACCAGAATGACCAACACCTTCATCGGCAATGGAACATCGACCAAAGAAGAGATCATCTCTTCCGTCAAGAACGGTCTGTACTGCGTGTCATTTGCCGGAGGATCGGTCGATCCTTCGACTGACCAGTTCAACTTTGCTTCCTCGATCGCTTATTTGATCAGGGACGGAAAGATCGACAGAATGGTCAAACCGGTTTCTTTGATCGGATACGGATACGAGATACTTCCCAAGATCACGATGATCGCGGACGACCTTGCCAGAAGCGAAGGAGTCTGCGGAGCAGCCTCCGGAAGCTGTTATGTCGAAGTCGGACAGCCGACATTGCTCGTTTCTTCGATGCTTGTCGGCGGAACAGGAGATGAAACAAATGAAGATTGATACAAAGAAATACATTGAATGCGGCGAGAAGAAAGGTCTCGATCCCTATCTTCTCAATTACGAAAACGAGACCGAAACATCGGTTTCCGTCATGGACGGAAAGGTCTCGAACCAGACCATCGGTTCCTCAGCTGCAGTGTCGGGAACGGCTCTTTTAAACGGAAGAGTCGGCACTTTCAGAACCGATGCCGTCGACGATGATGCACCTCAGCTGCTCGCTGACAGCATTTATGAATCCGCTCCTTACGGAAGGGAAAGAAGCGCCGAAACATTCTATCCAGGCGGAAAAGAATACCAGCCTGCCGACATCAACGATCCCGGTTTCAGGGAAGCCTCTTTGACCGAACTCAGGGATCTTTCTTTCAGAATCTACGAGAAAGCCAAAAGCATCGATCCGAGAGTGACCCACGCCGAAGCCGGAGTCGGTTACGATAAAGGACATTCGGAAATCAGTTCTTCAAAAGGTTTCGAAGCCGAAGAAGACGAGGCCGTCTACAGCGGCTATGTTTCCATCATCGTCGAGGAAGATGGCGAACCCCGTTCGGGATGGAAGATATTCCATTCCTTCGAAGGCATCGAAGACCTCGAATCGAAAACCGACAAAGCTGTGGACGAGGCATTCCATGATGCAGCCGATTTCCTTCATTCTCCGCAGATTGCTTCAGGCTCATATAAAGCCGTTTTGGCAAGAAACGTCTTTGCTTTCCTGCTTGAAACTACTCTTTCGCATTTATCTGCAAAGAGGGTTCACAAGCACCTTTCCATCTTTGAGGGGAAGAAAGGCGAACAGATACTCTCTCCCGCTTTAACCATCGATCACACTCCCCATGTCCGTTCTACGGGTTCCACCTCTTTCGACAGGGACGGAGTTCCCACCTGCGATTTCCCCGTCATCGAAAACGGAGTTCTGATGAATTACTTCTATTCGTATGAATCGGCCCTTGAAGAAGGAGTCGAAGCCAACGGATGCGGAACCGGAAACGGGAACGACGGTCCCTTTGTTCTGAGCGTCAAGCCTGGAGAAAAGACACTGGATCAGCTCTTCGAGGAGATGGGTGACGGCATTTACATCACCGACATTTCCGGAATGAACGCCGGAATCGACGATCAGACTCTCAACTTCTCTCTTCCCTGCCAGGGATATGTTGTTAAAGATGGTAAGAAAGATTCTGCTTTCTCGATGGTTTTGATTGCAGGCAATCTGAAAGATCTTTTCCAAAATGTTCTTGATCTCTCGGATGAGACAAAATACATTTCTTCTTCATTCGTCCCTTACGCGCTCGTCGGATCGATTGCCGTATCCGGAAACTGATCGTCCGAAATTGCCAAAAAAAGCTCTTGACTCAACGGGATATTGAAAATATCAATTGTTAAAATATCTTGTTTTTGAATCGGGAGTTAACTATACTAGTTAGGTTGTATTTTTAGGAGGTGAACTATGTCAACCAGTCCTGCAGAGATTGCATTGCTCGTATTATCATTCATCATAGTCATTGTCGTTCTTATCCAGCCCAGCAAGAACGAAGGTGCCTCCGCTGCCATTATGGGCGGAAACAAAATGGCCATCTTCACGAGAACCAAGGAAAGAGGTTCCGAGAGGATCATGACCATAATAACCGCTGTCATCGTCGTTGCTTACTTTGTAACAGCGATTCTGGCACTTTATCTGTAATACAGATCCGAAACTGAAAACAGAGGGGGCTTGTCCCCCTTTTATTTTGAAAAATCATTATGAAAGAAAAAGACATCATTGCACTTCTGAAAAGACAGAACCTCAGCGAACAAAGCATCTTAGACAGACTTCAGATAGTCGACGAAAGAAGCAAAGAAGAGATAAGACAGACGCTTTCGGCCTTGACCGAAAACGGTTTTGTCATGTTGCAGGCCGACAATCAGTACGTATGGCTTGACAATGCGGATGGGATATTCCTGGCCGACGTCGTCAAAAAGAACTCCAACTTCGTTATTTTGAGAAAAGTCAGGGATAAATCGGAAGTCAAAGTATCCGGAGGAGAGACCGAAGATCTTCTCATCGGAGATCTCGTTTATGCCAAACAGTTCAGATACGAAGTCTACCACTGTCTCGAATATCTGAGACCGGTCTCCGTTTTGAAGGGGACCTATTCCCTCGACAAAAACGGACGTCCGATCGTTTTCATCCAGTATCTCAACGACTGCGGAAAACACGTTTACGTCGAAGAATGCGCAGTCGAAGACGTCAACCAGGGAGACCTGGTCTCGGCTTCGATCCTCGACATGACCTCAAACGAGATCAGGGTAAAAGTCGACGAAATCCTGGTCAGATCCAACGAACCCGGAGCCGACATCACAAAGATCATCTGTGAAAACGACGCTCCCATCGCTTTCCCCGAATCCGTTTTGAACGAAGCTTCGAGGATTCCTCAGGAAGTCAGGAAAGAGGAACTCGCCGGAAGACACGATTTTCGGGATGAGATCGTCGTCACGATCGACGGAGACGACGCCCACGATTTCGACGACGCTGTTCAGATAAAAAGATTCGGAAAAGGATACGAAGTCACGGTCCACATCGCCGACGTCACCCACTATGTCAAAAAGAATCATCCCCTCGATGACGAAGCGGTGAAAAGAGGTACGTCAATTTATGTTGCGGACAGGGTCGTTCCCATGCTTCCTTTGGAACTTTCAACCGGAATATGTTCTCTCAACCCCGGAGTCGACAGACTCACCTTGTCCGTCACGATGAAGATCGATACGATCGGAAACGTCTTTGATTCCAAGGTCGAAAGAGGAATCATCAGATCGAAGGGAAGACTCACCTACAACGCCTGCAACAGATATTTCGAAACGGGGGAAAGCGAATATTCGAAAGAGATAAACCAGACTCTCGATCTTCTCCTCGAATGCTCCAAAGCCATCAGAAAGAAGAGAATGAGACAGGGTGCTCTGAAACTCGATTCGAGCGAGCTCACCTTCGTTCTCGACGAAAACGGCGAACCCACCGACGTCGTCAAAAAGACGCAGGGAACGGCCGAGATGATGATCGAGGATTACATGATCGAAGCCAACTGCGAAGTCGCCAAAAAGCTTCACGAGCACAACATCCCCGTCTTGTACAGAATCCACGAGAATCCGCCGGCCGACAAACTTGCCATATTCAAGGATTATCTCAAGAGGATGAATCTTCTCCAGTCCTTCCCCAGGGATGCCGACATATCGGCCAAAAGAATCAACGATTTCCTCACCTCGATCAAGAACGATACGCTGAGGGAATCCGTTTCCAAAATGCTTTTGAGAAGCATGTCCAAAGCCAAATACTCGCCCGAGGAAAAAGGCCATTTCGGTCTTGCCGAAATGGAACACTGCCATTTCACCTCGCCTATCAGAAGATATCCGGACGACATCATCCACCGTCTCGTCAAAGACTATCTGACCGACGGCAGGGATTTCGATTATGACGAAGTCTACGAAGACCTCGAAAGAATGGGCGAAATGACGAGTGCCGAGGAAGTCAGAGCCGACGTCATCGAAAGAACGGTCGACGACCTTGAATGCTGCAAGTACATGAACAAACATATCGGGGAACTCTATCACGGAAAGGTTTCCACCCTTCTCCAGAAAGGAATGTTTGTCGAGACCGATCTCGGAATCGAAGGTTTCCTCCCCTATCAGTGCATCCAGGGAGATTACTACAAATTCAACGAGAGAAGTTTCTCCGCCGAAGGAAAGAGTTCTAACACCGTATATACGATAGGTAGTCCGATCGATATCAAAGTGATGTCTGTCAACCTTGAAAGCCTGAACATCGATTTTGCAACGCCCGAATACTACGACACTCATGCCGTATTTTTATCCGAGAAAGAAATGCAGGATCTCGAAAGCAGAGGAATCTACATTGCTTCCCAGAGAAAAGGCGGAAGAGCGACTTCCGACAGAGGAACGAAAACAGCTGCAAAGCCTCATACGAAGAAACCGGAACCGGAAATTGTCGTCAAAACATACGTCGACGAATGCGGATTCACTCACAGGGTCGAAGAAAAAGTCGAAAAGCCCCGTTACGATCACGACAAGAAGAAGGAATATCAGCACTCCGACCATGACCGTGGCGGAAAGAAAAATTATTCGCACTCCGACGGCGAAAGACGCAGTTACGGACATGGAGACAACCACGGAAACGGCCAGAGAAGACGTTCTTCAAACGGCAGCTTCGGCAAGAACAAATCATCGTATAGGAACAACCATAATTCTTCAAACAGTCGTAGTTCATCTAACGGCAGAAGAAACAATAACGGCTACAGAAACAACAGAAACGGCAGAAGCAACTCTTCTTATAAAGGAAAAAGAGGAGGCAATAAGAGATGAAGGATCAGAAATATCCGGACGAAATATTGATCTGCACCAACAGAAAAGTCAAATTCAACTACTTCCTCTCCGACTTTCTCGAATGCGGCATCGAGCTGAAGGGATCCGAGATCAAAGCGCTGAGAGCGGGACACTGCTCGCTTGACGACAGCTTCGTCCAGATCAGAAATCTCGAAGTATTCATCATCAACATGAACATTCCCCTTTTCCAGCAAAACGGTGTCTTTTCGCACGAACCCACGAGAACGAGAAAGCTTCTCCTTCACAAGAGCCAGATAATCAAACTCGACCAGGCCGTGAACAGGGAAGGATATACCCTCGTTCCGGTAAGGGTCTACATCAAAAGAGGAAAGTGCAAAGTCCAGATCGCTCTCGGAAAAGGAAAGAAAGATTACGACAAGAGGGAGACCATCAAAAAGAGGGATGACGAAAGAAGGATCCAGCGTCAGCTGAACGAAAGGAACAAATACTGACAGGATGAGAAGAAGAAACGAGGATCTGGTCAAACTGTCGATTACGGCTTTGATGATGGCTCTTGCGGTCATCCTCAATTCTTTTGTCTCGGCCTATATCAACATAGGCGGCGTGAATCTGGTCAAGGTAGGTTTCTACTCGATACCGGTCACCGTCGTTTCGATCGTATGCGGACCTCTTTACGGAGCCATCTGCGGAGCCGGAGCCGATCTTATCTCCGCCCTCTGTTTCCCGACCGGAGCTTTCTTCCCGGGCTTTACATTTGATGCGATGCTGTTCGGATTGCTTCCTTCGTTTTTTATGAAATTGTTCAAAGGAAAAAGAGGTCAGGAAACGATTGTCGTCGCTCTTTTGACAGTTGTTGCCACCCTGGTTTTGTCGGCCAATCTTCCTTTCACGGACTCCGCAAAACTCGACGGCGGAGTTTCATTCGAACTCTCGACCTGGCTGAAAGTGCTCATTCCTTTCATATTCGTCGTTTTGATGGCCGTCTACGCCATCGTGTTTTTCTTCGTCAAACCTAAGAAAAAGAAGGAGACGAACATTACGGGATCCGACATCCTTCTCTGTTACACCGTCAGGGATCTCGGAGTGAAGATATATCTTGCTCCCCTGTGGCTTTATCTGGTGTACGGGATCGATTACTCCGTCTCTTTCATCACCCAGTCCCTGACTTCTTTGGTCACGATACCTCTGATGTCGGCTCTGTGCTACCTTGTCATGATTCCGGTTTCAGCCGTTGCCAAATCGACCATTGCGGACACGTACAAAAACGATAAACCGTACCTCTCCCTTCAGAGAAGCGAGTTCCTCACTCTCAAAACGCACAAAGGCTGAAGATCAGCCGACCAGATAGACTTCCAAAGCCACCATTATCGCAAGCAGGAAAAGAAGGATCCATGTCACGTGGATCAGAAATTTCAGACGGTCGTCTTTCTTTCCGGCCAGCCAGAGATTCAGGACGAAATACGCCAGACACAGTATTTCGGTCGCATGTATCAAAACAAGGCAGACTACCAGTCCGGCCGTGTTGTCCTTCAAAGCGTAGCCGACGATCATCGCGGCTATCTGCAGGATAAGAACTCCAAGCAGCGAAAGGACGATCTTGAGCACGAGATGCCTGTAAATGGAAGGCACTCTTTCTTTTTCGCCGGTTTTTTCCGTGTTTTCTTCTTTTTCGTTCATTTTTAATAAAAAGGCACCCGAAGTGTTGCCTCCGGGTGCCTGGTTTTCAGATCGGATCAGTAGGTGTATTTGCCTTCTGCCTTGATGGTGGCCTGAGCGGCGGCAAGTCTTGCGCCGGGGACACGGAAGGGAGAGCAGGAGACGTAATCGCAACCGTAGGAGTAGAAGAGGGCGATGGATTCGGGATCGCCGCCAGCTTCGCCGCAGATTCCGCAGTGGAGATCGGGGTTGGCAGCTTTTCCTTCCTTGACTGAGATGGCGATCAGACGGCCGACACCGTCGCCGTCAATGGTCTTGAAGGGATCAAAGTCGAGAATCTTATTGTCGAGGTACTGGTTGATGTATGCGGAATAGTCGTTTCTCGAGAATCCGTATGTGAACTGGGTGAGATCGTTCGTTCCGTAGGAGAAGTATGCGGCATGCTCGGCGAGGGCACCGGCGGTGACGGAGGCTCTGGGGGTCTCGATCATGGTTCCGACGATGTACTCAAGATGGTTGTCGTAATCGGATTCGGCAATGATCTTGTCGGCGGTCTCGCAGATGAGATCCTTGACATACTTGAGTTCCTTGGCTTCGACGACCTGAGGAACCATCATGGAAGCCTGGATGTGGACGGGATGTCCGGCCTGTTCGGAGAGGGTCCTTTCGGCTCTCAGAGCGGCTTTGATGACGGCTTCGGCCTGCATCTTTCCAATCTCGGGATAGACGACGTCAAGACGGCATCCTCTGAGACCCATCATGGGGTTCGTCATATGGAGCGAGTTGATTCTGTTCTTGACCTGTTCGACGGGTTTTCCTGTCACTTCGGCCAGCTTGATGATGTCTTCTTCCTTGGAGGGGACGTATTCATCGAGCGGAGGATCGAGGAGACGGACGTTGATCTTGACTCCGCCGAGGGCGAGGTACATCTGATAGAAGTCTTCTTCCTGGTAGGGTTCGAGTTCGTCGAGCCATTTGATTCTTTCTTCGGTGGTATCGGCGAGAATCATCTTCTGCATGGCGAGAAGCCTTCCCTCGTTTCTGAACATGTGCTCGGTCCTGCAAAGTCCGATGCCCTTGGCACCGAATTCGACTGCCTTCTGTGCTTCGGCGGGTGTGTCGGCGTTGGCATAGACATCAATCTTTGCGTATTTGTCGGCCCAGTCGAGGACGGTCTTGAAGTTTCCGGAGATGTGGGGAGCTTCGACTTCGATGGCACCGTCGTAGATCTCGCCGGTGGAACCATTGATGGAGATGACGTCTCCTTCGTGATAGACGTGGCCGTTGAGGGTCATGGTCTTGCCGGCTTCGTTGATGACTGCTTCACCGCATCCGGTGATGCAGCACTTGCCGATCTGTCTTGCGACGACGGCGGCGTGAGAAGTCATACCGCCTCTCATGGTGAGAATACCCTGAGCGGCGACCATTCCGTCAAGATCGTCAGGAGAAGTTTCTGCTCTGACGAGAATCATCTTGCAGTTCTTGTCGGCTGCAAGCTTCGCCTTTGCTTCCTGAGCGGTGAAAACGAGTCCGCCGACTGCGGCACCCGGAGATGCGGCGTTGCCGTGTCCGATGACCTGCGCGTTCTTGAGAGCGGATTCGACGAATGTCGGATGCAAGACCTGATCGAGGGAACGGGGATCGACTCTGAGAAGAGCCTCTTCTTCGTTGATGAGTCCTTCGTTGACCATGTCGACGGCCATCTGAAGTCCGGCGGTACCGGTTCTCTTGCCGTTTCTGGTCTGGAGGAAGTAAAGAACTCCGTCTTCAACGGTGAATTCGAAGTCCTGCATGTCCTTGTAGTGGGCTTCCAGCTTCTTGGCCGAAGTAACGAGCTGCTCATAGATGGCGGGCTGCGTAGCCTTGAGGGCGTCGATGTGCAGAGGAGTACGGATACCGGCGACGACGTCTTCGCCCTGAGCGTTGATGAGGTACTCGGCGAAGATCTCGTTCTTTCCGTTGGTGGGGTTTCTGGTGAAGCCGACACCGGTTCCGGAGTTGTCACCCATGTTTCCGAACGCCATCATCTGAACGTTGACGGCGGTTCCCCATGAATAAGGAATGTTGTTGAGCTGTCTGTAGGTGTTGGCTCTGTCGTTGTCCCAAGAGTGGAAGATGGCCTGAACTGCGGTCATCAGCTGTTCGATGGGATCGGAGGGGAAGTCTTCACCGAATCTTTCCTTGTAGTAAGCTTTGTACTTGATGACGAGTCCTTTGAGTTCTTCGACGGGGACGTCGCAGTCGTCTTTGATATTGAGACGCTCTTTGACTTCGTCGAGCATTGCATCCATGTCGTCTCTGGAGATTCCTTTGGCGATGTTGGTGAACATGAGGATGAAACGACGATAGCAGTCATAGGCGAATCTTTCGTTTCCACTCTTTTTGGCGAGTGCTTCCACGGTTTCGTCGTTGAGACCGAGGTTCAGGATGGTGTCCATCATACCGGGCATTGAAACTCTGGCGCCGGAACGGACGGAGACCAACAGAGGGTTGGGGCCCTTGCCGAATGTTTTTCCGGTTCTCTCTTCGAGAGCCTTGACTCCGGCATAGATCTGATCCTTGAGATAATCGGGGATGCTTCTTCCGGAATCGTAATAAAGCGTGCAGGCTTCCGTGGTGATGGTGAATCCATCGGGGATTCTGATTCCGATGTGAGTCATCTCGGCCAAACCGGCACCTTTGCCTCCGAGCAGCGGCTTACCTAAGCCGTAAGCGTCTTTGAAGGCATAGACATACTGTCTTTGTTCGTTTGTTTGAGACATTTAACCTCCTCTGAAATATAATTTCAGGTTTTCCAACGGATATAATAACATAAACAAAAGTTTATGACGCAAATTCTTAACATACTGTCCAGCCGTTTCGATGAGGAACGGGGCTTTTTTGTTTTTTCTGATCAATATGAATTAAAATCTCCATGTCACTAAAAGCTGCTGCACTTTTCAAAACGATCGGCAGACGGCGGTGGTCAGAGAAGATCCAGATGAACAGGAAAAAATTCAAGATTGCGGAAGAAGTACGCAAAGAGCTTGAGAACCAACCTCTTTCAAAACTCTCGGTATCGACTGTCTGCGAAAACATGAAGTGTTCCAGACAGAGTTTTTACTATTACTTCAAAGACATCAAAGACTGCTACGCTTTTTATCTTCAAGAGTCTTTCAAAACGGCAATAAAAGCGGGCACGATCCTGACGGACGCATTCAATTATTTTGATGAAAACATGGCTTTCGTCAAAGCATGTGTCGGCGATTTCGAATCCGGACCTGTTTTCTGGGATACGCTTGTGAGACACCTCTGTGCCCGCCTTGACGAAACTTTTGAAAAATCAGTTCCCGGATATGGCAGTCTTTCCGTCAAAGAAAAAGACGTAACAACTTCGTTCTACGGTTCCGGAATCGCGAGGCAGCTGATGCTGTATGTAAAAGAAGGCGACACTTTCCCAAAGGAAAAGAACATTGAATACTGCAGGCGCCTGATAGGAAGCGTCTCCGATATCGGAAACGCCATTTCCAGATTTTCAGACCTCGCATAAAAACTTGGAAAAACAGCCTCCCGTTGCTATATGATTAACAGGAGGCTTTTTATAAACATGGACTTCCAGGATCAATTCACTTTTCAGATACCGACCAGAATTTATTACAGGCCGGACGGGCTCTCCTCGATAGGGGACATCATCGGCAAGGATTACCGTTACGAAAGGGTTTTTCTCGTGTACGGAAGAAGCTCTTTGAAGAAGACTGGAAATTATCAGAAAATCGTCGATTCGCTGAATGCGAATTCCATTGTCTTTGACGAGTATTCCGGAATTGATGCCAACCCCGACATCGAAGACGTAAAGAAAATGACATATCAGGCAAGAGAATTCAAACCCGATATTGTTTTGGCAGTCGGTGGCGGATCGGTTATAGATGCTTCTAAGCTTTTATCTCACACCTATTTTTATAAAGGCAACTTCTTAGACTTTAACAAACATGTTTGTAAACCAATCAACGGACTGCCTCTTGCGACCGTTCCCACCATATCCGGAAGCGGAAGCGAAATGTCGGACTCCTGCGTCATATCCGACAGAAAGACGGGATTCAAAGGAGGGTTCAACCATCCGCTGAATTATCCGACTTTCTCTCTGCTCGATCCGACCCTGACATATACCGTCAGCGACTATCAGACGGCCATAGGAATCATCGACATGTTCTCCCACTCGTTTGAAAGATTTTTTTCGAAAAGCAGTGAGCTCGAGCCTTCCGATTCGCTGGCTTTGGCGGTCATGAAGGAAGTCGTGAAAGCCGGCAGACTTTTCTTCTCTCCGTACAGGGAAGGACACGAATACGAAATCAGAAAATCACTGATGATTCTGGCCGCCTTGTCGCATAACGGATTCACGTCTTTCGGAAAGCAGAAAAAGTTCATGGTGCACGGCGCCGAGCACAGGCTTTCCGGAAGGTATCCTAACCTTTATCACGGAGAGGGGATCGGCATACTCATGCCTATATATTTGAGAAATAATGAGAAGTTATTCAACGATAAATTAATCGAGATGGGTAAAGTAGTTTTTGAACTAAACAATCCTACATCATCCGAATCAATTGCTTCATTGGTCGAGTTCTTGAATCTGATGCCTGTCGCCCATACGTTCGCCGAGCTCGATTTCCAGATATCGGAAGAAGACAGAAAGAAAGCTGAATTATTTCTTTTTGTTAAATAAATAATACGGGTTTATAATAAAACTCGTGTGCTATAAATTAGGAGGTATCAAATGCCAGACACTGAAAATCAACTTTCACCCGCTCCATCCGGACAGGCAAAGAAAACTCTGTTCGATTACAACGCTTCATGGCCTCTTCTGCTCGTTTATATCGCTTATTTGATCGGTATGTATTTTCTGCAGCAGTGGGGAGTTTCCGAGAACGCCGGAAGCTACAATGTTTATGCATTTGTTTTTCTGTCTTTCATAATCGGTCTGATCGCAACTTTCATTTTTTATGCCCTCGGCAAAATCGTGTTTGCAAAGATCGCCCATTACAAGGTCGTGACGGCAAAATGTTTCGGATTCGTTTATGACGGAACGAAGGCAAAAGGCACAAAAGGCAAGCTCAGCTTCCACATCACCGCCATCCTCGACTTTTATCTCAGTTTTGCTCCCGAAGACGACGACGTCGAAAAAGATCCTCTGCTCATCTATGTCGGAGGATTCGTTTTCGAAGTTATTTTCATTGCGATCTGCGTCACCATTTTCCTTATATTTGAAGATGCCGAACCCATTGTCGGATGGGGCGCCCTTTCCGCTCTCCTTTACGGAGGCATCGTCATCCTTTACGAACTCATGCCTTTCCGCCAGGACAATCCCAACGATATGTTCAACATCGTCATGACCCGCATGCATGATGACAAAGTTGCCTACAACGTCAGCAAAATCAACGAAAAACATGAAAAAACCGGCGAGGAATTCATCGTTCAGACATTCGGCGATTACGATTCCTATTACCGTTCGCAGATGCTCTACTACATCTATCTCGATCATCTCTACAACAACCGTCTCGAAGATGCCCTTACGACTCTCGACTGGATGTGGTATCTCTACAAAGACATTCCCGAAGACAAGAAATATCTTTGGGGCGAAGAAAGCATGTTCTTGAGAGCCCTCATCGGAGATTTCGACGGAGCCAGCAGGATCTTCTCGACAAAGATGAATTCGGATTACAGAAGACAGGTCAAACATCCCACCCTTCTTGCCGATTACAGAACCACGGTCATAATCCATGCAAACATCTCCAGGGACAAGGAAAGCCTGGATGCTGCCGTCAAGGAATTCACCCAGCTGGTCAACTCCTATCCCGAAAACAGCAGAACGTCCACCGAGAAAACTCTTTTCAAGCAGGGGCTTGAAGCCTGCAAGACGGCCGATCCCGCATTGGAGATTCCCGAACTGAACTTCTGACATGACAGAAAACGCAAGCCGGAGCAATCCGGCTTTTCTCTTGACAGAAAAAAGACTAAGCTGTATAGTTTTAATCCCTTGCCTGGGGGTGTTTTGGTTTCGACAGGCAGGGACGACTTTTGAGGGCAGTGGAGTGGCGACCTAATCGCCGGCAAAAGACAAATGCCGAAAAACCTGTCATGTTCCGTGCTCAGCAGACCTCTATGGCCTGCGCAGCTTGCTGATCAGTCAGCAACCTGTTAATCCGAGCCTGCGGGCTCCTGCACAAGTTGGAACGGTTCTTCCCGATCAACCGTTTCGACTCATAAAGAGAGGGATCTTCAAGGAAGCGGTTCTCCCCGACTTGATGAATCATCTGTGAGAACTGGACACGCATCGGTCGGCCTGCAGCCCGATAGGTGTCGAGATTCAAACGCAGGATAAACTGTAGGCCTCTCAAGCCAGCCTTGTTTGGACGCGGGTTCGATCCCCGTCACCTCCACCAAACGTAACACTGAGGACCGCCCGTGCGGTCCCTTTTTTATTACAATAGTTTCATGACCCAGGAAGAAAGACTGAATTGGCTGATCGTCCGGCTCGAAAAAGAAAACAACCGATACGCCGATATCGATTCTCTTTCCTATGAGGAAAAGAAGAAAAGACTGAGGGCTTTGTTCAACGTCCGTCCACCAAGACCCGTATCCGACGAATTCCTTTCGGTACAGGACGAATATCTGAAATGCGAGATAAAAGAAAAAGGGATAACCGATTATCCGTCTTTGAAACCCGTGAAAGATCATCTGTGTCTTTGGGAAGGAGACATAACGACTCTCAAATGCGATGCGATAGTCAATGCCGCAAACGGAATGCTTTTGGGCTGTTTCGTTCCGGGACATCTCTGCGTCGACAACTGCATCCACACCTTTTCCGGGATACAGCTGCGTCTCGAATGTTATGAAATAATGAAGAAAAGGAACATGAGGAGCGTCGAAACCGGGGAAGCAATCCTCACCAAAGCCTACAATCTGCCTTCAAAATACGTCATCCACACGGTCGGCCCGATCGTCGAAGGAAAACCGACTCGGGAAGATGCAGGACTTCTTGCCTCATGTTATGAAAACTGCTTGGAACTGGCAGCACAGAACAACATAAGGAGCATCGCTTTTTCTTCGATATCGACTTCTTCTTTCGGATATCCGTTGAAAGAAGCGTGCCAGATAGCTCTCGACACCGTTCTTTCCTTCGTGAAAAATCATCAAATCGACGTCATACTCGACTTTTTCGGCGGAAATGGTTTTAAGACCTGTCAAGAAATTTTGAATTGAATAATGACAGTGGGCGTTTTTTCGACCATTGTTTTTCAAATTGAAGAAATTTTATTGAATTGTATTGACGAGTGGTTAAAATTACTTTTGGTCGCGGAAAAATGCGCCATTATGCGTCAAACAAGCGAACAGATTGCCGTTAATCCGCAACTTGTTTACCGCCCGGCCGTTTGCGGACCGATCTATACGTTAAAAAGAATTCTTTATGTGTCTTGCAGTTACAAATTCAGGGCCTAAAAAACCTGATGTCATCGCTTATTAAAAATCCCGTAACGGTTGCTCAAAAGAACACCTTAAGACTTATTCCGAGACGTTTATTCCTTATAACTACATTCAATCCTAACTCCTAATCCACTCTATCTTTTACTACCTGTCCAATTCCATCTGCTCAGGACATAACTCGTTCTGTCCTTAATGTCTGCGGACGGAAAAAACAGATGGTGAAAGCAGGCCTTGTTAAGACCAGCAATATCCATTATTCAAGTGTCACGACTCATTAGAAAGGAGGTAATAAATATGAAAACTCTAATGATTAAGGCGATTCACAACAAAACAATTCGACTAACTCTTTGTAAAAACGGACCACAGTAGCCGCATTAGTCAAACAAGTAGTCTCATTCTTCAAATCTACAACCAGACGATCAACCAACTAACCGCCGGCCAAACAAAAAAGAATGCGGTCAGACCGGAGGCCTACAGAAACAAAGTGACCGAACTAATAAAAAGGAGACCATTATGGCAAATAAAATAAACTGCCTGGTAATCGGCAGACACACGATTCAGCTTCAGGAAGATGCGCACAAGGGCGATATCATCGATCTCGACGCGCTGGAGCAGATCGACAAATCCAAAGTCGAGGAAATTTACGAGCAGGGAAGAAACGAATACACCGCAGGCAAGGTGCACAGTGCCAAGCTTGAAGCCGCCGCCGCTTACGAGCAGGAAAAAGGTGCCGCCGACAACGCTTACAATGCCAAGATCCAGGAACTCAAGGATTCTTACAACCAGAAGATCCAGGAACTCAATGAAACTCACAATGCAGAGATCGGAAAACGTAAAACTCAGGTCACCGAGCTGAACGGAAAGTGCGAAAAAGACATTGC